>MDTE01170871.1_pt1 | contig 33483 bp, 30 predicted proteins | sample 811231 | NCBI WGS metagenome assembly MDTE01 (sample SAMN05326651, study PRJNA326480) | marine metagenome | isolation source: seawater | place: Indian Ocean: Red Sea | collected 2010
GAGATCGTCGCGCTCGGCGAGCGCGCTATAGATGCGGCGCTGGGCCTCGGCGTCGCGCCGGGATACCCAGCGGTCGATGGCGTGCACATGCTCCGCGCCGCCGCCGAGGATGCGGAGCGCCACGGCGAAGCTGTCTCCCGGGCCGATCTCGGCGACGCTGCCGGTAAAACGCTCAAGCCCGCCATAGGCGAGATAATCGCCATAGACGCGGTCGACATAGGCGAGGGAGGCGTCGATATCGAGGTTTTCATGGCGCGCGCCGGAACCGGTCGCGAGGTCGCCTGCCGCGAGGCGGCGGCGCGCCCGCCAATCGTCGAAAAGATAATAAGCGCAAGTAAGCGCCACGCTGCGCTTGATGAGGACGCGGAGAGACATGCTCGGAACGACTCCAACGGTTTGACATGACGGTAGCCGAACCTGGCCTCCGCGTCATGCATGTCATTACCGGGCTCGATACCGGCGGGGCGGAGATGCAGCTGAGCCATCTCGCCTTGGCGCGCCGGGCGGCCGGCGCCGAGGATATGGTGGTGAGTCTCGTACCGGGCGGCGCCTTGCGCGCGCGGCTCGAGCAGGCGGGCGTCGCGGTGCATGATCTCGGCATGCGGCGCGGGCGGCCGAGCCTTTCCGCTTTTCTGCGTCTCCGCTCGCTGATTCGCCGCTTTCGCCCGCGTATCGTCCAGAGCTGGATGTATCACGCCGATCTCATGGCCGCTTTCGCGCTGCGCTATTCGGGGCGCTGGGAGGAAACGCCGCTCATCTGGGGCATCCGCTGCTCCGACATGAACCTGGCCGATTACGGCCGGACCTTGCGCTGGACCGTGCGGCTCTGCGCACGCTATTCGCATTTGCCCGATCTCGTCGTGACCAATTCCGAGGCCGGCCTGGCGGCGCATCACCGGATCGGCTACCGGCCGTTCCGCGAGCGCGTCGTCGACAACGGCATCGATACCGAGCGCTTCCGCCCCGACGCGGCGCTGCGCGACGAAGTGCGCTGCGAGCTCGGCATCGATCCCAATGTGCCGCTCGTCGCCCATGTCGCGCGCGTCGATCCGATGAAGGATCACGACACCCTGCTCAAGGCGATGGGCGCGCTGCCCGATGTGGAGCTGCTGCTGATCGGCCTCGGCACCGAACGATTGGCATCGCGCGCGAACTGGCACGGCCTGGGCCGGCGCGGCGACGTGCCGCGCCTGTTGGCGGCCTGCGATCTCATCGTCAACAGCTCGGCCTATGGCGAGGGGTTCTCCAACGCCCTGGCCGAGGGCATGGCGGCGGGCCTCCCCGCCGTCGCCACCGATGTCGGCGATGCGGCGCGTATTATCGGCGAGTCCGGGCGAATCGTACCGCCGCGCGACGCCGAGGCCCTGGCTGAGGCGATCGGCGAGCTCGCCTTGGAGCCCCTCACCTTCCGTGCGACGCGGCGCCTCCATTCCCGCACCCTGATCGAGAAGCAATTCTCCATCGCCGCTAATGTCGCCGCCTTCGAGGAAGTCTATGCCTCGCTTGTTTGACCGGACGGCGCGCTGAGCCATGTGCGGTTTCGCCGGCGAGGTTTCGTTCAACGGTATCGACACGGAAACGATACGGCCGCGCATCGCGCGCGCCCTGCAACGGCTCCATCCGCGCGGGCCCGACAACCAGGAAAGCTGGCTCGACGAGCGCTGCGTGCTGGCCAATGCGCGCCTCTCAATCCAGGATCTCAGCAGCGCCGCCTCGCTTCCCATGACGGGCCATGGCCTGACCATCGCTTATAACGGTGAGATCTATAATTTCCGCGAGCTCAGGGCGGAGCTTGAAGCGGCGGGGCATGGCTTCGCCACCACCGGCGATACGGAAATCCTGCTCGCCGGCTGGCGGCAATGGGGCGAGGGCCTGCTGCCGCGCCTCGCCGGCATGTTCGCCTTCGCCTTGTGGGACGCGGAGAAGTCCGAACTCATCCTCGTGCGCGATCGGCTGGGCAAGAAACCCCTGCTCTATCGCGCCGAGGGCGGGCGCTGCCGGTTCGCGTCCGAGCTCGCCGCCCTAGAATGCCTACTCGACGGCGCGCCGCCGGTCGATGCGGCGGCGCTCCGCATGCTGTTCACCCTGCGCTATGTGCCCGAGCCGCTCTCCATTGCCGAGGGGGTGCGCAAATTGCCCGGCGGGCATTTGGCGCGGGTGACCGCGACGGGTGTAAAGGTTGAACGCTGGTACGATCCCCTCGCCGACCGCCCCGCCGTCTATGACGATCCGGCGGAAGCGGAGCGGGACCTGGTGGCGCGCTTCGACGAGGCGGTGCGCTGCCGCCTCATCGCTGATGTGCCGCTCGGCGTTTTTCTCTCCGGCGGCATCGATTCGGCGCTGGTCGCGGCCTCCATGATGCGCGCCGGCGAGAAAATCAGAAGCTTCACCGTCGGCTTTGCCGGCGCCGCGGATTATTACGAGGAGCGCCCCGCCGCCGAACGCGTCGCGCGCCATCTCGGCACCGAGCACACCGCCGTGGAAATCTCGCCCGGCGACGCGGCGGCGGCCTTAGGCGATGTGTTTCGCGGCCTCGACGAGCCCTTCGCCGATTCCTCCGCCGTGCCGACCTTTCTCCTCGCGCGCGAGACGCGGCGCCATGTCACCGTGGCGCTTTCCGGCGACGGCGCCGACGAGGTGTTCGGCGGCTACCGCAAATATCAGGGCGAACTGATGGCGGCGCGCTACCGGACGCTGCCGCTCCTCCTCCGTCGCGGATTGATCGAGCCCTTCATCGCCCTCCTGCCCGAAAGCAAATCGAGCCCGCTCCTCGAGCGCGCGCGGCACCTGCGCCGCTTCACCCGCCACGCCGGCAAGGATGCGGTCGGCCGCCAAGCCGGCTGGATGCGCCTGATGGACGAGCGCGAGTTCGCGCGTCTCTTCGCCCAGCCCGCCGAGGCGCCCGGCCTGGAGGGTATGGTGGCCGAGTTGCGGCGTGATGCCGGCGATGACGATGCGCTCAACGCCATGCTCTATGCCGATAGCCGTCTGGGCCTGCCCGGGGATATGCTGGTGAAGAGCGACCGCATGAGCATGGCCAACAGCCTCGAAGTGCGCTGCCCTTTCCTCGACCATCGCGTTGTCGAGTGCGCCGAGGCCATGCCGGGGGCGTTCAAGCTGGCGCCGGGGGCGGGCAAGAAGATATTGCGCCGCGCCTTCGCCGACCGGCTGCCCAGGGAGGTGTTCGAGCTGCCGAAGAAGGGTTTCGAGATTCCCATTGCCGAGTGGCTGACCGGCCCGCTCGACGATCTGACCCGGCGCGCCATCGACGAAGCGCGGCTGCGCCGGCAGGGCATCTTCCGCCCCGAGCAGCCGCGCCACTGGTATGAAGACCTCAAATCCGGACGCCGCGATTCCTCGGAGAAACTCTGGACATTGATCGCTTTCCAGGCTTGGTGCGAGAATTTCCGCCCGGACCTCGCCGCGTGACGTTATGAAAATCTGCCAGCTCTGCGCCGTCGATTTCACCCTATACCATTTCCTCCTGCCACTGATTAAGGCCGAGCAGGCGGCTGGGCATGAGGTGGTCGGCGTGTGCTCGAACGGCGAATGGATGCATAAGGTGCGCGAACAGGGGGTTCGCACCGTACCGGTGGCGATCGCGCGCACTCTCAATCCCTTGAGCCATTGGCGGAGCTATCGCCGCCTGGTGCGCCTCTTTCGCCGGGAACGCTTCGACATGGTCCATGTCCACACACCGATCGCCGCCCTGCTCGGGCGTCTGGCGGCGAAGCGCGCCGGGGTGCCGACCGTCGTCTATACCGCCCACGGCTTCTATTTCCATGAGCGCATGGCGCTCTGGAAGCGCGCGCTTTTCGTTGCGCTGGAGAAGTGGGGCGGCTGGTACATCGATATTCTCTTCACCCAGGCCGAGGAGGACGCCGAAAGCGCGCGCCGTCTCCGCCTCTGCCGCGGCAAGGTGATCGAGGCCATCGGCAACGGCGTCGATCCGGCGCGCTTTGCGCCCGCCGGTGATGGCGGCGAGGCGCGCCGGCGGTTGCGCGCCGAATTAAACACGCCCGAGGACTCGGTGGTGGTGATGATGACCGGGCGCATGGTGGCGGAGAAGGGCTATCCCGAGCTGTTCGCCGCCATGGCCGGGCAGGACGCCATCCTGTGGGCCGCCGGCGCGCGGCTGGAGAGCGATCATGCCGCGCCGGTCGACGCCGCTGGCGTGCCGTCCAATGTGCGCCTACTCGGCTACCGGCCCGATGTACCGGACCTGCTGCGCGCTGCTGATATCTTCACGCTTCCGTCCCACCGCGAAGGTATGCCGCGGTCGATCATCGAGGCGATGATGACCGGCCTGCCTGTGATCGCGACCGATATCCGGGGTTCACGCGAGGAGGTGGTGGCGGGGGATACGGGCCTTCTGGTGCCGGTGAATGACAGGAAGGCGCTGGCGGGAGCAATTCGCGAACTTTCTTGCAATCCGACAATGCGCAAGCGTATGGGGGCTGCGGGCCGCACCCGCGCTCTCAACCTCTATGATGAGGCCAAGGTTATCGGGCGCCAGCTAACCCGCATGAAGCTTGTTTAGTTTTTAGGGATACGTAGCAGCGCCCATTTGACCAATGTCTCTTCTGCTTCGACTGGTCCCGTAATGATAACTTGTTCGCTGCGCCGGCGATTGAGTCCATCTCCCGAATAGACACTTTCATTCAACCCGATGGCGCCGCCGTCGGCGCGCAACTGCCAACCACTTCCGCTTGGCGGACGCAGCAGTACCGATCCACCATCCTGCACTAGGGATGCTTTCACATCTGGATGGAGGTGAAAGCGGATGGTAAAAGAGCGCCCGCCACCATTGCTCTGGTCTGCGCGTGACAGCCTATCTTCCCCGCGTAGATTATTGCCGTCTGGCGCGATATAGAGGCGGCGACGATGAATGAGGCCGAAGGGTTCGCGATAGCCGTCATGGCTTGCCTCCAGCCAGGTAGCTCCTTCCTGATCCTCGCGGCTACTTTCACACTGAACGGGGCCAGTCCCGATGCTTCCATCATCGAACAATTCGCAGGAATTGGTATCGTTGATTGTAAGAGTTGAATGGGCGGCGGTGGCTCGCAGCGCCTTGCGCCAACCCATATTGTTACCGCGCCAGGCGCCGCAATTGACTATCAGGCGCTCCTTACCGGCACTAAGCTCGAAGCTGAGAGTCCCAGCGTGAGCCCGCCTACCACTCTGTGCCGGCGCACCCATATCTGCGATCAGCAGCGAACGGCCTGACTGCACTCGGCGAAATCCAACATGCGGGGCACTGTCGAGCGCCCGGCCCTTGGTGCCGCACTGTGCTAATACGAGATCGATCAGCCAGGCCTCGTTCTCTACCGAATCGTTGAAGAGGGCCAGTCCGCCATCGCCATGACGATAGGCGCGGAGCATGGGCGCCATGCGGTCGATAGCATTATTGAGCTCTTTGGGCACGGGCTGGCTGGCTGCACTCAGCGAGCCGCGAATGTCGATCAGATGACGCAGCAATGAAAGGTGGGCTGACGGGCTACGCTCAAAATGCCCGCCATCAGACCAGACCTGACGGGGGAGCTCTGCGGCCAGCATTTTGAGTGCCTGCAGGGTACGACGCTCGCCGTCAGGCAGGCTGAGGCCAGCATAGAGCAAGCCTTTGAGCGCGAGAATGCGCTCCACCCCGTCTTCTCCGGTGCGCGCCGTGCGCGATAGATGACGGGCCTGTAGGGCGAGACCCTGGAAGAAGCGTTTCGAAAAGGAAGAATCTGAATCCTTGAGTAGAAAATCTCCATGGGCAAGCCAGGCGGACACGCGCCGGCCAACAAGATCTGGTCTCCAGGGGAGTGGATCGATAGAAGTGTGGAGGTCAAGCCAGTGCAGCAACAGCTTCCGTGCGCGAGCCCGTGAGGCCTGGGTGGCAAGCGTGCGTAAATCGCGCAACCATTCGAAGCTTTGCAGTTCACGGAACCAGACGTCGCCAGCATCCATGTAGCGCCAGGGTGGGCCGTTTTGGTTGATACCAGGCCGAGGTCCATCCGGCGCGGTGATTTCCTGGCCGGCAAAGGTGTAACGGTTTTCGAGAAGCGCGCCACCGCGCCCGGCATCGCCCGGCAATATGTCAGATGGTTGAAGCAATAACCTGTCTGGTGTTTTGCCGGTTAATGTCATGCGATAAGCGGTGCTAGCGTAGCCTAGCCCCTTTACCTTGCCGACGACTCCGCCGATCAAGCTACCTCCGGCGGGGTTCTTACGCCGGCCACGCGCCATAGAAACTAACCCGAAAAAGCGGCTGCACGCCCGGCTGTGCTCAGCGCACCGCGCAAGGCGGCGATGTTCTCGCCATAATCGCTACCGGAAAATGTCGCTGAGCCGGCCACTAAGGCATCGGCCCCTGCAGCAATTGCCTTTGGCGCGAGCATTTTGTTAATGCCGCCATCGACCTCAAGGTCGATGGTCCGGCCCGAGGCGTCAATACGGGCGCGTAATTCCCTAATCTTGTCGAGCTGTCCGGGAATGAAGGCCTGGCCGCCGAAACCAGGATTAACCGTCATCACCAACACTAGGTCGATATCTCCGAGCATTGGCTGTATGGCCTGTGCCGGTGTACCAGGGTTGAGGGCAACACCGGCTTTCTTGCCGAGTGATTTGATGTGTTGGACCGTGCGATTTATATGGGCGCTCGCCTCGACATGGGTAGTGATAATATCCGCACCCGCCTCAGCGAAAGCTTCGAGATAGGGATCGGTCGGTGCGATCATCAGGTGTACATCGAAGGGTAGATCGCTATGCGGGCGCAACGCTCGGATGACATCTGGGCCGATAGTGATGTTGGGGACAAAATGGCCGTCCATCACATCAATATGAATCCAATCCGCGCCAGCCCGGTCGACCTCCCGGACCTCTTCACCCAAGCGCGCAAAGTCAGCAGATAGAATGGATGGAGCGATTCGCACTGCCTGTTGCATGACTTGTTAGGTAGCAGCTTAGAAGGTACGCCGCAAGCGCGCGGCAAAAAAGCCATCCATCCCGCCAAGAGGCGCCCAATGGCAGGGGAGTGTGCGCAGATCCCCGGACGGAGTGAGCGCGTCGGCGAGACCGCCAATTTCCTCTGAGGTGATGGCGACTCGCTCAAAACGTCCATCCGAAGAAAGAAATTTTTCCACCTGTGCCGGCCCCTCTTCAGGTTGCAACGAACAAACCGTATAGACCAAAAGGCCACCGGGTTTAATCATATCGCTCGCGGCGCTCAGTAGGCGTGTTTGCCGCTTTGTTGATGCTACGATGTCTTCCGGTGTGCGCCGCCACATAATCTCGGGGTGGCGTCGGATGGTGCCCGTCGCGCTGCAGGGGGCATCTAGCAGTAGACCTTCGGCTAGCTCCGCCGGGCGCCAATTTTCGCCATCCGCCTCGACTATCTCCGCTGTGAGCGACAAGCGTGCAAGATTCTGCTGCAGGCGTTTGATGCGCATTGGCGAACGATCGATAGCTTGTACAGTAGCACCTGCGGCTGCAAGTTGAGCCGTTTTTCCACCGGGCGCGGCGCCGATCTCTATGATGTTCTTGCCGATGACATCACCAAACAATTTTGCAGGTAGAGAGGCAGCCCAGTCCTGCACCCACCAGGAGCCAGTGTCATAGCCAGCGAGCATTTCCACAGCTCCGGCGCGCTTAAGGCGAAGCGTACCGCTCGGCAAACGTTTGGCGTTGAGCCGGACAGCCCAACTCTCCAACTCCTTTTTTACACTCAGGTCCGTCGGGGGCTCACTCATTTGCACTTTCGCAATGGCTCGGCAAATTTTTTCGCCGTAACAATTAATCCAGCTTTGCCATAGCCAATCGCTAGTATTGAGACGAGCGGCGTCTTGTGCGTTGCACCGTGCCCGGCCTTCGCGTGCAATACGGCGGAGTAAAGCATTGACTAGGCCCTTGAGTGGGGCATGGCGTGACGAGTTGGTAAGTGCCACCGCACCGTCGACTGCTGCATGGGCCGGTGTATCTAGAAAGAGGAGTTGAGCCGCGCCGAGGCGGAGGATGTGTCGGACCGTGGCTCGCTTCGCTGGTAAGGGTTTCTCTAAATTGCCGTCGATGATATTGTCGATCTGACCCAGGCGGCGCAGCGTGGTGAGCAGTAGCAGGCGAGCGAACGCCCGATCGCGTGCTTCCAATTTGTCTATCCCTGGCCTCTTTTGAAGCGCCTCGGCTAAGTTCTGCCCCTTGTTCAAGATGGCTTCCAGAGCAGCAAGTGCAATGGCACGACTTGATGAACGGGGCGCGGGCGGTTGGATTTTACGAGCGAGCGGCATAGGTTTCGCTTATACCCGTTCTTCCCGTAGTTGCGTAACGGCGTATTTTTGCCTGGCAGTGTCTACTGGCACGCGCTAAGCATAGTGCATGACGCACTCAAAACTTAAGACAGAACTGGTACCCCTCGGGCGCAAACAGCCCTCTGAGAAACGCGCAGAGGTGGAAAAGCTCAAAATAGCGGATAGCAATGCCGATTCTCCGTTGGCTCAAGAGGTTGGCGGGCGCGACGGCCCTGACCCTACCCGCTACGGCGATTGGGAAAAAAATGGCCGCTGCGTTGATTTCTAAGTTTCTGGAGAAAATTTACATACTGTGTCGTTGCTCGCCAATATATTGCTAGTTAGTTCTAGATTAAATTTAATGCACGCTGTTTTGGTAGCGCCTACCTCATTTTGCGAATTTCTGGGACCAAACCGCATCGTCGCTAATTCGCCGCAAAATTGACGCAATTTATTCTATAGTTGATTTTTGTTAGGAGACTTAAGGGAGGATGGTGGTGTGGCGCCGACAATTGCCGTCATTGATGACGACCGGAATCTACTTACCTCGGTAACAATAGCACTCGAATCGGAGGGTTTTGTCGTGCGCGCTCATGGCGATTCGGTTGAAGGCCTGCAGGATCTTCTTCGCAATCCTCCGGACCTAGCGATCCTCGACGTCAAGATGCCTCGCATGGATGGGTTCGAAGTTCTGCGTCGATTGCGTCAAGAGAGTGATTTACCAGTAATTTTTCTGACCTCTAAGGATCAGGAGGAGGACGAGCTCGAAGGCCTGCGGCACGGCGCTGACGATTATGTATCAAAGCCGTTTTCGCTCCGCCTGTTAATCGAGCGAGCCCGCACGATTATCCGCCGCAACTGTGTAGTGGCGGATTTATTGGGACGTAGCGGGGACGAAAATGAGCCGAAACCACCACTCGTGCGTGGAGCGCTTGTGCTTGATAGCGACAAGCATGCCTGTACATGGAATGGTGCGCAGGTCATTCTTACCGTTACTGAATTTTTGCTTCTTAAGTCTCTTGCCCTCCGACCCGGCTATGTGAAAAGCCGCAACCAACTGATGGATGCAGCTTATGACGACCAAACCTATGTTGACGACAGGACCATCGACAGCCACATCAAGCGCATCCGCAAAAAATTCAAAGCTGTTGACCCATCCTTCGCCCATATCGACACCCTCTATGGGGTCGGTTACAAATTCACCCAAAGCTGAAGATGGTCCGGGCGTTATCTCGCCCGAGTTTATTTCGGCAGATTTCGTAAGCGGTGCGGATTTGCCGCCCGCTCAGTCTGGACCCTTGCGGCCGCTTGGAAACACCACCTCGACAAAACGCCGTAATCGCGTTCCAGTCGCCTCGCTTACCGCGCGTATTCTGGCTATCAATGTGTTGGCGCTCGCCATTGTCGTTGCGGGCTATTTTTATCTCGATCGCTACCAGAGCGATTTGTTCGATGCCAAGCTGGCTGGCCTCTCACGCGAAGGCGCGCTGATCGCCGGTGCTATCGGAGAGAGGGTGGTCCCAATTTCTCTATCCGTTGGTGGGCCTATATCCGGGGCGCGCAAAGAAAAGAGGAGGATGGACTATGAATCGGCGAAAGCGCTCCTGCGACGCCTCGCTCTGTCACCAGATATTCGGGTACGCCTTTTCAACACACAGGGAGAACTAATTGTCGATTCCTCACTGCTGCGTAGTGCGGGTGTGCAGACCCGGGAGTTGCCGGCGCCCGGGGAAGAGGATGCGCTCAGCCGCGCCGCCATCGCGGTCTATGATTGGCTTGTTGAGATCTTGCCGCCGCATAGCCGGTTTCCCCGCCAAGCGGCGCCAACGGAAGGTCGCGCTAGTGATTTCCCGGAGGCTGCGCGGGCACTCGAAGGCGAAACGACGAGCGCTATTCGTGAAACTGAAGAGGGCTCGCTCGTTGCTGTCGCTGCCCTTCCAGTACAGCCGCTCCGTCGAACTCTGGGGGCGCTCCTGATATCGAGCGGCGCCGAGGATGTGCTGCGCAGCGTACGCGATGTACGCTTTACCGTTCTAGAAGCCTTTGCAGTCGCACTGGCTATCACAATTTTGCTCTCGCTTTATTTCGCCCGCACCATCACTACGCCTGTGCGTCGCTTGGCGGAAGCCGCGGAGCAGGTACGCGCTGGTCGCGGGCGGAAGGTATCAATTCCTGATTTCACTGCCCGGCGCGACGAGATTGGTGGCCTCTCTCGAGCGCTGCGCGGCATGACCCAAACGCTTTGGGTGCGCATGGACGCGATCGAAGTGTTTGTGGCCGATGTCGCCCATGAGATCAAAAACCCCCTCTCTTCCCTACGAAACGCTGTGGAGACGGCGCGCCGTGTAAACGATCCTGGGCAGCGTGACAAATTGTTGGATATCGTCGCCCAGGATGTCACACGTTTGGACCGTCTATTGAGCGAGATTGCAGATGCGTCACGCATCGATACCGAGATGTTGCGTGCCGAAGCGAAGGCGCTCGAGCTTGGCGGTGTCCTCTCTGCACTGGTTGAAATGCACCGTCATGCCGCAGAGGCTGAACATCTTAACCTTACCCTCGATTTGGCGGATGAGCGTCCGTTCATGGTGTATGCGGTGGAGGACCGGTTGGTACAAGTGTTTCAGAATCTGCTCAACAACGCGCGTTCTTTCAGTCCACCTGGCGGTGAGATCATCATTCGTATGAAGCGAGAGGATGACGAAATTTGCATAGATATCGACGATGACGGCCCCGGAGTTGCTGAGTCTTTGCGTGAGGCAATCTTCGACCGCTTCTACACACTGCGCCCAAAAAGCGAACCGTTCGGGGCTCATTCCGGTTTAGGACTTAGCATCTCGCGGCAGATCATCGATGCCCATAGTGGCACCATCTGCTGCACCAAGCGGCCTGACGAAGAGGGTGCTCGCTTTACCGTCCGGCTACCGGCAGTGCGCGACGGTGAGACATGAGGGTATAATTGACAAGTCAATGCTACGAAAATTGTCCGCTCTTCTATTTCAGTGGTGATTTTTACGCTGGAGGGCCCGATATAGTCATCTTCACTAAAGATGTGTGCGCGCAAAATTATTCTGCGTTGATGCTCATGAAGTTCAGTGGGCGCTGACCGGCTCCAGCCCATGTTGCCGTGCCGCGGCGAATGCGATATCACGCTCGTCCGCGACGCTAACGATCTCGCTGGCGCTGTCTAGAATGACATAGCACAGCTTGCCCTCGAACGGGCGGAGGTCGATATATACGATGTTGGATTCGTTGCAACCGGCCGAGGCGGCCGGGAATTCCACGAGATAATCAGCTTTAATATTCATTAGGTGTCCCTAGTTGCCTTAAATAAATTACCCTTCTGGGCACGATTATGAGAACTACGCTTGATGTTAATATTGCGCACGGTTGGCGCCGGTTGGGGCTGAATCAGGTCAATATTCAACAGGCCGTTGTCGAGTGTGGCGCTGTCGATCTCGATCGTTTCAGATAGAAGAAACGTGCGGTGAAACTGCCTGGCTGCGATGCCGCGATGGAGGTAGACCGCATCTGGGTCGTCTTGTTGGCGACCTCGGATATGGAGCTGGTTCTGCTCCAGCGTGACCGAAAGCTCATCTTGGGTAAACCCTGCCAAGGCAATAGAGATGCGCAGGCGCTCGTCACCAACTTGCAGGATGTTGTAGGGCGGATATCCATCGTTGGAGTTTTTAGAAACACGCTCGAGAATCTGTTCCAGATGGTCGAAACCGAGCAATAATGGACTGTTGAAGGGCGATAAACGAGTCATCGTCGGCACTCCTCCTTTTGAGCGAGTCATTCGACGACAAGACCAGGTCCGCGTGATCTCCGCCACACGAAACGGTCTCACCATAGGCAGCCCTGACTTTTGGCGCTGCCCGTAAACGCTATATGTACATTCATTCAGCATATTCAATATGCTCTCCGTGCGCTAGCGGTTATGATCCTATCTTGAGGATCGAATGCGCCTAAGCTTTGGACAATTTCGATATTTCCGTGTTGGAACGGCAGTTGCCGCGGCCGGCATGCTGCTTGTTCTGGCGGCGGTGGAGGCGTTCGCCTGGACGCCTAGGGCGCCGGTCCACCTGGGTCATATGCTGACGATGCCAGTCGCTCTGGGCAATACCGATATCGATGCTGAAACGAAAACGGGGAGGTACAGTCTTCTCGTGCGCCAGATCCAACTCCGGCTTGCCGAACTTGGAATTTACGGTGGTCAAATCGGTGGTGTGATGTCGGCGGAGACCTCAGAGGCGATTCGTACCTATCAGCGTTTTACCAACCTGCCTGTTGATGGCAAGCCTACCTATAGGTTGTTAAAAAATTTGATCTCCGCTGCTGGACAAGCGCAGCATTTACTGCTTCGTCTCGAGCGTGCACAAAAACAACAGATAGAAAACGCTCGAGCTCTGCTGCTGGAAGCGTTTGGTAAGAATTGGGCGGTGCGCGCTAGCGCGGTTGTCAAAGGTGCTGAACCCGACCTTGAGGCTCTCAAGGCGCGCGCTGAAACCTGCTATTTTACACCTGATCCCGACTGTTTGATTGCTGAGGCAGAAATGGCGGCGGGAGATATTGATAAGGATAATTTGCGCGATTGGGCGCTGAGCGATATTAGCCGTGCCCAGGCGCAGATCGGCCATGTTGCAGAAGCGCTGCGCGTAGCAAAGGCAATCAGCGACCCACGTTCGGTGATTGCCGCGCTGAGCGGAATTGCCGTGGCGTTAGCTCGTTCCGGGCGTACCGAGGAAGCTCTTGCAGCAGCTCAGCAGGTCCCCGACGCAGCGTTACGAGACAAAGCACTTCGTGCTGTTGCTGAGGGCCAACTTGCCGCGGGACGGCCGGATTTTGCTGAAGCGACTACTTCTTTGATAGAGGCTCCCCATGAGCGCCTGCCGACTCTTGTTTCTACAGCGTATGGCTATTTGGCGCATGACTATGCCGAATTAGCACACGGCTTGGCTATGGAGGCGGAGCGATTGGTTGATAGCATCAGGGGAGAACTTTTTCGCGAATGGGCGCTCTCTGAAATGGCAGCTCTCATGGCCGATGTTGGTGAGTATGCCAAGGCCAATGCCATTCTGATGCAAATTGGCTCGGCAAAAAACCGGGTGCAGGCGCTTTGCAATATCGTCATTGCTGAGTTTCATGGCGGACGCGAAGAACGGGCACGCAAGACCTTGGAGGTGGCCCATGCCACTATGTTGACTATTTCTCAGTCCCATGAGCGACAGCAGGCGCGTGCCTGCCTTGCGTCATCATACGCGTCACTCGCGGAATTTGAGGCGGCTCTGAAACAGGCTAACGGCATTGAGTTCGGTTATACCCGGTCCTTCGTTCTTAGCCGTATAGTCATGGCTATGGCCCGGAGCGGTGAAGTAGATAAGGCGGTGAAGCTGGGTGAGACTATCCAGGATAATAAGCTGCGCGTCGGTACTTTCATTGCCATAGCAAGCATTGCACGAAAACAGGGTGACAGGCTAAAAGCGAATAGTCTAGGCGCACGCGCCAGCGCTAGTGTGCAGGAACTAAAAATCCCGCTCGATAAAGTGTTCGTGCTTGCTGATTTAAGTGTATCGCAGGCAATGGAAGGAGAAATTAATATTGCACGGGAGACGCTTGCAAAAGCGGTCAGTATTGCATCGCAGATTGTTGACCCATGGTCGCGGTCGCGGGCGTTAAGCAAGGCGGCAATCTCGTTGGTTATAATTGATGAAATTTAGTGGTCCCCCCAGTAAAGGGTCTAATTTGCTCCGCCCACCCGTTGAGGCAGCGCTCTTAATGATATTCACATGCGCCTGCTTTTCAGGCATGTCGGCAGTGATCCGTGATCTCTCTAGCGAATTATCTCCATTTCAGATTGCCTTTTTCCGTAACGCCATCGGCTTGGTGTTTCTGTTACCGGTCATGTGGAGGCTAGGCTTCAAAATTCCGCACGGTCCAGTGCTTAAATCCTACGGCGTCCGTGCCGCCATTGGTGTCTGCGCTATGTGGACATGGTATTCCGCGCTCTCCATTACTCCACTTGCCGAGGCGATCACCCTCAATTTTACCGTGGCGCTCTGGATGATTCCGGTGGCTATTCTACTGCTTGGTGAGAGGGTTGGCTTGCGCCGATGGGGCGCTACTCTGGTCGGCTTTAGCGGGGTTCTCATCGTCATGCAGCCGGGCTCGGAGATGGTCAGTTTGGGCAGCTTGTTGGCTATCTTCGCTGCCTTGCTGTTCGCGATCTCTATGGCGCTGGTACGTATCCTTGCGCGAACCGAGCGGCCTATCGCTATCGTCTTTTATATGAACGTCATCATGACGCCATTTTCATTAGGGCCGGCCATCTATTTCTGGGAGACGCCAGAGCTCCCCCAATGGGGATGGCTTTTTTTCATTGGATTGATAGCGACTGTCGCGCATTTCGGTATGGCACGGGCGCTTTCCATAGTCGAGGCCTCTTCGGTAGTGCCACTCGATTTCACTCGTTTGCCCTTCGCAGCCGCTATCGGCTATTTCGCTTTTGGCGAGGTGCCCTCGGTGTGGATTTGGCCTGGTGCCGCATTAATTATGGCAAGCGCTATCTATATTGCTCGCCGCGAGGCACGTCTGCAAAGCATTATCCCGCGTGTGCCTGCCGCGTGATTGCACCAGTGGATTCCTACCGCTGGCATCTGGTATGTAACGGCGGCACTGGCGCGCAAACAAACACAGGAGACTAAGAATGAAAATTAAGGGGCAAACCGCCTACATCACCGGTGGCGCATCTGGGCTTGGCGAAGCGACGGCGCGGATTTTGACGGAAGCCGGCGCTAGGGTCGGCATTCTCGATATGAATGAGGAACTGGCGCACAGCGTGGCAGACAAGCTCGGTGGCGCGGCGGTGGCGTGCGACGTTGCTGACGCGGATAGTCATGAGGCGGCGATGGTGAGACTGCGAGAGGCCATCGGCCCGGCACGCATTTTTGTTGCTTGTGCCGGGATCGCCTCCGGTGCCAAATTGATTACCCGTGATGGTGAACCAGCGCCTTTGGACAAGCTAACCAAGGCGATTCGGGTAAACCTTATTGGCACGATGAACTCGATGCGCCTCGCTGCTGCGGATATGGCTGCGCAGGACCCGTTAGAGGATAATGAGCGCGGTGTTATTGTTACTACTTCCTCGGTTGCTGGCTTTGAGGGGCAGATCGGCCAGGGCGATTATTCTGCGTCCAAGGGTGGTGTGGCTGCGACGGCTATTACTTTTGCCCGAGAGCTTGCGCGCGAGGGGATCCGAGTCGTCTGCATTTCACCTGGCTTAATGGACACGCCGATGATGGCTGGCCTTCCCGATGAGGTGCGTGCCTCGCTAGTGGAGACGACGGTCTATCCCAAACGCCTCGGCTATGCTGACGAATATGGTTCACTCGCTAAACATATCGCTGAAAACTGCTACCTGAACGGCACGGTTATCCGCCTGGATGGTGCGCTCCGTATGGCGCCAAGATAGCGACATGGGCGCAAGCGACGGCAGGGCGCCCGATGTCAACTATATAGAGCAGATCGCCGCTGACGCATATGAAACGATCCCCGTCATTCTCAGGGCACGCGCCGACGAGGTGCAGATCCGAGTTGAAGAATTTCCTGCGGAGGAGATCATGCGCGACATGATGCTGGAGACACCGTTCGATCTGCTCGGTCACTATCAGGGTGTGCCCATCGGTGATCAAAGCATCAGCGATGTGCGCCACGATTTTGATATGATCTTCCTCTATCGCAGGCCGCTCCTGGATTATTGGTCGGCGACTGGCGAGAGTCTGGAGGATATAGTGCGTCATGTGCTGATTCACGAAATCGGCCATCACTTTGGCTTTTCCGACGCCGATATGGACAAGATCGAAGAGGCGGGCTAGGTATTGATTTCCCTAGAGCAGAATTCACCCCAATCATTCATGCCGCAGGAAAGCGGGTAGCTCACCTCGATGCGGTGCAGCGCCCCGTCTGGGCGGAGCAAACTGGAATAGAGGTGAAACTCGCTTATCAGAAAGGGCTCTGTGTAGAACAGCGCGTGATCAGACAGGAAATTCGTCACTCGTACTTCCGGAACGCCACGCCTAAATCGGGCAAGGGTAATGTGCGGAGAAAATTTGCGTCGTTCCGGCTTGAAATCGAGCTTGTTTAAAGCCTTGACGATCTGCTCGCGTAACTGAAAGAGCGCCGGCGCCGTTTCAACTCCGGCCCAAAGGACCTTGGCCGGCCCGCGCGGCGGAAAATATCCGACCCCCTTGAGCGCCAGGTCAAAGCTTGGCGCGGTGATTTCAGCGAGTGCATATTCGACCTCACGCAGCAAAATATCATCAACATCGCCGATAAAGCGCAGCGTGAGGTGGAAATGAGAGCTATCTGCCCATTTGGCACCGCTTACTCCCTGACACAGGTTGGTCAGGCGATTGCAGATGGTGGGTGGCAGATTAAGGGCGATGAAAAGACGGTGCATGGCTATTTCAATATGTTAAAGCTATATCGATTGCAGGAACAATATGATCTCAATTGTTGAAAATCAGCCGTTTTAACCCTATATATTCGCGAGATAATCAAAATATTGAAATGAGGATCATTCCATGGTCACTGGCTCGGAACGCCGCCTATTTGGTTCCACACTGTCTCAAACACAGGTCGACGAGGGCCTTCGCAGATATATGCTGCGGGTATACAACTATATGGGCTCAGGGCTCGCGCTTACGGGCATCGTCGCCTATGTAGTAGCGCATACGGGGCTCTACCAGGCCCTGTTCAGCTCCGGAATCGGCTTTGTCGTTATGTTTGCACCGCTCGGCATCGTTTTTTTCATGGGCGCCAAAATTAACACCATGAAGCCGAGCACTGCACAGACCCTGTTTTGGGTATTCTCTGTGCTCATGGGTGCATCGCTTTCCTACGTGTTCATCACCTATACGGCGACCAGCATTGTGCGGGTTTTCTTCATCACCGCTGCGACCTTCGGCGCTATGAGCCTGTATGGTTACACCACCAAGCGATCGCTCGCTAAGTGGCGCTCTTTCCTATTCATGGGGCTGATTGGCGTCATCATCGCAATGGTGGTGAATATCTTCCTGCAATCCTCGGCGCTGCATTTCGTGATCTCGGTGGTAGGCGTGCTAGTCTTTACTGGCCTGACCGCCTATGACACACAGCGTATAAAGGAAACTTATGTTGAGAGCGACGGCCAAGCCGTGATGACTAAAAAGGCAATTATGGGCGCGCTCAATCTCTATCTCAATTTCATCAATCTGTTTGTCATGCTGCTGCATCTTTTTGGAGGTGCGCGCGAGTAGCGGGCTGAGAAAGCGAAATGAAAACACCCGGCCATAGTGTCGGGTGTTTTTTTTGACCGTCTGGTGGTGAGATGGTCAATCGGATTTAGGCGGTATTGCGACGAGTATCGCTAGGTCAGATTGGCTTAACATAGCTGCCTAGGCACTGTTCGGATTACTCCATTAACGCATCGTGAGCGGTCGCTGACGAGTATGCAAAGATCATGATGCTTGGGCTTCCAAGTAGAATTATCTCTACATCAAAGCTATGCAGGATTTTTGGCAGACGGCGCTATCCAAGAGCGAAAAGTTCCGCTCCGTAGTTGTTATAGATACCGCTGACGCGATGTCATGAAGTCAGAATTAGTGTGGCTCGACCGTCCAGGTGTGCCCGCTTTGTAGGAGGCTATTGAGGCCTTTGGCGGGTGATTTTTTCTTGGCTTCCTCAACTTGGCGCCACACTGCAGCTTCGTAGCTTTCCTGTGGATCGCAATAGAGTACACCAATGGCGACTGGAAACTCCGGGGTTTCCATGCGGGCAAGCCAACCCGCTAAAGTAAGGTTAGTCTCATCATGCACTAGTATATCGTCGAGGGTGACGCCGTTTTCGCCTATACTTACTACTTCGAGTTCTAAAATATCGTGATTGATGCGGATTCCCCTGTTGCGCTCTGCGCCGAACACCAGCGGTTCGCCATGCGCGACGTGAAGCTGGGTATCGGCGGCGGCCTTCTTTTCAGCAAAGTCGGCAAAGGCACCGTCATTGTACACAATACAATTTTGAAAAATTTCGACGAATGATGCGCCCTTGTGGGCATGCGCTCGTTTCAGCACCTCTGGCATGTGTTTCTGATCTGTATCGATTGAACGGGCGACAAAACGCGCGCCGGCACCGAGCGCGAACGAGGTGGCCGATACCGGATGGTCAACCGAGCCCATCGGCGTGGACGGCGACTGTGTCCCTTCACGTGATGTCGGTGAATATTGCCCTTTTGTGAGACCGTAAATCTCGTTGTTGAACAGGAGAATATTGAGATCAACATTGCGTCTGAGCGCATGCAATGTGTGATTTCCGCCGATTGACAACATGTCACCATCACCGCCTACCACCCAGACATCTAGTTCCGGATTGGCCAGCTTTACGCCTGTCGCGATGGTTGGTGCTCGGCCGTGGATGGTGTGGAAGCCGTAAGTTGCCATGTAATAGGGAAAGCGCGCGGCGCAGCCGATACCTGAGACGAACACGACATTTTCGGTCGGTGTGCCGATTTCCGCTAGCGTTTTGCGTACAGACTTGACTATGGCGTAATCACCACAGCCTGGACACCAGCGAATTTCCTGGTCTGATGTAAAATCTTTGGCACTCAATTCTGCTGCTGTGGCGATATCGTTCATTTCACGTCTCCAAAATGGCGCGAATGCTGTCTTCAACTTCTGCAATTCGAAACGGCTTGCCGGTGACTTTATGCAATCCCTCCGCCGGGATCATGTATCGGTCGCGCAGCATGTTGCTGAGTTGGCCCATATTCATTTCTGGCACCAGCACCTTGTCGAAGCGAGAAAGCAAGTCGCCAAGATTTCTGGGCATTGGGTTGATGTAGCGCAGATGGATATGGCTCACCGCTTTACCGTCAGCGCGGGCATGCTCGACGGCGCTGTTGATCGGTCCATAGGTCGAGCCCCAGCCAACCACGGCAAGTTGGCCGCTATTGGTTCCCAATTCGACCGTCTGTGGTGGGATATCGTCGGCAATGCCCGCTATCTTATTGTGGCGGACATTGGTCATTCGCTGGTGGTTTTCTGGATCATATGAGACATTTCCGCTGTCATAGGCTCGCTCCAGCCCACCGATACGGTGTTCAAGACCCGGCGTTCCTGGCTTGACCCAAGGTCGCGCCAAAGTCTTTGAGTTGCGCATGAAGGGCTGAAAGCCTTCGGAGTCAGTGCAAAATTTTACTTCAAAGGGTCTGAAATTATCGGCGTTCGGTACCCGCCAGGGTTCAGCAGCGTTGGCGATATAGGTATCGCTGAGCATCATTACTGGGGTCATATATTTAGTTGCGAGACGCACTGCCTCAATCGCCACGTCAAACGAGTCAGCGGAGGAGTGCGCTGCAACTACGACCATCGGGGCGTCAGCATTACGGCCATAGACTGAGAGGAATAGATCGGATTGCTCAGTTTTGGTCGGCATGCCGGTGGACGGTCCCGCGCGCTGGGTGTTGACTACGATCAGCGGCAGTTCGGTGGCGATGGCTAGTCCGATCGCTTCCGTTTTAAGGGCGATGCCTGGCCCGGAACTAGAGGTTACGCCAAGTGAACCGGCGTAGGAAGCGCCGATGGCAGCACCGACAGCGGCGATCTCATCTTCTGCCTGAAAGGTCGCTACGTCATAGGATTTAAGCCGTGCCAGCACATGCAGGAGACCCGACGCTGGGGTGATTGGATAAGAGCACATAGTAAGGCTGAGTCCCGCCAAATGAGCGCCAGCGATTAGGCCCCAGGAAGTAGCCTCGGTGCCGGTGACAGTACGATAGGTCCCGGGCTCAAAATCGGCCGGACGGATGGTGAAACCGCGCACGCCGTCCGGCATCTCGGCTGTTTCACCGAACGCATGCCCGGCTTTGAGCGCGGCGATATTAGCCTTGGCAACCTCCGGTAATTTTTTACCAAACTTGCCGTTGAGCCATTTCTCCGTCGGTTCTAGGCTGCGGTCATACATCCAGTTTATCAGCCCCAGGGTCCACATATTCTTGCAGCGTAGGCCGTCGCGCTTATTAACCTCACTGTTGCTGACCGCCTCCAGGGTCAGGCGGGAGATATCGATGGGAAAGATCCGGTATTTCTCGAGGCTGCCATCGTCGAGAGGATTAGATTCATAACCAGCTTTTTGCAGATTCTTATCACTGAAGGACCCAGAATCAACGATCACCAAACCGCCTTCCTTAAGTTCTTCTATATTGACGATCAGTGCCGCCGGGTTGAGCGCGACCAATACATCCGGGGCGTCGCCTGAGGTTTGTATATGCGCCGAGCCAAAATTAATCTGGAACGCCGAGACACCATAGGTGGTGCCTATGGGGGCTCGAATTTCAGCCGGAAAATCTGGAAAGGTTTCAAGATCCTGCCCGGCGATCGCCGTGGTTTCAGCGAAGCGACCACCGGTCAACTGGATGCCGTCGCCCGAGTCGCCAGCAAATCGCACGACGACGGAGTCGACTTCCTCACGGCGGACTTCGGACAAGTTCAACGCCGCACTACCATCGGTACTCACAACATTCTCCATCTATGAAATAAATCTAACACCTGGACGATTCCCAGTTCGCCTGGTCAGTCAGTACATATGCCTTATCGCCGGCTTCGTCCACCGTTCAAAGGGTCAAATTGAGGTGAAAAAGGATTAAATTTGCCCTCAATGCCTGGATTGTTGCCCGTCTCATCCGATAACCGCCAACATTTCCTCCACGGTTACGAATTTCTTGCGTGGCGCACCTTCTCGGGCGTTAGCGATCTCCGCAGCTTCGATTTTCTGCCATTCGGCAAAACTCACCGCGCGAATTCTGCGTTCCGCCAGTAGTTTTTCAAAACCCGAACGCCCGTCTTTCCCTGAGCCTGCGCCATGATCGGTTAAGATTTGCTCCGCCGCCAGTTTGCCGTCCGGCTTATTGGTGCCTATCACTCCACTCGGGCCGCGCTTGATCCAGCCAACCGCATAAAGCCCCTCTTCCACGCGCCCATCGTCGTTACGTACGATGCCGGCGCGATCGTCAAATGGTGTATCGGCAACCGGCTTAGAGGTATAGCCAATGGCGGCTACCACCAAACCGCACGGAATCTCGTAAAACTTACCCAGACCGACCGCGCGCCCATCTTGCACCTTGGTCATTTCGAATCGCACACCCTCGACCTGCTCGCCGCCGAGAATCTCCACCGGTTGGGCATAATAGACAAAATGTACTCTCTTTGGCATTTCATTGGGATTGCGGTCGACAAACTCACGCACGGTGGCAAGATTTTTCTCCGCCACGCGACGATCGCGGTCTGACATATCACCAGTCACAGTTTCGGGAAGTTGTGTAGCATCTATCTGGGGAACGCAATTTTGCAAATTGCCCATCTCACGCAACTCTACATTAGTGTATTTTGCCTCGTTTGGCCCGCGCCGGCCGACCATATAGACATCTGTTAGTGACGAGGCGTGAATCCGGTCTGCAGCATAATCGGGTAGATCCGTAGCCGCCATCTCCGCCGGGGTTTTGACCAGCACCCGAGCGACGTCGATAGCGACATTGCCGTTGCCGAGCACGACCGCCGCCTTGACGTTTAAGTCCGGATTGAGGTCGCGGCAATTTGGATGGCCATTATACCAGTTAACGAAGGTGGCAGAGCCGAACACGCCCTTCTTATCTTCGCCGGGAATGCCGATGGGCCGATCGCTACCAGCGCCAACTGCGAGCACTACAGCATCATACATCTTGCGCAACTCGCCGAGTTTGACATCGCGCCCGAGTTCAACATTGCCGTAAAAATTGACGTTTGCGTGGGACGCCGTTTTGGCAAATGCGCGCCAAACATTCTTAGTTTTTTCGTGATCTGGCGCAACGCCGAAACGTATTAGTCCATAGGGGCAGGGTAGGCTCTCGATGATATCGATGCAGCAATCGTTCTCAGATTTAATCAAACCATCGGCGGTATAAAATGCCGCCGGACCCGATCCTATGATCGCAATGCTTAGAGCCATACTGAGAGAAATTTCCTGAAGAATCAGAAACCGGTTGATCGAAATTCACGCATCCATCGAAGAAATATGACAGTGAAAAGGCGTTTGTTAAAATAGTTTTTTGTCGCTCTATGACATATCGGCGGGTTTTCCCCAACCGCCGGCAAGGACTATCTCTGAAAGTGGTTTGCGCTCTCGTGGCGCCAATTCCTTCTTGCGGATGCCTTCATCAAGACCGTCCAAGTTGCCGTAATAACCGATGGCAGCTGCAGAGACTGCTTCATAGCCCTCCGGCAGGTTATATGTTTGCTGAATTTTTTCGGGCAGGATTCCAGCCATTTGATGTACGAAGAGGCCAAGCGTCGTGGCTTGCACGGTCAATTGAGCGACTGCCTGGCCTGTATCGTAAAGAGCGTGGCGATTGGCGGAGCCGTTGTCGAAATCTAACCGAGCAATAACAAACAAGAGGAGTGGAGCGGGAGTGGCCCAGGCCCGGTTCCATTCATTGAGGCAGGCAAGTGCCGATTCGAATTCCGCTTCTTCGTTGCGCGATGCTAGGATGAACCGCCAGGGCTGGGCATTAAAGCAAGATGCTGCCCAGCGCGCAGCTTCGATCAATGAGCGTACTGATTCGAGTGGCACCAAGCGACTCGAAAAGGCGCGCGGTGACCAGCGGTCATGCAATTGATCGAGTATGGGAAATTCATTGGTGGCTGGTTTTCGCATATGTTCACTCTCCTACCGTTTCCTTCTCTTGCCCCCTGATGGCGAATTCGTCAGGCTGTGGCACGGTTCTTAATTTGTTGGAGACTATCATATGTTGCTCGATGCCCAACGCTCGATCCTGATCGTGATCGATCTTCAAGAGAAACTTATTCCCGCCATCCATAAAGGTGATCAAGTGGTTGCAAATTCTGGTAAGCTACTCGAAGGCGCTCGGCGTCTTGGCGTGCCGGTGGTCGTGTCCGAGCAATATCCCAAGGGTCTCGGCCCGACAGTGGAGGAAATTGCCTTCAAGCTGCCGGAGGAAACCAAAACGTTCTCCAAACTGACATTCAGCGCGGCGAGAAGTGAGGATTTTGTGCGCGAACTTACTACTCTGCGCGCGGAGGGCCGCGATCAAATGGTGCTGTGCGGTACTGAGACCCATGTTTGTGTTCTGCAGACGGCTGCGGATTTATTGGCGGCAGACGTATCAGTTTATCTTGTCACCGATGCAAGTGGCTCCCGCTCTGAGAATAACAGGAATGCCGGCACCGAGCGGTTGTCACATCTCGGCGCCCAGTGCGTAAGTAGTGAGATGGTGTTATTCGAGTGGTTGGAGGCTGCAGACAGCGAAGAATTCAAGGAAATCAGCAAATTTATTAAGTAGCTGAGTTAAGGCACAGGACTGGCGACGATAGACAACCAATAGACAGCGCTGACCCTACGCCGGCGATGACATTACCAACGATGACCGTTAGCAGATTCAGAATGGGACTTTCAACAACTAGCCTGTCCTAATCTGATCCTCGTGCCGCAATATCTACCTAAAAGGTGTCGCCAATAACTGTTTCCTGATGGGCGTGGTTGCAATCGAACCGCCGCGCCGTTACGGTTCGCCAACAGGAATGATTTGCTCGGCGCGGAAATCGGGCAGCGCATAAAGCATCAAAAGAGGAGAGGCATCATGATCGGTCGAAGATCAGTGTTGGTCGCTGCTGCTACGGCGGCGTTGGTGGCGGGTGGTTTCATGGTTACCCCGGCCAAGGCAGGGCAGGACATCTTGATCGGTGGCGGTTCCGTGACCGGCGTCTATTATCAAGTAGCCCTGAATGTCTGCAACCTGCTCAACAAATATAGCGGCGATAAATATAATTGCGTCGGCAGGCCGGCGCTTGGCTCGGTGTTCAATATCCGTGCCGTCAAACGCACCTTGCTCGATTTCGGCGTCGCCCAATCAGACCGCAATTTCGAGGCCTTCCGTGGCCAGGGCGATTGGCAAGGCAAGCCGATGGAAGATCTACGCAGCGTATTCAGCATGCATCCGGAAACAGTACTGCTGGTGACCCGTGCAGATTCTGGCATTAACAGCGTCCCAGATCTTAAGAGTAATACCATCAATATCGGAAATCCTGGCTCTGGCCAGCGCGGCAATGCCGAGGATGTGTTGCGTCTTTACGGTATTGACAAGGACAACGATATCGAACCGCAAGGCTTGCAGCAGCAGGAAGCGAGCCGAGCACTTATAGACAAGAAGATCGATGCCTTTTTCTACACGGTGGGCAATCCGTCTGCCGCGATCGAAGAACCGGCCAATTCCACTGATATCAAGATCATCCCGATCAACAGTGCGGAGATACAGAGCTTCGTCGATGAGCGGCCTTATTATGTGATGACGGAAATTCCTGCCGGCACATATAAAGGTGTCGACGAGAATGTCGAAACCTATGCAGTTACAGCAACCGTTGTGACCAGTGCCAGCGCCTCGGAAGAGATGGTCTATGACCTTGTTAAGACCGTGTTTGAGAATCTTGAAGAGCTCAGAACGACTCACGCAGCATTTCGTGTGCTTGAGCCAAAGGCGATGCTCAAGGGACTGACAGCGCCGCTTCATCCGGGTGCAGAGAAATATTATAAAGAGCGCGGTTGGAAATAGGAAAGGCCGAACGCACAAAGGAATTGGGGGGCGGCAATTGCCGCCCCCCTTGCTTTTGCGCCAACAGAGAGTAACCGAACGTGGGGTGAAAGATGGCGCGGCCTGGGCCGTAAAACAGGAAGACGATGGAGAGCAAGACCAAGGAAGGTAAAGCTGTGTCTCAGGAGATCATGGCCCGGGTCGAAAGTGGCCCGCGCAGTCCCGATTATCCTATTTCCCGTGTCGCCATCCTCCTAATTTGTCTCGTCTGGTCGGGCTATCAACTATACATCGCCTACCAACCAATTAATGCCACCATCGCTCGTTCCTGGCATCTCGGTTTCGCTATTCTCCTAGTCTATCTCGCTTATCCTGCCTATAACGAAACTCGTCCGCCCTTTTGGGTAAAGCTCATTCGCAAAGTGATTCCGCACACACGTTCGCGCCGGTCACTCAGGAGCCGCATTCCATTCCTTGACGTTGTGCTCGGCGTCACCGCTGCCGTTACGACGCTGTACATCTGGTGGGATTACGAAGGTATTATCATGCGGCAGGGTTTGCCGAGCGTTGCCGATGTATGGATCGGTGTGGTGATGATCATATTGTTGCTCGAGGCGGCGCGCCGGGCTCTCGGCGCAGCGCTACCGATCCTTGGCATTATCTTTATCGCTTATAGCTTTCTCGGGCCGTACATGCCCGAGTTCCTACGCCACCGGGGCATTCCGCTCGATTATATCGTCAACGATCAATATCTCTCGACTACTGGAATTTTTGGAGTGCCCCTCGGTGTCTCGACCGATTTCGTTTTTCTCTTTGTTCTGTTCGGCGCGCTCCTGGAGCGAGCCGGCGCGGGTAAATATTTCATCGATGTCGCCTTTTCCGGATTGGGGTGGATGCGCGGCGGCCCTGCCAAGGCGGCAGTTGTCGCCTCTGGTATGACCGGAATGGTATCCGGCTCGTCGATCGCCAACACTGTGACTACAGGGACCTTTACCATCCCGTTAATGAAGAAGGTCGGCTTGCCATCGCATAAAGCTGCCGCTGTTGAAGTTGCGGCCTCAACTAATGGCCAACTGATGCCACCGATTATGGGAGCGGCCGCCTTCATCATGGCTGAAATAATAGGCATTCCCTATCTAGACGTGGTGCGCGCAGCCCTCATACCGGCCCTGATTTCCTATATAACACTGTTTTACGTCGTTCATCTCGAGGCGCGTAAGCTCGATATCAAGCGTATCCCGCGCTCGGAGTTGCCGAGACTTTCCAAAACCTTTCTGCGTGGGATCCACTATCTCGTGCCGATTTTCGTGTTGATAATTTATCTTGTAGTCATGCGCCGCTCGGCGATCACTTCAGCGCTCTTTGCCATTGAGGCGCTTGCCGTCATCATGCTAGTTCAGCGTCCGATCATCGCTTGGCTTGCCTGGTGGCGAGCTGACCACACTCCCACCTCCGGCGAGACTCTTGGCCTCGCGCTCCGTGTTTCCTTTGTCGACGGCGCTAGGGACATTGTCTTTGGGCTGATCGGCGGCGCGCGCAACATGATCGCGGTCGGTGTAGCCACTGCGAGTGCCGGCATCATAGTCGGCGTGGTTACCAGTACCGGTTTGGTCGGTCGTTTTGTCACGCTGATCGATACCATCTCAATGGGCAATGTCTATCTCATGCTTATCCTTACTGCTATCACCAGTATAATTCTTGGTATGGGTCTGCCGACGACGGCGAATTATATCGTGATGGCAACTCTGACCGCTCCAGTCATAGTCGCACTAGGCGGCGATGCAGGGCTCATCTTTCCGATCATCGCGGCTCATCTTTTCGTATTCTATTTTGGCATTTTGGCGGATGATACGCCGCCAGTGGGATTGGCAGCTTACGCGGCTGCGGCGATCGGGCGCGCTGATCCAATCCGCACTGGCGTGCAGGGCTTCACCTATGATCTCCGTACCGCGATCTTGCCGTTCATCTTCCTCTTTAACACTGAGCTATTGATGATAGACAGCATGGCAGGTGATGGCGAAATTCTCTGGATTGACGATCCGCTGCGCTTAATTTGGATATTTGTAGTGTCGCTCCTGGCAATGTTTTCTTTTGCTGCTGCCATTCAGGGATTTTTCGCCGAGCGCTGCAGTATTATCGAACGCTCGGTGCTGCTTGGACTCTGTATCTTGCTGTTCCGTCCCTCCGTGGTAGCCGAGCCGATCGATTTGCCACGCGAGCTGATCCAGGGTCTGGCGATAATTGCGTGTGCGCTCCTGTACAGCCAACAACGTTTACGCTCCGGTAGTTGGCGCCCCAAGGGGCGCACCGGTTGATCCATAAAATGATGGATTTGGTTATGAATATATTTTCTTGTTGCTCGCCCTCGATGAGTATTTCTCCTAGGCCAAACAGCACTTCCAGATCGGGAAATGGATTTGGTTGGCCATCATATTTTAAGAACGCCTGAGAGAAGGCAGCGTTGGTAGCTCGTGAAGAGCTACGTTAAATCACTAAGGAGTGCGTGACTGGGGATATCTCAATTGAATTGAAGGGGTTCCAAGGTTCGGTGAATAAACAGATTCTGGTGAAGACAGAGCATATAGAACCAGATTCGAGCCTCATGGCTGTGTGCCGTAACGGCTTCAAAGACTTTTCTATTGGGCGACAATGTCCACCGCGGCGCGCTCTGTTGCGCTCATTCAGTCACACTTACTCTGCCATAGCGATCTTCGAGGCGCACGATGTCGTCTTCGCCCAGATATTCGCCGCTTTGCACTTCTATGACATGAAGCGGTTCGCTGGTGGTATTTTCGAGCCTATGCTGGACACCGGTTGCGATATAGGTCGATTGGTTGGTGGACAATTCCAGCACTTCCGAATCGCGGGTGACCCGGGCGCTGCCCGCCACCACCACCCAGTGTTCGGCTCGCCTGTTGTGATATTGCAATGAAATACAGGCACCAGGATTAACGGTCAGCAGCTTAACTTGGAATCCAGGTCCTTGATGTAGCACTTCAAAGGCGCCCCAAGGGCGGCTAACGCGAAGATGATGCGCCCCTTCTGGGCGGTTCTGGTTCGACAAATGGTGTACCACATCGCCTACCAAATCGGCATTGTCCATGGGGGCCACGAGGATTGCATCCTTGGTGGCGACCAAAGTGATATTATCAAGCCCCAGCGCGGCAACTAGTGGGCCATCACTGCGGATATAAGACTGCGAGCAGTGCTTGGCGATAACATCGCCCTCAACGAGATTGCCGGCGTCGTCTTGTGCGCCCGCTTGCCATAAAGCGCGCCACGAGCCAACATCGCTCCAACCGACATCGATCGGCATCACTGCCGCCCGCTCACACTGCTCCATCACTGCGTAATCGATCGAATCGCCGTTTATCGCGGCGAAAGGCGCTTCGGCGAGGCGGAGAAAATCGGTCTCCTCTGCGGCTCCGGCGAGCGAGGTGCGGCATGCATTCAAAATATCCGGACGACGGCAAGCGATCTCAGCCAGATAGCTAGTAGTGGAAAACAGAAACATTCCACTGTTCCAGAGAAAATCACCGCCCGAAACATAGTCCCGAGCGTGTTGAATATCTGGTTTTTCAACGAATTCTGCTACTTCATGGCCTGGACCGCCATTGATGGCACGGCCTCGACGGATATAGCCATAACCGGTTTCCGGTATGTTCGGGGTGACGCCAAAGGTGACCAGATGCCCAGATTCAGCCAGCGGTTTAGCCTCCGCGATGGCTCTGCACAGGCCTTCTCCGTCTGTTACTAGGTGATCAGCAGGGGAGATCAGCATCAGAGTCTCGCCGGCGTTTTGACTCAACATTAGTGCGGCAATGGTGGCTGCTGGCGCCGTATTACGTCCGATCGGCTCCAGAACAATGCGTTTTGGAGGCAGGCCGATCTCACGCGCCTGTTCGGCCAGTATAAAGCGTTGCGCTTGTTGCTAATGAGAAGAGGCGGAGAAAACCAGTCAGCGGAGAATCTGCGTAAGGTGTCTTGCACCATGGTTTCGCCGCTGACCAGGCGTAGAAACTGCTTAGGATGAGTCGTACGTGAAAGCGGCCAGAGCCGTGTACCCGATCCGCCGCATAGAATAACCGGATGCACCGTCATTATTTGCTCACGCTGGCAGTAGCGTTATTCCGGATACTTGCAGAGAAGGTGCGTGACATATTTAAGCGGAGGGTCAAATCGAGTACATAGTAAAAGTTGAGCAAGAGGCACACCAAAAGTAACAGAACGAAGAACATAAACGCCATAATACTCAACGTTCCTGGAGGGTAAGAAAGGCGTTCAGTAAGAATTTGGCGTTGTGTCGGCTTGTAGTTTTCAGCAGGCATAAGGAAGTAATAGGTTATCGTTAGCAATGGCAGGTTAAAGCAAACGTTAATCACCTGGCGTGCCCAACTGCGCTCGCTATTGGCACAAATGATAGCGAAGAATCTTGAGGCGATGGAGCTTTTGTGAGTATGTGCGAGCATGCAAGGGGCGAACTTTCGCACGAAATGATGCCCCGCCTTGGTTGGCGCTTTCCAGCTTTCTAGCGCGCTAGATTCGTGTTGTTTAATAAGGTGGTTGTTCAAGGTCGCGCTTTCACTTCTTGTCTAGGCATCATGGTCGTCCAGATTTGAAGGTGAGCTTAATTCTCTCCGTCACTTGCGGCAACGCTGGCGCAGGCGTACTGCGGTGAAGTGATCAATCTTTTTACTTAGCAGAATCTCTTTGATCGCATTGTCGAGAATATAGATCTTATTAACGATATAATCCGAGAGAACACCTTACACGACGCTATAATTTTTCCTACATGGCAACAATATGGATTTTGTTGAGTGTACTTCCTTTGAAATAGCGCTTAAGTATCTCTTGCTATTTTGTTGGTGTTTAACAGTTTCCCGCCATGCTTACGGTGTCTATCTAGCTTACCGTACCGAAGACGGTGAATGTCAGTTCAATTCTGAGAAGAGTTATCTCGGCAGAGTGACTTAGTTAATCAGGCTTTTCAGGAACAGCAACAAATTTGCGCGGTCGCTGTCTTTCTTGATACCGGAAAAGGACATTTTAGTACCAGGAAGGCTTTCTTTCGGATTCGCCAAGAAGGCGTTGAGCGCCTCGACGCTCCAGCTGCCGTCTCGGGATGACATCGCGTCCGAATAGTTAAAGCCTGTGCTCGTGCCGACTTCGCGTCCAACAATATTCCATAAATTTGGACCAACCTTATTTTTACCACCGGCTTCTGTGGTGTGACAGGCACTACATTTCTTGAACAATTTTTGCCCCTTGCCGGCGTCAGCTTTGGCGATCATCGCATCGATTGACACCGCAGCCAAGACTTCTTTGGTAGTCTCTGGCTCGTCCGCCACCTTCACCTCATTCTCAGTGGTGGGAAGAGCGTAGGCCAAGCTGCCATGGCCTTTATCAATATTGTAGACAGCGTTTGAAATGAGCCATGATGACATAGCCATCAATCCCGCGAAGAGGGCGGCACCGGCGATTTTGTTTAATTCGAAGGGCGACATGAGTGGGGCGTTTCCTCGATGATGCGCTGCTGCAGAAATTTAGCGACTTCCCCCTAGCCTGTCCAACTTCTATAAGAGGCAATAAAGGAATCGGAGTGCTATGGCACCGTCCCCAAGCGATAACGGCCCGGTAAATCCCATAATTATCATTCCGGCGCGCCTAAAGTCTCAGCGGCTACCCAACAAGCCGCTCGCAGATATCGTCGGGGCACCAATGATTGTGCATGTGTTGCGCCGTGCCGAGGAAGCGGCATTGGGCCGGGTGGTGGTTGCCTGCGCTGAACCCGAAATTGCTGAAGCGGTGACGGCAGTGGGCGGTGAGGCGGTGTTGACCCGCCCCGATCATCAATCGGGCTCGGATCGAATCTATGAGGCCTTGCTGCGTCTCGATGCGGGCGGGCAGTACGATGCGGTGATCAATATTCAGGGCGATTTGCCAACCCTAGCGCCAGATTTGCCACGACGGGCACTTGGCTTGTTAGAAAATCCCGCGGTTGACATTGGTACGTTAGCCACCGAAATCCATGTAGATTCTGAGTGCGAAGATCCCAATGTGGTTAAGGCGGTGGTCTCTTATGAGGCTGGTGCACGGGACGGCCGGGCACTTTATTTTACCCGCGCGCGCGCGCCCTCAGGTGATGGCATCCTCTTGCACCACATCGGGCTCTACGCGTATCGCCGAGCTGCACTGGCACGTTTTATAGAGCTTCCTGAAAGCCCTCTGGAGGCGCGTGAGAGACTCGAGCAGTTGCGCGCTCTCGAGGCTGGGATGCGCATTGACGTGACCCTCGTTGACACTGTTCCCCTCGGTGTTGATACTCCGCGCGATTTGGAGCAGGCACGCAATATTTTGGGCGCACAAGAAACTTAGAATCTGGACATGAGTGAAGAAAACTCCCAGGTAGAAAAGGTAATTGCCTTCCAGGGTGCGCCGGGCGCGTATTCCGATATGGCCTGTCGCGCAGTCTATACCGAAATGGAAACCCTGCCGTGCAAGACCTTCACCGATGCCTTCACGGCAGTTAGCGAAGGCCGTGCTCGCCTAGCCATGATCCCGATCGAAAACTCCGTTGCTGGTCGGGTCGCTGATATTCATCAATTGCTACCCGAATCTACTCTTCATATCATCGCGGAGCATTATCAGCCAGTGCGCCACAATTTACTCGCCTGCATGGGCGCTGAGGCGGGGGATTTAAAGATTGTACGTTCCCATGTTCACGCCCTCTCGCAATGCCGCAATGTGATTCGGCGATACGGGTTGAACGCCGTGATACACGCTGATACCGCGGGCGCAGCGGCAGAAATCGCTCGGCTCGGCGATCCCACTATTGCTGCTATTGCTTCTGGCTTGGCGGCTGAGATTTATGGTCTCAACGTAATTGAGGCGGGTGTAGAGGATGAGGTGCACAACACCACACGATTCGTTGTCCTCGCCGCTGAGCCAATCGATCCTGATCCGGCGGAGAGTCTAGTGGTGACTTCTTTTGTGTTCAACGTGCGCAATGTGCCCGCGGCACTCTATAAGGCGCTTGGTGGTTTTGCTACCAATGGCGTCAACATGACCAAGTTGGAGAGTTATATGGTCGGCGGCGCTTTCACTGCCACTCAATTTTTTGCCGAGGTCGAGGCTCATCCCCGCGAGCCGCGGCTTCGAAACGCGCTGGAGGAGCTCGCATTTTTTACTAGCAAGGTGCATATCATGGGTGTGTATCCGGCGCATCCGTTCCGCAATTGATTGGTGAGGAACGTGCACAGCTAGGCTCTGGACTATTTGTTGACATCCAGCTGCTGCATGATCGCAATTATAATCGATTCAATTTCAGACACCGTGAAGTGTAACCCGGGTGTGAATACCTAGGTGTCTATACCTAATAGGGAGCGGGTCGTGCGCTGACCGTGGGGGTTGTATTTATGGTTTCGATTTCCAGCTTGTCTAGGGGTTCACGCACATTCGCTCTATAAAAGGCGTCATGTTGGAAAACGCTCTTCGATCCAGTCACTAATTAGGCGGTGGGAGATGGAATAGGCGCCCGGCAAGCGGAATTCGTCGGAATCCTCTACATTGCGTAGCCATTCGCGGCTGTACCAGCGTGCGTATTCCAGTTCCTTTTCGTCGGCGTTGATCTTGCGACTTACCGCTTTGGCCATGAAACCTACCATGATTGAGGCTGGAAAAGGCCAAGGCTGGGAAGAGTGGTAGCGCACATCGGCGACGTATACACCGGATTCCTCGAATATTTCACGCGCGACGCATTCCTCAAGACTTTCACCGGGCTCGAGAAATCCGGCCAAAGTTGAATGCATCCCAGTCGGCCAATGAGATTGGCGGCAGAGAAGGCATTCTTCACCATCGTGCACCAAAACAATCACCGCTGCATCAGTGCGCGGAAAATGGGTCATGCCACAGTCCGGACCTGTGCAGGCGCGCTCATGACCGGCACGACGTGATCGGGTAGGCTGGCCACAAGCCGAGCAAAAACCACTTTTTTGATGCCAATACATCAGCCCGCGAGCATAGGCGAGAATGGCGGCCTCCTGGGCTGGGACGAGTTGCACGGATTGGCGTAGATCCATCATTACCCCACCGGCATAGCGCTCGGTTAACGCTTCCTGCGGCAAATGGGATAAATCCACAGCGAAATGGGCGATACCGCCCTTTTCCGGCGCGATGCCTAGCAAAGCAAGAGGTGAATTGTCGTTAATCAGTCCTTCAAGTGAGCCTCGGTCCCCGAGAGCTGCGCGTGGCGCGGAACCTTGAAAAACAACGCTTTCTTGGTTCCAGACCGCGACAAAACGGCTTGCAGGGTCATTGATTTGGGCCTTGATCCATGCCGCGTCGGAGCGCAGATGGTCTACCCGGTCGAGAGGCACGCCGGAAAATACGTTACCGGCCAATAGAGATAATTTTTGCATGGCGCAAAATTCGCATAGCCGGGTGGTTTGGTCAAAGAGGTCTGTTATTGGTTGCCCTGGAGGAGGCAAATGCTGGTATAGTGTGGTTAGGGAGACCGGCGGTGGACGGCCGCCTCGCTAACCCGGTCAGGTCCGGAAGGAAGCAGCCGTAACGAGATTAGGTCGGGTCACCTGTCCGGCCTCCCGC
>MDTE01180724.1_pt1 | contig 33481 bp, 26 predicted proteins | sample 811231 | NCBI WGS metagenome assembly MDTE01 (sample SAMN05326651, study PRJNA326480) | marine metagenome | isolation source: seawater | place: Indian Ocean: Red Sea | collected 2010
CAAGAAGTCATTGTGGCAACGGATGGTGTAGGCGCGTCCGACCAGTTTCAGGCCCGTGCGGACTGGGCGGATGGACGAGTCGGCGATCCGCAATTGGCCGATCGCCGGATTGGCTGCTCGCAGCGTCTTGTTGGCGTCACAGACACACGCGGTGTCCCGCGGCATCAATCGGGTCCGCAGTACCTGGCGGGTCATCCACTGCCCATACTCGTCGGCGAGTTCGCCCAGGGTCAACTCCGGCGTTGTCGCGTCGGCGACCGGACGTCCCAGGTTCGCCATGTGCTCGTGGAACGCGGTCCAGGCTTGGGTCTCGCTCCGCGAGTCCATGGGCCCCTTGGCCAGGACCTTCAACCGACCACCGGCGTTGGTTACCCAAGACTTGCGTCGTACGTCGTAGTGGGGGAGAGGTCAGGTTGGTCGACCGACTCTCCCTCACCGCGTGTTTTCAGACCAATTCCGGTAGTCAATACGCACTCAATACGCACTTTACCGGGTTCCCCCGGAAAGCGCCAGTCTCGTCGTACAGCTGCAAGTCGTAGCTTGTCAACGACTTGCCCAAGTCGGGACGACAGGATTTGAACCTGCGACCTCTTGACCCCCAGCTAACAACCGCGGTGTTCCAAATCTCGGGACGTCGACGTAAAAAATGGTTTTGGTGGGGACAACGGGGAACAACAGGGGACAAAAAATCCGGACTATTCCGGACCACTTGGAAAAACTGCTTCTAACGTTCAGGCCCCACATTTCTTAGCCGTTTGCATAAGATTCCAAGTAACCGCACTGTTCGCAACGAAGTTTCGTGATTGCGATGGACGCGTCCAGTTGCTCCTTGGGGACCGTCAACTTGCCCCCGGACCAATCTGCTGGACCTGGCACCCAGTATTCCTGGTAAGCCTTGTTATCCAGACCCAAAACCGACGCTAAGCTCTCGGGTGTGAAGCCCAGTTCCATTTTCCCCTGACACTTGGGGCAACTGCGTTCTTCGTTCATTCGGAATTCATCCATCTCATGAACGTTCTACCAACGGCGGCAATCAGCAGTTCGTCATCGGTTCGAGTTAGCAAAGTCGGGACGACAGGATTTGAACCTGCGACCTCTTGACCCCCAGTCAAGCGCGCTACCAGGCTGCGCCACGTCCCGTTTGTCCGCTCAGTTTACGGACTGCTCTGGTCGTTGCAAAGTCGCCCGCACCCTCGCTCCGGGGCGTCGCGGCGTGGCGTTTTCCTGTTGCTCTCGTCGCCACTCCTCTGGAGTCATCTTCAGCCCCTGTTCGTACCGCCACCGGGCCATCGCCCAGTCAGCGAGTCCCAGCGCCAGGAGTCCTACCGCCAGCATGCCGGACAGCTGCAAACCCTCGCTTAACAGCCACGCGAGATACTCCCGTGCGTCGGTCGCGGAACGCCACGAGTCGGCCAACAGTCCTTCCATTCTCCCCGCGAGGAACCACCCCCCGAGAAGGACGACGAGCACCAATTGGCCTAACGCGAGCAGCCATTTCATCACGCTGTTGCCACCAACCAGCCTGGCCAGACCGTCTCCAGGGTGGAGCCGCTCCCAGCGTGGAACAGCCACTGCCGGTGCCCAGAGCCATCCGGTCTGAACCAGCGTCACAAGGACCCCCGAAACCGCCACGACGACCAGAAGCGGCCATGTCGTCCAGATCACAGGTGCGACCAGACTCCCCGCACCCGATGCCACCTCCGCTGGCATGTCCGACATGCCAGTCGCGGCGTGATGAAGTCCGCTTTGCAGCATGCTCGCCAGCGAGTCGATCAACTGACCACCGAGCCAGGCGAACGCCACGACGACCACCAGCCACTGCCCGGCCACCCGCAGCAAGCGACTCTGGGCCACCTCGCCCCGTCGCCTCGCTTCGAGTCGGCGAGCCGGGCTCGCCGGCATCGTACGTTGATCAGCATTGGTGGCCATCGATCTCTATCCTCCCTCTGACGCGGAGACGAGAGACGCCGAGACACCCTGCAACATCCCTGGCACGACATCGACCATCATGCGTCCGAGGCCGGACTGGACCACGGCCAGCAGCGCGATCCCTATCAATACGCGAGCGGGCATCGCCCCCACCAGCATGTTGGTCTCGGGCAACGCCCGACCCACCATCCCCAGGACGACCGAGACCAGCAGCATCACGGCGATCATCGGTGCCGCAACCTGGATGGTCAGCAACAGCGACTGGTGGACGAGCCGGGAGACCAGGTCGCCAAGTCGTGCCGACAGCTCCACGCCCTCGGCCATCCCGATTGAGCCGGGCCGGATCGACTCGAATGACTCCAGGAAGCTCTCGAGCACCAGCAGGTGACCGTTCACCGGTGTCATCACAAACAAGGCGGCGGTGGCGGACCACACCAGGATCATCGTCCCGGGCCCACCGCCATTTCCGGCAGGGTCCATCACGGCCCCCAGGCCCCAGCCGGTCTGGCGGTCCACGATCTCGCCCGCTCCACGAACGGCTGCAAACAACAGCAGCACACCGCTTCCGACTGTTGCCCCCACGAGGAACTCGCCCATCACGATCGGCACGAGTTGCGTCACTTGTTCCGGCAAAGCGGTTTCTCCAAGCACCGGCACCACCAGCCAGGTCACCACCAGCGCGGCCGCACATCTCAGGCGAAACGGAAAGACGCCGCTCTGCCAGCCAGGCAACAATGCCATCATTCCGGCCACCCGGGCGAGGACCAACATGCCCGTGCCTCCCCACGCCTCGAGCGTGTCAGCCCGAGAGACAAGCAGAGCCTCGATGGCGGCGGCGGCGTCCAGAGAACTCATTGATCCAGCGGGCATCCCGGCACCAGGGCAAAAGACTGATCCGTCAGAGCATCGAGGGAATGCGTTCGAAGAGGTCGGTCGAGAAGACTGCCAGACGATCGAGCATCCAAGGCAACAGCAGGACCAGCACGGTGGCTACGGCCATCAGCTTCAGCACAAACCCCACCGACTGGTCCTGGACCTGGGTGGCCGCCTGCAGCGTCCCCACCACCAGACCAACCACCAGCAGTACACCCAGCACCGGCAGAACCACCTCAAGGCCGAGCATCATGGCGCTCCGCGCGGCGTCGGTCAGAAGGTCAGTTGTCATGGGTCACAACTCCCAGCGGCCCTACCCGCCGGCCACCTGGACACTCTGGAGCAGCATCCCCACCGTCAGGTACCAGCCGTCGATCATCACGAACAGCAGCAGCTTCAGCGGCAACGACACCATGACCGGGGGCAGCATCATCACGCCGGTCGACACCAGGAGAGACGACACCACCAGGTCAATCACCACGAATGGCAGAAATACCAGGAACCCGATCGCAAATGCGGTCTTGAGTTCGCTCAGAAGGTACGACGGCAACAGCACGCTCAGCGGCACCTCGGCAAACGTGGTCGGCTCGACCCAGGATTCCGCCTCCGGGGTCCCCGACTCGGGCCTCTGGTAGTCGAGCAGCAGGAAGACCGCGTCGGAGTTCTCCGACGCGGCGATCTGCCGGCTCATGAAGGTGCGGATCGGCTTCACCGTCGCTGCCACAGCGTCCTCAAGCGGAGGCCGTGCAGACGTATCGGCCGCCTGGGTGTACGGCTCGACCCCATCCGACCATGCCTGCTGCCAGACGGGGGCCATCACCGAGACGGTCAGGAAAAGACACAGGGCGGCTAGTACCTGGTTGGAGAGGACCTGGGCGGCCCCCAGGGCCTGGCGGAGCAATCCGAGTACGATCAGAAAACGCACATAGCAAGTCGTCATGGCCAGCACGCTCGGGACCAGGCTGACCACGGTCACCAGCAGGCCCATCTGGACAGTCGAGGTGAGGTTCTCAGGCGAGGAGAGCTGGTCGGTGATTGGAGTCTGAGCCGTTGCTCCGGTTTTCTCGCTCTCGACCTCGGTCTTCTGTCCTGCCGTGGTCGGAACCAGTGGTCCCGGTCGGGGTGGTTCGTCGGCGCCTGCGGCGGCAAGATCAGTCACCAGGCCCAGCAGCCCACAGGCGAACGCCACGCAGGTCAGCCGTGCGCCGTTACGCATGGGTCGACTCCTGCAACGCGGCTTCCGACACGCGTTGCTCGGCGCTGACCCGGCCGCTTGACACCCGGTCACCAAGAGCCTCCACCAGCCCGCCCGGCGGCAGGCGGCAGGCATCGAGCAGCAGGTTGACCTCGTTCGGGTCAGAAATCTCGGACAGGATCGTGACACCTCCTCCGAGATCAGTCCCAAGAACCAGCACTCTCGCTCCGCAGCGCACCAGGGTCAGTGTCACCCGCGCATCCAAGCGACTTCGACCCAGCACCTCGACGGCCTCACTCGGCAACACGCCTCCGGTTTGACGACGCCGTCCTCTGAGTGACAGCGAGACGGCCAGCAACACGGCACAGATGCCACCCAGTACGATCGCCGTCGTCCAAACCGAGCGTCCCCAACCATCTTGCACTGGTGTCGACCCAGGCGAAGCTCCCGGACGGACGAGTGGAATGGCCGTCGGAGCCGTCCCTGGAGCACCAGCAGCCTCGGGGCGACCGGCCATGCGATGACTGAAATGCTTTGCAGCTGGAGGGACCAGGACGTTGTCGGCCTGGACAGACGACAGCCCCATCCCGCTCAACAAGAGACCGACCAGAACGGCGTGCAGCGCGCAGCTGGACAAGCTCGGCGGAATCGCCCAGGAATCACGCATGAGAGGGAGTAATGTGAGAGGAGAGAATTGTCAGCAGATGAATTGTCAGATGACCTCGACGATTCGGAGTGCGAATTCGTCATCGATGACCAGCAGTTCGGCTCGCGCCACGAGCCGCCCCGCCACAAAGAGATCGACAGGGTCGTCGGTGGTCTGATCCAGGCGGACCCGGCTTCCTTCCGCGAGTTGTGAAGCGGTTTCGAGATCGAGGGTTGTCGTACCGAGTTCTACCGAGGCGTTTTCGACGGAGGCCGAAGCCACGGTTGGAGGATCGGTGAGAGAGGAGAGAGAGTTGAGAGTCACGGCGAGGCCTCTACCGGGCTGCGCGAGGCCGTTATATAGGACCTGCGGGCCGGGTCGGTCAATACGGAGCCCATGACAGCTCATGCGGTGCCCGGCTCAGGCACTCCGTCCGAGCCGTTCCGAATCGGCAGCCGCGAGCACTCGTCGCGCGTGCTTGAGAATCTCACGTTGCGACCGCTGGATGTCGTTGAGCCTGACCACGCCCTGTTGCTCGATGGCCTGCACCAATTCCATACGTGCCAGTGGCGAGAGTCGATCGAGGACCGACTGGCGAGATTCCGGAGTCGTCCCCGAGAGAGCCTGCCGAAAGGGACCTGCACCCACCAGGTCGTACACGCGACGGATCACTGCTCCATCAAGGTTGACCAGATCATCAAAATGAGGCAGCACACCGTCGACCGCCTGCAGCAGAGCCACCTCACCGGCGGACCAGCCGACGAGTGAGATGGTCGACGGACTGGGCATGCTGACCACGTCGGCCACGAGCCCGGTCTCTGCATCACGCCACCGGTCCTTCAGCATTTCAGCCAGGTCCATCAGCACGTCGTCGTGTACCACCACACCCTCATCGAGCCGACGCGTGAGACTCCGCTTCAGCTGTCCGGACAGGTTGTCCAGAACAGATTCCCTCAGGTCCGCCGGCAATTGGCTGGCGATCACGGCCGCCAGCTGTGGCGTTTCGTCGGTCAGCCACCCTGCCAGCATCGCGGGATCGGCATCGGCAAGGAATCCGAGCCGCCCCGGCTCATCGTCAGCCACGTCACCGAGGTCTTCGGCCGCGGGCTGCTCCTCATCACCGGAATCGTTGTGGGCTGCGTCTGCCACAGGATCGCTGACTCCGACCTGGTCCGGGTCAGGGTTGCCGTCGTCGGCTTCGGCAGCTCTCGCATCGTTTTCGACCAGCCAGTCCGATGTCGTGGCGGCCTCGGCAAGTTCATCAAATTTTTCCCAGTGGGTCGCCAGAGACGGCTCGACCGCTGTGGGTTCCGCGTTCCGAGCCTGCCACCAGTGCAATACCGCCAACAGAACGCCAAGAGATAATGCTGCCGCGAGCAGAGGACTCACCCATGTTGGCCAGGTGGCCTCGCCTGCCGCTCCGGTTGTTACAACTGGGCGGTCAATCCGATCGACACCAGCCCCCCTTCCCGGCACAGCAGCACTTGTCTGTTTCTTGTTGCCTCGACCTGATGAACCGGGTTCGTTGTCAGGCTCCTGAGCGCGAACGACCGCCTCGGTGGGCTGCGTATTCCGGAGATGGGAAGAGTGCTCTGAGGGTGAGAGCGTGGACTGGTCAAAAATGACGACATCATCCGGCTCGAGATCCGGCACACCACCCGCGACGACCTGCCGCAGCATCTCGATTTGTGAGTCTCCCAGATTTACACCCTCATGTGGCCGAATCCCGATCGTGGCCGTGACTCTTTGTGCCCGGCTGCCAAAGGAACGCCGTGCCTCAGATCGTGCCAGTAACACCTGGACATCGGCAATCTCCGGCACCGCTTTCAGCAGCTGGCGGATGTCCTTGCGCAAGGCAATCTGCCGTGCTTGCTCGTACTGGGCGGCGGTGGGAAACGCACCGAGCTGTCCGATCGAGTTTTCCCACTTGGCGGTCCAGCCATCATCATCTTGCGTCGCATCGGCAAGAACCTGCAGCGCCTGCTCGACATCCGTGGCTCTCACCTGCAACTGATTCCGCTCAAATCGAAAACCAGCAATCCCGGCAGCCTGCAGCAGCCTTGTCAATTGCTGCGAATCGACCGGGGCCGCCACCGAGCTTCCCTGCTGCTTCGGCGTGAGCGTGATCCAGGGGTTGGAGTCTCCTGGTGTACCGTGAATCCAGGACCAGCCGGCGACCACCGCCAAGACCGAAAAGGCGACGATTGCCAACCACCGTCCCCCTGTCAGGCCCTGCACACGTTGGACCAACGACTCGCCGGCTTGACCGAGACGATCGACGTCCATGAGGCGACCACACAACACGATCCGCACCCGAGCCGCACAGTGTGCGGATCCCAGGCCGTCAATCGCAAATGGGAGGGAGTGGGAGAGGACAGGTGACGGTGAGCGAGAAGGCGGGAGTGATAGCCCGCCGGTCTCGACACTGTCAACCCGGGATCCCGTCTCTCGCCTGGGTCCCCCTATCGAGTCGGCAGCAGCTCTGACAGCTCGCTGCTGTCCGGCTCGGGTCGCCTGATCCGCTTGAGGTAGTTGATCAGGCCTGGCAACACCCCCTTCTCGCTTGCGGCACCCTCCTGGCTCTCCTGCGGCTTCTCGGCCGACACGGCCTGGAGTTGCGCGGTCACCGAAGAATCCAGCCGGGCGTCATCAGCGGGAGCCGACTTGTCGTAGCTCGTCTTCTTCGCAGGCACACACTTGGCTTCGGGCTTGGCACAATCACCATCGGATCCCTTGACCACATCGACGCCACATGCCGTCAGCGCCTGCTTCACCTCGCGACGTACGGCCGGATCGCAATCGGACAGGGCGACCTTGAGCGCGGCGACGATTTCGGGCGCCCGGCAGGCCGGGTGAGCATGGATCTGGTCCCCGATTTCATCGGCCGCCTTCGCCCGGACCGACTCATCGGCATCGTTCAAAGCGTAAACAAAGGCGACCAGGATCTCGGGATTCTGCGAACAGTCGTAGTCATCGCCGAGAGCGTGCACCGCAGCTCGACGGTCCCGCGCGTAGCAACCGGTCTGAGACTGGAAGATCAACCGAGCGATCTGCAGGGCCGCTGCCTGCTCAAGGGCCGCAGCCTTCTCTGCCTCCGTCGTGCACTCAGCGATCGGCTTGATCGGTTTGGCACACTGATCCCCCCCCGCCGGAAGAGGTCTCGCCACCTGCCGCTGGTAGGTGTGCAACGACCGATTGCACGGCGCTTTGACCACTTCGCGGGGCTTGGCACCCGGCCCACAGTCCTCCACATCGGCAGTCGTTCGTTTTAAACCGAACCGCTCCAGCAGGTTGACATCAAAGAGACCAGCTTGCGTGCTGGAGACTCCCACCGCCAGCAATACCAACGACACGACACACGACGTCCATCTCATCGAAACACCCTCCGGGGCCATCCCTGACAACGCGATGCCAAATGACTCCCGGCCGGCGCACCGAGTGCGCACAACCGGACTGGTTCGTGTTATCGGACCAGTTGCTCTAACCGCTTGAAGGCCCACATCCCGACGACGGGTTATGACGGTTAGGCTCGGTTGTAGGGGTTATTCCAACGAGAGCAGATACTGGCCGTAGCTGTTGCTGGCCATGGGCTCGGCCAGACGACGCAGTTGTGAGGCGTCGATCCAGCCCATCCGCCAGGCAATCTCCTCGACACAGGCAATCTTGAGCCCCTGTCTTGACTCGAGCATGCTGACAAACAAGCCGGCGTCGAGAAGCGACTCGTGTGTGCCGGTATCCAGCCAGGCCGTGCCACGCCCCAGGGTCTCGACCTGCAAACTGCCACGGCGCAAATACTCTCGGTTGACGTCGGTGATCTCGAGTTCACCGCGTGCCGAGGGTGTCAGGCCTCGTGCGATGTCGACGACCTGGTCGTCGTAAAAGTAAAGCCCGGTCACGGCGTAGTTGGACTTCGGATCGTCCGGCTTCTCCTCGATGCTTGTCGCCGTACCGTGTTGGTCGAGCGTCACAACACCGTATCGTTCGGGATCGCTGACGTGGTAGGCGAATACAGTCGCCCCGTCGGATCGGTCAGCGGCTCGTCGAAGATTCCGGCCAAGATCCTGGCCGTAAAAGATGTTGTCGCCGAGCACCAGACAGCTGGGACCACTGTCCAGGAAGTCGGCTCCGACAAGGAAGGCATCGGCCAATCCGCGAGGTTCCTCTTGCACAGCGTAATGCATGGAAATCCCCCACTGGCTGCCGTCGCCCAGCAGGGCTTCAAAGCGTGGCAGGTCGTGAGGCGTGCTCACCACCAGGATTTCGCGCATTCCCGCCAGCATCAGCGTGGCCAGCGGGTAGTAAATCATCGGCTTGTCATAAACGGGCAACAGCTGCTTGCTGACGACCCGAGTGGCTGGGTAAAGCCTGGTCCCCGCGCCACCCGCCAGGATGATCCCTTTGCGTGAGGCGAGCTGGCTCATGCCTCGGCCCCCGAGTGCCCCGCCTGGCTGGCACGAGCACCGTAGTACTCGCGGTACCATTCGATGAATCTCGCCACGCCATCCTCGATCGAGGTGCAGGGACGGAATCCCGTGTCCCGTTCCAGATCCGCGATTTCTGCGTGCGTTTCCGGGACATCACCAGGCTGCATGCCCAGCATGTTCTTCTCGGCCGTGACGCCCAGGCACTTTTCTATCGTCTCGATCATGGTCATCAACTCGATCGGCTCGTTATTGCCGATGTTGTAGATCCGATACGGAGCCGCCGAAGATGAGGGATCGGGATCGGAGGCATCCCATCCAGGATCGCTTGTCGCGGTCCGATCAAGCACCCGCAAAACACCCTCGACAATGTCGTCAACATACGTGAAGTCACGTCGCATCTGGCCATTGTTGAACACGTCGATCGGTCGGCCAGCAAGAATCGCTTCGGTGAACAGGAACAGTGCCATGTCCGGACGTCCCCACGGTCCGTAGACGGTGAAGAACCGCAGACCGGTGGTGGGCAGGCCGTAGAGATGGCTGTAAGTGTGAGCCATCAACTCGTTGGCCTTCTTGGTGGCCGCATACAGACTGATTGGGTGGTCGACGTTGTGGTGCACCGAAAACGGCGCCGTCCGGTGGGACCCATAAACCGAGCTGGAAGAGGCGTATACGAGATGCTCGACACCGTTGTGCCGGCACCCCTCGAGAATGTTCACAAATCCGACCAGGTTGCTGTCGACATAGGCGTGTGGGTTTTCCAGCGAATAACGTACCCCGGCCTGTGCGGCGAGGTGGACCACGCGGGATACTCCCGAGCTGGCAAACAAGTTGCTCATCGCGTCGCGGTCCGAGATATCCAGCTGCTGTGGCTCAAAACCGTCGCGAGCTTCGAGCCGCGACAGGCGATCCTGTTTCAACTGGACGTCGTAGTAGTCGTTGAGATTGTCGACACCGACGACTTCGTCCCCACGGTCCAGCAACCGATGCACGAGATGGCTGCCGATGAACCCAGCAGCTCCAGTAACCATCACTCTGCTCATTCGGACGCCCTAACCTCTGTGTCTGATCCCGCCTCAGCCGTTGCCTCCGCATCAGTCCCCCGGAATGACGCGATGGTGCGTTCGAGTCCGGTAGAAAAGTCGGTGGAGGGCCCCCAGCCAAGCCACTCGCGAGCCCGCGAGATGTCCGGACATCGCCGCCTGGGATCATCGGCGGGCAGTTTGACGTGGACAATCTCCGAGTCGGAGCCGGTCAGTTGCCTGATTGTCTCGGCGGTCTCACCAATCGTCACCTCAGACGGGTTCCCCAGGTTGACCGGTCCGGTGTGTTCGCTCTCCATCATGCGAATCAGGCCCTCCACGAGATCATCGACGTAGCAGAATGAACGAGTCTGCGAACCGTCCCCGTAGATGGTGAGCGGCGCGCCAGCGAGTGCCTGGCGAATAAAATTCGAGATGACCCGACCGTCATGAGGATCCATGCGTGGGCCGTAGGTATTGAAGATCCTGACAATCCGGATCTCCATGCCATGCTCCACGTGGTAGTTCATGCACAGAGACTCGGCCACGCGCTTGCCCTCGTCGTAACAACTGCGTGGTCCAAGCGGATTGACATGTCCCCAGTAGTCCTCGGTTTGGGGATGCACCTGCGGATCGCCGTAGACCTCAGACGTGGACGATTGCAGCAATCGGGCCTGGCAACGTTTGGCCAGCCCCAGCACGTTGACCATCCCGACGGTCGAGGTCTTGATCGTCTTGATCGGGTTCAACTGGTAGGCGACCGGCGAAGCGGGACAGGCAAGGTTGTAAACCTGCTCGACCTCGAGAAACAGCGGCTGCACGATGTCGTGTCGTACCAGCTCAAAACGCGGATGCCCGATGAGGTCCGCGACGTTGTCTTTCTGACCGGTGAAGAAGTTGTCGACGCAGATCACGTCGTCGCCTCGCGCTATCAGCCTGCCACACAGGTGGCTGCCCAGAAATCCTGCGCCACCTGTCACGAGAATCGCGGCCATGGCGGGAGCGTCTCCAGGAGGACATCTGGCGTGAATCGGGACCAACCTCGGGACAGCCCCGGGTGTCTGCAGGCATCAATTGTTGCGAGAGAGCCTTATCGACTGTAGGCCAAAGCGCATCCCTTGGGCAATACGTGAGGAAACGACGTGCTGCGGTTCAATCGCCGTCCGACGACGCAGCGACCATCCATCGCACGGTCCTGGCAAGACCGTCTTCGAGAGCGACCGAGGGGTGCCACCCGAGCAACTCCGCAGCGGCGGAGGGATCGAGCAGGCTGTGACGGATGTCGCCCTCGCGAGGCGGCGTGTGTTCGGGTGACTCCACCCGTTCGCGTTCCAACGTACGAGCCACCTCCTCCTGGAGTCGGTCGGCCAGCCGATTGATGTCGATCGCCTCTCCCGCACTGACGTTGACGACAAGGTGCGAGCCGGGAATCGCCCGCTCGAGAGCGGCGACATTCGCCCTCGCAACATCCTCAACATAAACAAAGTCCCGGGTCTGGCAGCCGTCGCCGTGAATCGTGAGTCGGCGTCCTTCTTCCAAGTCCCGGCAAAACGCCGCCACCACCCCCGCTTCTCCCTCGACACTCTGCCGGGGACCATAGACATTGCTGTAGCGGAGCGAGACCGAGGCCAGGCCGAGTTCTGAAGCGGCCCAGCCGAGATACTGTTCGCCGGCCCACTTGCCGATGCCATAGGGTGAGATCGGAGTCGCCTCGGTCTGCTCATCGGCCGCCTTCGGCGTCTCGCCATAAAGAGCACCTCCGGAGGAGGCGAAGACAAATCGCGGGGATCCGGACTGGTGAGCGGCGGCGAGCACATTGACCAGGCCAACCAGGTTGATGTCGGCATCGAGCCCCGGGTCGCGAACCGAGCGGCTGACCGACACCTGAGCGGCGTGGTGACTCACCGCATCGGGACGAATCCTCTCAAACGCCCGCGACACAGCGTCGGCATCGCGAATGTCCAGCTCGGTCACCTCCACGTCTGCAGGGAGATTGAGGCGATTGCCGCTGGAGAGATTGTCGAGCACGTGAGGCTCATGACCGGCCACCAACATCGCATCCACGACGTGGCTTCCGATAAACCCGGCTCCTCCTGTGATGATGACCCGCATGTGTCGTTGTCTCGATGTCAATCAGTGCGTGTCTACAGCCTACTACGATGGTGGGGTGACCACACAGGACAATTGTGACAATCCCAGACTCGCTTATAGCGGACTCACAATTGACGGCGATCCATCAGCCCGATCCGCCGAAGGCAGCGTTGGGCGACACTTGTTGGAAACCTCGCACCGATCCAAAATGTGCCGCTCAACGGGCCTGCGGCCGAATGGGCTCCTGTTGAGATTATCGTCCGTACCAAAACCCGGGGCTCACGCCCCGGGCTAGAAAGTGACACCCGCCACAAGCGGGCTTATGTTTGCGTAGGTCCAGAAGACTGAGAATTCGAGGATCATCCGAACCATGCCCCATCATCATGCCGCCGGACGAATCCATGTGAGCCTCGTCGCGTTCCTGCTGCTGATCATTGGATTCTCTGGATCACAGCAGCCCAACGACGACGACCATGCGGCGCCTCGCCCCAAGACCAACGGTGCCATACCTCTCACCAACCACGGCCCCATCACGGCCACGTTTTCCATCGTGGCCGTTGATCCGGCGACCGGAGAATGCGGAGCGGCCGTCGCCAGCAAGTACCCGGCGGTCGGCAAGGTCGTCCCCTATGTCGCTGCGGGAGTCGGTGCCTTTTGCACTCAGCACTATCACCACCCGCCCTGGGGACCCCAGGCACTGTCCCTGCTCGCCGACCAGCTTCCCCCCGAACAGGTGATCGGGCAACTGCTGGCCGATGATCCGCGTCGGGAGCTGAGACAATTGGCGATCGTCGACATGAGCGGCCGCATCGCCAACCACAACCCGTCCGCCGCTCCTGCTCGCAGCCGGTACTGGGGATCCCAGTCGGGGCGTTTCTACTCGTGCCAAGGCAATACGCTCGCCGGACGCGAGGTGATCACCAGCATGGCAAGGGCTTACGAAGAGACCAAAGGCAGCCTCGCCGATCGACTGATGGCCGCGCTGGTCGCCGGGGACTGTGCCGGAGGCGACCACCGGGGTCGTCTCGCAGCGGGGATCAAGGTGGAACGGGCTGAACCCAGGAAGACAGGGCTCAAGGGAGCGTGGTTTGAATTGCATGTCGACAAGAGCGACGACGCGGTCATCGAACTCCTGAAAAAATACGTCGCCTCTGACCACAAGGCCAAGGGCTCGTGGAGGGGGGGACAAAAGCCGTTCCGCGCCCCCTGCCCCAAGCGAGCCGAGAAGACCCGAAATCCACGGACGGAACCATAACCGCGTTGTTCGCAACGCGGGCCGATACGTGTGAAGCTCAACGTCACTGATGACTTGTCCAAATTGTTACCAGTTTGGCTACATTACACCTAAGTCGCTGGCGAGCTGAGGAGGGGGCCGACCAGCGAGCCCGACAAGGATGGTCATGGCGGCGCGACGAGAATTCCTGGACTGGGACACACCCGCCCTTCACGGTGCGGTCGACTGGCTGGCTGGACATTTCACCACCGGCGATGTGCTCGACCTCTCCCAGGTCCTCCTTGTCCTGCCCGGGTCTCGGGCAGCACGGCGGCTGCTGGAATTGCTCATCGACCATGCAGCGGCCCGGTCGGTCCGACTGGTCCCCGCCACGCACCTGACCGTCGGTGCGCTGCCCGAGGAACTCTACGTTTCCCAGAAGCCATTCGCCGAGGAACTCGTCCAACGCTGCGCCTGGGTCCATGCCCTCCGTGAAACCGACCCCGGCTTGTTGGAGGTCGTGTGCCGTGAGAGGCCTTCCGACGACGACCCGCGGGGGTGGATGGAGCTGGCCGACCTGGTCAAGCGGCAACATCGGGAACTCGCCGGCGACGGCCTCGACTTCGGCCATGTCGCCTCCAGCGAGATGCTCTCGTCGCTCCCTCGCGAGCAGGAACGCTGGACGGCCCTTTATGACATCCAGAGATCCTATCTCGACACTCTCGAGCGACTGGATCTCTGGGACCGACAAACGGCGCGACGTGTCGCGGTGGAACACGATGAGTGCCAGGCCGACCGGGACATCGTCCTGATCGGCACCGTCGACATCAATCTCACCATGCGCCGCATGCTCGAAAGCGACCGCGTGGCCGCCCGGGTCACGGCGTTGGTTCACGCTCCCGAGAGCCTCGGCGATCACTTCGACCCGCTGGGTTGCCTGGTCGCTGATCGATGGCGAGAGCCGACCGTGACACCAACCGACCAATCGGTGGCGGTGGCCGATCGCCCCGACGACCAAGCCGCCGCCGTCGCCGCCTGGCTCTCAGCTCTGCCCGGGCCTCTACGGGCCGACGACATCACGATCGGGATCGCCGACGAGTCACTGGTCCCGGTGGTCTCGCGGCAGCTCGCCGACTGCCACGTCGAATCCCGATGGGTCCACGAGGCGGCCCTACCGGAGACCCGGCCCTGGACGCTCCTGTCGGCCGTGGCCCACGCCCTCGACTCTCTCGAGCTCTCCGAGCCGCAGACAGACACTCCCGGCCTTGGTGACTCCGACGATCCGGCTCCGCACCGCATCACCATCTCCTACGACTCCCTCGCCGCCCTGGTACGTCATCCGGATTGTGAGGCCTGGTTGCGTCAGCAGATCAAGGCGGACCCGGTCGCCCTGCTGGACGCCTACCGGGCCTCGCATCTAACGGCTCGGCTGGAATTGCCTGCCGAATTCGAGTCGCTTGGCGAAGAACCGATCGCCATCGAACTGGGACTTTTCCACATCGGCAATTGGCTCCGGCCGCTGCACGAGAGCGACGGGGGCACCAAGCTGCACCCGGTCCGCCCGATTCCCGACTGGGCGGAACCGCTGACCAACTGCCTGGGCACCGTGTTTGCAGACGTCACCGCCGACCGGGAAGATCGGGACGGTCATGTTCTGCTGTCGGCGTCGCGACTGGTCCAGGAGGCCATCAACCGGCTGGGATCACTGCCGCCCGAGGTGGCCATCGAGGTTGGAGTGGTGGAGGCGGCCCGGCTGGTGCTCGAGGACGCGGCGGCCGAGACCATTCCGGCCCGAGCGGAACCGGACTCTGTCGAGATGGTCGGCTGGCTGGAACTGCCACTTGACGACGCGCCACTGCTGGCTGTCGTCGGGGTGAATGAGGGCCGTGTCCCCTCGTCAACCACCTCGGACCTGTTCCTCCCCGATCGCCTGCGTCATCAGTTGGGCATCCTCGACAACACACGGCGTATCGCCCGCGACGCTTACGCCGTCTCGGTCCTCGCCGCCACCCACGAATACCTGCTGCTGGTGGGTGGTCGCCAGAGTGACCAGGGCGACCCGTTGCGACCGAGCCGATTATTGCTGGCTACGACGGAGGAGGAGCAGCCGGCGCGCGTGATCCGTCTGCTGGATGAACCGCCGGCGATCCGGGCTGCTCGGCTGCCGGGCGCCTTTGACACCAAAACCGAAGAATCGGAGTTCCGCGTCCCGGCCCCCCAGCCAAAAGGTCTCGAACGCGTCAGCGTCACAGCGTTCGCCGACTACCTCGCCTGCCCTTATCGCTTCTATCTCAAGCACGTCCTCAAGCTCACTACCGTCGACGACCAGGCCGCTGAACTCGACGCCCTGATGTTCGGCAATCTCGCACACGACGCGCTCGACGAATTTGGCCGCTCGGAACTCGCTCACTCCACCAGTCTCGACGACGTCTGCGAGTTTCTGCAGAAAGCGACCTGGCGGTCGGCCTGGCGGCGGCACGGACCACACCGACCCCAGGCGGTCAATGTCCAGGTCGCCCAGCTCAACGATCGTCTTGCCGCTTTCGCGGCCTGGCATATTGGCGAAATCCAGGCCGGGTGGCGGATCGTCCACACCGAGGCCGCCATCACGGCTGGACAGGTCGTCCTGGACACTCCCAACGGTGGTCTCTCGGTGACCGGCCGGATCGACCGGATCGACCGCCACGACGAATCGGGACGCTGGCGGGTGATCGACTACAAGACGGGCAACAAGCCAGGCACACCGGAACGCGTCCACAGGAAGACACCCCGAGGAGGTGATCCGGAGTGGATCAACCTTCAACTGCCGTTGTATCGACGGTTGGTCCGTGACGTTCTCGAAGTGGAGGGCGAGGTCGAGTTGGGATTCGTCGTGCTGCCCCGCAACCGCGAGGAGACCGGTTTCCTGCCGGCCGCGTGGACCGCCGAGGAGTTACAGGATGCCGATCGCGTGATCGCTGAAGTGGCACACCACATCGTCTCGGGACGGTACCTCCACATCGCCGATCGCCCTCCCGCCTTTGCCGAGGAGTGGGCCAGGATCTGCCAGGACAACCTGCCGCATCTCGCTCGCCATGAGCATTGGAGCGAGCCATGAACGGCATTGACCTCGCCGAACGCCTGCTGATCCGAGCGTCCGCCGGCACCGGCAAGACCTACCAGTTGACCAACCGATACATCGCGAGACTGCTGCAGGGAGTGTCCCCCTCAGAGATCCTCGCGGTGACGTTCACGCGGAATGCCGCGGCCGAGATCCTCGATCGCGTGCTCGTGAGACTCGCCCGTGCGGCTGACCAGGAACAGGCCTGCAAGCTGCTGGCCGAAGCCGTGGGGGTCGATGAACTGTCCAGGCAGAGATGCGAGGAGGTGCTTCGAGACGTTATCGCGGCGATGCAGCAGATTCGCGTCAGCACGCTCGACAGCTACTTCAGCCAGGTCGCCAGCAGCTTCTCGCTCGAGCTCGGGCTTCCGACTCCGTGGCGAGTACTTGATCGTCTCGAAACCGAGGCCCTGAAACGGGACGCCGTGCGAGAGGTGATACGGACGGGATCCCAGGCCACGCTCAGGCAACTGGTCAACCTGATGACCGGGACCGATGCCACCAGACTGATCGAGGCCGAGATTGTGCGGGTGGTGACCCGACTCCACGACGTGTATGTCGACACCGACGCCGACGCCTGGAACTGGCTCACCCCTTCACCCCGATCCTCCAACGACCGAATCGATCAGGCCGCCGAGGCTCTCATGGCGGCCGAATGGCCGGAGGGCAAGCGGTGGGAGTCGGCCAGAGACCAGGCCATCGAAGCGGTCCGCGACCGCAACTGGTCACGGTTTGTCGAGGTTGGACTCGGCAAGAAGATCGCCTTGGGCGATCTCACGTTCTACAAGAAGGAGATCCCCGAGGAAGTCCTGGCCGGGTTCACCCCCGCGCTGGATCTCCTGCGAGCCGACCTGGCCAATGACCTGGTCGACTCGACCGTGGCCACCTTTCAACTGCTCAAATTATTTGACGAGCACTTCCGCCGCTTGAAGCGGCAGATGCGATGCGTCGAGTTTGGTGACATCACACGTGCGCTCGCCGACGCCGCGCTCGGACACAATGCCTCGAGGCTGGCTCACCGGCTCAACGCGAGCATCAACCACCTCCTGCTTGACGAATTCCAGGACACCTCGGCCACGCAATGGCACGTGCTCGAGCCACTCGCACGTGCCATCACCGATGGCCCTCCCGAGGACCCCACGACCCGGCGGTCCCTGTTTTGCGTCGGAGATGAAAAGCAGGCGATTTACGGCTGGCGTGGCGGTGTGGCAGGGATCTTTGGGACGCTCGAGGATCGGTTGACCGGATTGAAAGACGAAAAACTGCATGTGAGTTTCCGCTCATCGTCGGCCGTCATCGAGACCATCAATGAGGTGTTTTCCGGTCTTGACCAACACGATGGTCTCGACACATTCGAACCGGCGGTGAAGTCATGGGGCAAGAGCTTCAAGTCGCACCGCGCCCATTTCGCAAACCGCCCCGGATATACCTGCCTGAGATCACTGCCGGGAACCGCCAGCCGGATCGACTGGGATCTCGCCTATGACCAGATCGCCGAGGTGATCCTCTCCAACCCGGACCACGATGTCGGCATCCTGGTCAGGCAGAACAAGACCGTTGGCAAAATGGTCGCACAGATGCAATTGCGAGGGATCACGGCGAGCCAGGAGGGCGGCTTCCCACTGACTGACTCGGCACCCGTCCTGGCACTCCTCTCGCTCACCAGGCTGGCGGACCACCCTGCGGATTCGGCGTCTGCGTTTCACGTGGCTTCGTCGCCACTTGGTCCGCTCGTCGGACTCGCGGCTGACGCGTCGGCTGAGGACCGGGCCGAGTTGTCCCGCCGTCTCAGGACCGAGTTGGCCAACCGGGGTTACGCACGGGTGCTGGGGAACCTGGCGCGACAATTGGCCGCCTCGTCTGACGCTTCGGAGCGTTTTCGGCTGTCGCAACTCGTTCGCCTCGCAACGCGATTTGATCTTCAGGCGTCTCTGCGTCCCGCCGCGTTTGACCGGTTTGTGCAGCTTGAGCACTTTGGCGATCCGTCGACGGACCGCGTGAGAGTCATGACCGTTCATCAGGCCAAGGGTCTCGAATTCGACGTGGTGATTCTGCCCGAGCTGGCGGCGAAGCTGGGAGGACGATTCGACCTGCTGGCGTCCGAACGCACCGATCCCACGGCTCCACCTCACAAGGTGCTACGCACGGTCAAGCAGGACTTCCACCGGGTTCTCGGCCAGGACATCCAGGACGTCTTCCAATCCGAGCAGAGCCGCAGTGCCACAGAGGCTCTGTGCGTCCTGTATGTCGCAATGACACGCGCGAAACACGCGCTGCACATGATGATCCCGCCGTCAACCTCGAAGGAAGATCACCTGCCGCCGTCGATGGCAGGGGTTCTGCGAGCCGGACTCGTCGGCTGCGAACCGATCGAAGCGGATCAGATCCTGGCCGAACGGGGATCCGCCCGGTGGTATGCCAAGACCGACATCGAAACGCCCCCGACGCCGACCGAACAGCCGCTCAATCTGCAACTCACACCCGTCACCGGTTCACGTCGCCGCGGTCGCCCGCGGCGCACCCCTTCGGGGCTGGAAGGGCCGTCGGTGAGTGATGTCGGTCCGCTGTTCGAGCTGAAGCCCTCAGCCGGCGAAGACGGAGCTCGGCACGGAACGCTCGTGCACGCCTGGCTCGAAAAGACCTCGTGGGTCGACCAGGTGCCGACGGACGACGAGCTCGATAGGGTCGCCCGACACGAGGGACTGCACCTGCCGGGGCTCTCGGAGCGGATGGCGGTGTTTCGATCGCAGTTGCAACAACCCGAGATCACTGAACTTCTGAGCCGCGAGTCTTATGACCGTCTTGAGTCGCTGCCTTTTGAGACGGCGACGTGCGATGAAATCGCCAGTTCAGCGATCGAGATCACCGTGCATGCCGAGTATCCGATCGCGGTCGAGCAAGAGGGTGAGATTCTCAACGGCACCATCGATCGGCTCATCCTGGTCACCGCCGGCGACCAGCTCCTGGCCGCTGACGTGATCGACTTCAAGACCGACTCGGTGGCCAGCGATTCCGAACTGGACGCGAAGACCGAGTTTTACCGGGGCCAGTTGACCGCGTATCGAGACGCCATCGGAGAAGTGTTTGGATTGGCCCACGAGAGAATCGCCACACGGCTGGCGTTCCTGTCGGCCGGGCGGGTGATTGCAGTGAGCGGGTAGCGCACAAAACGCGTAACGCGTAGCCAATCTGGTGACAGATGGGGGGAGTCACCAGCGACCTCCTGAACTGTTGCCACTTCAGCGACGTTCAGCGCACGCGAAACAGCTGGATCCCGACATAGCCGCTGATCGGTCGCCCATCCCGTTGGACGGTCTCCTTCAGCCGGCTGCCCCAGGTCGCCAGTTCATGCTGGCTGGTGTCGGCGAGAGGCTCGATTGGCATCAGGAACTGCCGGGCAAACAGATCGTCTCCGATCAACCCCATCTTCCTCAGCAATTCGAATCTCTCAGGCGTCACAAACTCCGTGTACCCGTACGTCGTGCGATAGCGAAGAATCTCCTGCCAGTTGACCAGGATCCATCCCACGTTCTGCTCGCGCAGCCGACTGGCAATCGACTCGGCATCAGCCAGCCCGCCCTGCCCGTTGCCGCACCAGGCTTCGAACAGAGATTCATCAAACACGGTGTTGTAGTGCACCGGAAACCGGGCATCGAAGACCTGGGCCTCGCCGACACACAGGACCCGCTGTGTCGTGTCGGTCACCTGGGAGCCCCAGGTATCGTTGACGGCACTGATGGCAGGTGCAGTCGAGGTGGTGGCCAGCCGTGCGGCGTCCAGGTCGACCAAAAACGCGTTGTATCCGATGACCGACCGCGGCACGGTGACGGTGATCACGCCGACGTTGTGGCACAACCCGATCACGACGACCACCGCACACGGTCTCCACCATGCCACGCGCCGCGACCACGTCATTCCAATCCCGGCCAGCAGGCTGACCACCGGCAACATCGGCACAAAGAATCGGTCGAGCCTGTGAGTCAATCCCCACCAGGTCAGGAACAGGTAGACCACCAGCAACCACAGCCACACGACTCGCCGGCGTCCCGGCGCCACGAGAACGGCGAGGGGTGCGAGTCCAAACACAAGCGGACTGTGCCAGTCGTTGCGGCTGGTCACGTCCAGCAGCCTGCCGGCAAGGTCTGTGACCGAGTAGTCGGTGGATGAGTGAGCGGCCTTCCACTTGATGTGGTCTGCGTCGTCCCAATCGTCGACGCCAAAGATCGAGTAGGCCAGCGGATAGACCGGGTTACCCGTTTCGGCCAGGTTTTTCAGCAGCCACGGCCCGATGGCCAGAAGCAGCCCGATGGCAAAGGAGGTGACCATTGGCAACCGCTTCAGGTGCCGGTTGACCTCGGTCCGCGGCATCACGAACAGGGAAACCACGAGGGCGGCGGCGGCCGGCACGACGACCTGGACCAGGCCGGTGTACTTGCACGCCATGCCGCTTCCCGCCAGCACTCCAGCAGTGCACCACGCTCCGACACCTCGACGTCCGTCTGCCACACGCTGACAGGCCAAGGCTACGGCCAGCAACGTGGCCGCCAGGAAAAAACAGAGTCCCCCCTCGGTGTAGGCAATGATCGAAACCCGGGTGGTCCACGGGATCGTCAGGTAGACCATGCCCGCTGCCAGCCCGGCCGAGCGTGACCACCAGCGTGCCACGACCGCGTACAGCGCCAGGGCCGTCAGCGGGGCAAACGATGCCAGGACGCACTTGCCCACGAGGGCGCCCCACCACCAGTCGTCCGCAACCACCATCCCCGCCAGGCTCAGCATTTCGGTCAGAAACGGAAAGCTCGTGTAGACATTGTGAGGCAATCTCGTGATGCGTCCCTGTTCAAAGAACTCACGTGGCCCCTGCAGGTGGTACTCCTTGACGTCGAAGTCGATCGACGGCAGCGCCGCACCACCGAATTGAAAGAACAGGAACAGCAACGCCACCGCGGCGATGACAACGCGAACCGCTGTCGGATAGGTCACAACACAACCAGCGTCGTCCATGGGCGCCCCTCCCACACGCCTGCCTGGCGGGGTGAGCGTACGCGACCTCCAGAGCAGAACACACTCGGTCAGTACTGCGGCCAGCGGGATCCCCACGAGCAAACGGCGTTCGAGCAGCCCCACCAGCCCGCATCCCAGTGTCAGTAGTGACAACACCGCCAAGCCCAGGCCGACCGACAGGACCAGGTCGGTGGTCCGGCGGCCCGGAACGTCGTCACCACCAGTGGCATCCCACCGCGACAGGAAACGCCGTACGAGTCGACCGATCCCCCACGCACCAAGCACCATCCCCGCAGCGGACAACCAGATCCCGAATCTCTGCGGGAAGTACCGCCATCCCGTCCGCTCATGAGGAGGATCGAGAGCATCCAGCCATGTCGCCGGTGACATGGCCACCAGCCCCACCCGTGTGAATTCGCTGTTGTTGGGCAAACTCGATGTCACAAAGAAAAACAGCACGCAAAACCCCAGCAGCCAGGCCAGGGCCAGGACCACCTGCTGACGGGTTCCACCGGAAGGCTGCGAGCCAGGTTCAATCACGGCCAGACTCTCGGGACGCGAGACGGGAGCGGGGGGCGAGAATCATACGGGCGTGTCGACGACGTGTAAACGTGAGCGGAGTGGTGTGCTGCTTGGATTCGGTTCGGGGATTTCCGTATGGTGAACGCCCCCGATTCGCCACGTCATCGCTTCGTGCCCGGTGCTGGTCTGCGAGCCCCATTTCATGTTGTCCGTACTTGCCGACGTCTCGACCAGCAAGCCGGTAACAGTCCCGGCCGAGGTGACCGGTGGCTTGCAGGGTTGGGACTACGTCGTCCTGGCGGTCTACCTGCTGGGTGTGCTGGCCGTTGGCGTTCATTTTTCCAGGCATCAGTCCCGCAGTGAGGACTACTTTGTCGGTGGCCGCCGCATGCCGTGGCTGGCGGTTGGGCTGTCGATCATGGCATCCCTGCTCTCAACGATCTCGTACCTGGCTTCACCGGGCGAGATGATCAAGAACGGGCCGACGATGGCACTGGCCTGGCTGATCGTGCCATTCGTGTTCGTGCTGGTCAGCTTCGTCTGGCTCCCGTTCCTGATGAAGCTCAACTTGACCAGCGTGTACGAGTACCTCGACCGAAGATTCGGACGACGTGCCGGTCAGCTGGCCAGCATCCTGTTCGTGTTTGTGCTGCGACTGTTCTGGATGGGGATGGTGGTCCTGACCGCCTCGGTGGCGGTCGCCGACATCACGTACGCCAGCGCGGTCGGGCTGGTTGGATCGGATCTGAGTCCCACGGGATGGACACTGACCGTGCTGGTCTCGGTCGGTACGCTCGCAACGCTCTACACCGTGATGGGTGGCATCCAGGCGGTAATCTGGACCGATGTCGTCCAGACGGTGATCCTCGTCGCCGGTGCGATCCTGACGCTGGTGATCATCATGGTCGAAACCGGCACTGGCCCAACCGACTGGTGGACGACGATGAGCGATTCACAGGCGGGAGGCCACGAATTTCCTCCGCTGTGGAGCTGGGATCTGGGTGAGCGCAACGTGCTGGGATTTGCGCTGTTGCACAGCGGTTTCTGGTACGCCTGCACGTTCCTGGGCGACCAGGTGGCGATGCAGCGTTACTTCGCCATGGACTCGCTCCGCTCGGCGATCAAGGGCAACATCGTCAACTTCACCTGCGACCTGGTGATCATGATCCTGCTGGCTCTCTGCGGGATGGCCCTGCTGACGTATTACACGCAGAACCCGGTCGAGATCATCGACGGGATCAGCGACCCCCAGCAGGACAAGGTGGCCGACCGGGTCTTCCCACATTTCATCGGGCATCACCTGCCGGTCGGTGCCGCTGGGCTGGTGGTGGCGGCGCTGTTTGCCGCGGCGATGTCAAGCCTCGACTCGGGCATCAACTCGGTCGCCACCGTGCTGACCGTCGACTTCGTCCGCAAGAAACACCCCGACATCACCGACGACCGCGAGTTGCAATTGGCCCGCTGGCTGTCGGTCGCGATCGGGCTGGGCTGCACGGCGATGGCGATCGGACTGATGTTTCTGCCTGAAGATCTCAACATCATTGACGCGAGCGCCCGCACCTTCAATTGTGCCCTCGGCCCCCTGGCCGCGATGTTCCTGGTCGGCATGTTCCTGCCGCACGTGGGCGAAACCGCAGTGATCATCGCCACGGCATGTGGCACGGTGATCGCGCTGGTGATCTCGTGGTGGTCCGAGCTTGTCTCGCTGCTGGGCCTCGAAACGATGCTACCCGGTGACCACCCCGGCACCTTCCTGATCCTGCCACTCTCGGCCGTCGGCACCTTCCTGGTTGCCGCCGTGCTGGGATCGGTGCTGCCGCATGCGGACCTCGAGGTCACCCGGCATTTGACATGGCGTGCCGTGGTCAAGGGCGATCGCCCGGCCACCTCTTCTTCCGACTGAAAGAGAAAGACTCAACCGATGGATATTGCTGACGTCAAACAGGTCCTGCGTGGGCCGATGATCCCCGAACTGACCTGTTTTGACAGCCAGCTGGGTATCGACCACGGCGCCACCCGCGCCAACGTGCAAACCACCGTTGAACGAGGATTGGTCCACGGCCGCGGGGTGCTGCTGGCGGTGGGAGCCGGAGGCGACTTTCCCATGCTGACGCTCGACGAGCGTCGAGATGTCAGCCGCACGATTGTCGAAGCCGCCGACGGCCGCGCCCCGGTACTGATCGGAGCCCAGGGGACTCATCCGGACGAGATCATTGCGATGGCTCAATGCGCCGAGGAACTCGGAGCGTACGGCGTGCAGTTCGGCCCCGGGTACTACTACGAATCGAGCGACGAGGATTGCCTGAGGCTGTTCACGGCGGTGCACGACGCGACCGAGCGAATCGCGATCATGATCTACAACACGCACTGGGAAGGCTACGACATGTCGCTGGACCAGCTCGAACGACTGCTCGAGCTGCCTCGCTGCGTGTCGATCAAGTGGTCCTCGCCACACAGCGGTACCTATCTGCGTGGCATCGACCGGTTTGCCGAGCGAGCTGCCATGGTCGACAACCAGGGCCTGCAGGTGATGAACCACATGCTGGGCGGCACCGGCTTCATCACGCACCTGGCCACCGTCTGGCCCGAGTACGACCTGGGAACGTGGGACCTGTTGGAGAGCGGAGACTACGTCGCCGCGCAGGCCCGGATCACCGCCGCCAACTGGCCGTGGCAGTCGTTCCGCGGAAAGATGTGGAAGCGGACCGGTTCGGAGAGTCCCGTGGTCAAGGCGGCCCTGGAACTCTGCGGTCGCCCGGGCGGCCCCAGCCGGTTGCCGACGCGCGAACTGACGTCCGAAGAGCGGGGCGAGCTGCGCGAGATCCTGACACGCATCGGCGTGCCAGATCTCACGTAGCCCTCAAGCCATCTGCTGCCGCTGGGATGCGTCTACTTTTGCAACCCGATGCAATAGAGGTGCTTTCTCGTGCGAACGACCAGGCGTCCATCGGCGATGGCTGGTGTGCCAACGATTGGGTCACCCATGTCGTTTTTGGCGAGAATCTCAAGTTTGTCGGAGCTCTTCAGCACCACCATGTAGCCATTCTCGCCGGCGATGAAGATCTTGCCGTCGGCATAGATCGGCGACGCGAAGTACTCGCAGGTGTTGTTGATCCGCTTGGGGCCCCAGAGTTTCTTGCCGGAACCGATTTCGAAGCCGGTGGCGATGCCTCCCCCCTTGACCAGCAGCATCCGTCCGTCGACGACGAGCGGCGAGACGATGTGGTCGATCTGCGAGGGATTGTGTTTCCACAGGACGTGGGTCTTGGTCACGTCTCCGCGGCCCCCGGCCCGCACGGCGTGGATTGACTGATCACCCGCCTTGTCGGACGGGGTGTCGAACGTCGCTCCCGCGAAGTTCTCCTCGCTGAGAAACGCCTTGTCGAGTTCGATGCCCTCGAGGAATCCGTCCTTGTTGAGGTCGCCCTTGTCGAAGGTTCTCTTGAAGAACGCCTCGGGGATCTTCCGCTTGCCGACCATCGCCTGCATCTCGGCCTTGGTCAACTTGCCGTCGTTGTTGCCGCCACGACCTTCCTCGGTCCCCTTGGCATCGGCTGACTGCAGCCACTGGTTGGCAATGCCGCCGCTCTGCAGCGACACATAAATCTTGTCACCAAAGCTGACGGGCGTGGTCTTGATGTTCCGCAGCAGCGTCCGGGTGTGCCACAGCCGCTTGCCGGTGTCGGGATCATACCCGATCAGCATCCCGGTCCCGCCCACGATAATTTCGTCACCCTCGCTCCCCTTGGCGATGACCGGGTGCGAGTAGTTGACGGCCATATCGCCGCGATCGTCTTTCCAGAGAATCTTGCCGCTCTTGGAATCGAAGGCGTAGAAGGCCGGCGACAGATCATCATCCTGGACGAACAGGACCTTGTCCTTGTAGATCGTCGGGGACATGCCCGGGCCCCAGTTGAAGATGTAGTACGGGGTCGGCAATTCGGTGTGCCATTCGATATCGCCATCCTTGGCATCGAGTGCCAGCATGCCGACGTAGGCGTGATAGAAGTAGACCCGCTTGCCGTCGCTGCACGGGGTCGATGCGGCGAGGCTGTTGGTCTTGTGCACGGGTGTCGCATCGCCCATGTCCCACTGCTTGCCCCACAGGAACTCACCGCTCTTGGCGTCAAAGGCGTACAGGGCCACGTAGCCGGGGTCGCTGAGTGCCGAGACGAACACGCGGCCGCCGGCGATGATGGGGCACCCGACGCCGTCGCCGATATCCGCCTTCCAGAGCACGTTCTTGGTCGGGGAGAATTCGGCCGGCATCGCGACCTTCGAGACGGAAATGCCGCTGCAATTGGGGCCGCGGAACTGGGGCCAGTCTTCGGCGGTAGCAGTGCCCGCGGCATTTGCCACCAGGAGACATGCTGCCAACGTTGCGATCATCGTTCGAATCATCTCGTCACTCTCCGGCTGGGACGTCTCTGGCTGCGAGCACCCCACGTCTCGCACAACGCCGATCATAGTATCCGCGTCTGGTGTGGCGTGCCACTTTGCGACCATCCGATCAGGAAACACCGTGACAACGGCTAGCCCTTGAGGGCCCCGACGCTGACACCCTGCACGAAGTGACGCTGGAAGAGCACAAAAACTACCAGCATCGGCACAAACGCCACCGTCGCTCCCGCCATCGCCAGTCCGAGATCAAACTCCGCCAGCGTCGTCACCAGTTTCGACACCCCCACCGGCAACGTGTACATCTCGGATCGGTTGGTCACGATCAACTGCCACAGGTACTCGTTCCAAGCACCCATGAAACTGAAGATGGCGACCGCCCCGAGCGCCGGGCGGGACATTGGCAGAACGATGTGCCAGAACACGCGCCAGGAGCCCGCTCCATCAATCCGTGCGGCGGCCAGCAGGTCGCCGGGGACCTGCATCATGAACTGCCGAACCAGGAAGATCCCAAACGGATAGCACAGGTACGGTGCGATGAGGCCGGGGTAGGAGTCCATCCAGTCGAGATGGACGACCATCAGGTAAAGCGGGATCAGCGAAACCTGCCGGGGAAGCATCATCGTGGCCACCACCAGCCAGAAGGCGATGCGACGGCCGGGGAATTCCAGCTTGCCCAGCGCGTAGCCGGCCAGTGCACTGGTGAAGACGGCCGAGACCGAGACCGAGACAGCCACGAGCAGGCTGTTGACAAGCCACCGTGCCGCCGGACGTCTCCCCGACCAGGCCCCCTCGCCTTCACCACCAAACAGCTTCCGGTAGTTCTCCGTCGTCGGCTCCGACGGGAACCACTCCGGCGGAGTCTGCATCGTGTCGCTCTGCCGCTTCAGCGATCCGCTCGTCATCCAGTACAGCGGCAGAATCGCCGCAGCGGCCACCGCGAGCAAGACCCCCCATGACACGACGCGGGCCACGCCTCCCAGTCGATGCGATTGTCTCGACGTGCGGTCTGCCACCTGGATTCCCTTTCAGTCGAGTGCGGTCTGGCGTCCGAACAGGCGGAACTGAACCACCGCGATCAGCCCCAGCGCGACCAGCAGCACCGTGCCCTGGGCAGCGGCGTAGTCAAAGTCGTACATCGGCGTGAACGCTGTCTCGTACATGCCGTAGACGATCGTCCTGGTCGAATGAGCCGGACCGCCATTGACTGTCAACAGGAGCACGACCACGAACACCTGAAAGACACCGATCGTCTGGGTCACAACGACAAACAGCGAGGCGGGACGTAACAGTGGCAGCGTCACGTGCCAGAATCGTCTCAGCGGACCAGCACCGTCGATCCGGGCCGCCTCGTACAGCTCGGGAGAAATCCCCCCCAGCGCCGCCAGGAAAATGATGATCGGCTGGCCCAGGCTCCAGCTGATCACAACGACGGCCAGCGACGGCAACGCCGTGTCTACTCGACCCAGCCAGTCAACCTCGACACCGGTCAACGAGCCGGTGACGTAGTTGAGCAGGCCGTAGCTGGGATTGAATATCCACATCCAGACCATCGCCAGGCAGACGCCTCCGGCGACAACCGGCACGTAGAACGCGAATCGAAAAAACGACCTCGCCCAGGCCCCCATCGGAAAGACCAACGCCGAAATCCCCAATCCGAGAACCCAGACGGTCGGTACCACCAACGCGACAAACTGGCACGTGTTGCCCACCGCTGACCAGAAGGTCTCGTCCCCGAGCAGCCGCCGGTAATTGGACAGGCCGACGAATCGCGTGTCACTGAGTTGAACGTCGAAGAAGCCGAGTGCGATTCCGTGCACCAGAGGCCACAACACGAAGGCCAGGAACGGCAGTCCCGCCGGCAACAGGAAGACCCACCCGCCTCGGCGGAACGTGGGGACGGTCGTGTTGCTGGTCGTGACGCTCACGAGAAACCCCCCGGGGAGGCCGTTCGCGAGGACAGAGCCCCCTGCCCCGACAGGACACCAGCCGCCTCGCGCTCAAAACCCGCGAGTGCCTCCTCGGGTGTCTTCAATCCCAGGAACGCCGCCTGCAGGTAGGGCGGTAGCCGTTTGCGAATGTCGTAATAACTGGGCGACGTGGCACCCATGTCGGCCAGCGGACAGGCGGCAGCCAGTTCGAGAATCCGCTCGACATCGGGCTGATCCGAGAAGATCGACCCGCAGCTGAAGCGAGAGGGGATGAGTTGGGACGCACGGGAATACTGTGTCACCGTCTCGGTGCTGGTCAAGAACCTGACAAACCGCATCGCGGCCTCACGACGGTCCGGATCCGGTTGCCGGAAGATGACCAGCCCGTTGGTCGAGACCGGCAAGGTCATCGTGATGCCCGGGCGCACGGGGGGCAGCGTGTAGAACACCTCCATGTCTCGAGCCCCATCACGATTGAAGTCGGCCAGGATCTTGCCATCCCGAAGCGCGCTGTCGTAGGCCTGGCGCATCGACACGCCACTCGGGATGATCAGCGTCCGACCTCGCCAGAACATGTCATAGAATCCGTGGCCGGCGGTCGCGACGTCGTGCTGGATCCAGCCCTTGCGGTGGGCGTCGACGAGCCAATTCAGTGCCGCAACCCCCGCATCGGAATTCAGGGCGACCCGGCTGTAATCACCATCGTGGTAAACCTCGGCCCCAAAGGCCCAGAAGAACTGCAAGACACGATAATCCCCCTGCTCGCTGGCGCACTGCATCCCGAGCGGTGTCACCTCACTGCCGGCAACACTCGCCAGCGCCCGCTCGAACTGTTCCCAGCTCTCCCACTGGGGATCCTCGCGCGGTGGCAGCAACGCACTCATCCCCTGGACATCCCAGGCCGCGCGGTTGAGTCCCAGGACCTGGACCCAGCCACACAGCGGCACCGCGTGCAGGCCCACTCCACCTCCCGGTGCCGCCAGTCGCGACGCGTTGAGCATGCGAGGCTGAATGTCCTGCTCGTGACCAGCAACCAACTCGTCGAGCGGCTCGAGCACGCCCTGGTACCAGAAGCCGCTGGTGCGGCCAACGAAGTCCATGAGAATGTCAGGTGGACGGCCTCCGAGAACACTGATCGGAACCTTTCTCGGCAGGTCCTCCCAGTTCAGGCACTGCGTTCGGACGACGATGTCCGGGTTGTCGGCCATGAACTGACGAGCCAGGTACCGCTCGAAGTCACCCACCTCGCGAACCTCGTCACCCAGTTCGGGCACCTCGCGAACCATGGGCTGGTGCCAGTATTCGACGATCACCCGGCCCCGGCTGTCGCGAACCGGCCGGTCGCCCCGACACCCGCCCAGCGACATCGTGCCGGCCAGCAGACCGGCTCCGCATCGTCGGCCGGCCGTCTCCAGCCAGTGACGCCTGGTCATCTCACCGACCTGACATCCCGACCTGCTCATAGCCTGGCTCCCGTCCTGGCATCAAACAGGTGCACATCGGCGGCGGTGACACGTACCCGACAGGTCCCGTCTTCTTCGAGCACCAGGTCGGTGGCATCTCGGGCCAGCAACCTGGCTCCTCCACAGTCCAGCTCCACGAGTCGCTCGGCACCGAGGAACTGGGTGGAGACGACGGTCGCCTCGGCCGACACGTGTCCTTCGCCCGGATCCGATTCATCCGACAGCACCAGCGACTCGGGCCTCACGCCCAGGTCCACGTCGCAGCCCACCGCCAGCTCACCGGCCCTCCCTTCTTCGAGGATTGCCAGACGGAGGTTGCCGGCCACGACGACTGGTTTCCCATCGACCGACTCGCACGTGCCGCGAACCACGTTCATCGGCGGGCTGCCAATGAACTCGGCCACGAAGCGGTTGGCCGGTTGACTGTACACCTCGGCCGGCGCCCCGACCTGCTGAATCCGCCCCTCGTGCATCACCACGATCCGGTCGCCCATCGTCATCGCCTCAACCTGGTCGTGGGTGACGTAGACCATGGTGGCCTCGAGGCTTCTCTTGAGTCGAACAAGCTCGGACCGCATGGCGACCCGCAGCTTCGCATCCAGGTTGCTGAGCGGCTCGTCGAGCAGGAACACCTCGGGGTCACGAACGATGGCGCGACCGAGTGCCACCCTCTGGCGTTCTCCTCCACTGAGTTGTGAAGGTCTCCGATCGAGCAGGTCTCCGATCCCGAGAGCCTTGGCAGCCCGGGAGACGCGATCGGCGATCTCGGACTTGCCCACCTTTCGCATCTGCAGGCCAAACGACATGTTGCCGCGAACGGTCTTATGCGGATACAGGGCGTAGTTCTGAAACACCATCGCGATGTTGCGGTCCATCGGGTCAACGGAGGTGACATCCCGCTCACCGATGCTGATCACGCCGGACGAGGGTGATTCGAGACCGGCGATCATCCGCAGCGTCGTCGACTTGCCACATCCCGACGGGCCCACCAACACGAGCAGCTCACGATCGGACACTTCCAGGTCGACGCCGTCCACGGCGACCACATCCCCGAAGCGTTTCGACACCGATTCGAGTCGCACACGGGACATGCGTCGGGATCCTCAAAAGGTCACCGGGATCAGTAGGCCAGCGCGTACCCGTCACGTCGCGGATCCGCACCAGCCAGTCTCGCACCACTCTCGGGATCGACCAGCACTCCCTGACCGCCGCCGACCTGCGGAGAAAAGTCGCCTATGTCCTCGAGCGCGTGGCCGCGGGCCACCAACGCGTCCCGGACCTCTGCGGGCACGCGGTCCTCGATCTGCATCCTCGTGTCTTCCCAGACCCGGAACCTCGGTGCCTCGATGGCGGCCTGCACGTCGGCCCCGAACTCGACGACGTTGAGCATCATCTGCAGGCTCGTCTGCAGAATGCCGTAGCTGCCGGGGGTGGCAATCGAAAACCAGAAGTTGTCGCCGTCGACCACGTGCACCGGCGCCATGCAGCAGCTCCAGCGTTTACCCGGCTCGATGCGGTTGGGAGTTGGACAGGCCGGATCGGTCTCGGTCCAGTAGACAAAGTTGTTGAGCAACACCCCCGAGTCGGGGATCATCACGCCCGAGCCGAAGCCGTTGCCGAGCGACTGCGTGATACTGGCCACCGTTCCGTCAGCATCGACCGCCGCCAGGTGAGTCGTCAGGCCATCGATCTTGCCGGGCGCCAGGAAATCGCCCTCGCGGAAACCTCCCCACCGTTCTCCCTCGACCAGCGTCGCCCGGGAGTGGTTGATTCGCTCGCGCTGAGCCGAAGCGTAGTCGTCGCTGAGGAGTCGATCGAGCGGGACCGGATCGAATTTCGGATCGCCGCACCAGCGAATCCGGTCCACGACTGCCAGCTTGATGGCCTCGCTGACCAGGTGGATGTACTCGACAGAGTTGTGTCCGAGCGCAGCGAGATCAAAGCCCTCGAGGATTTTGAGCGTCTCGAGAATCTGCATCCCCTCGTTGTTGGGAGGAGGTGTGCGGACCGTGAGCCCTCGGTAGTTGACCTCGATCGGGGTTTCCCAATCCGGCTGGTATCTGGCCATGTCCTCGCGCGTGATCAGGCCTCCCTGTTCGAGCGTGTAGTCGGCCAGGCGTTGGCCGAGTTCGCCGGAGTAGAACCAGTCCGGCCCTTCCTCGACGAGCCGCTCGTAGGTCGAGGCGAGTTCCGGGGATGTGTGGATCTCGCCAATCCTGGGAACCAGGTCGGCGAAGACGGCTTGGCCGATGTCGTTGAGGCGAGGTCGGGCGACATCAATGAACACGGCATTGGCCGGATGCAGCGGAAACCCATCACGGCCGTGTCGGATACCTGGAGCAAAAATGTCAGCCGGCGACCTGGCCCCCTCGGCGCGGATCGCCTCGAACCAGCCCGCCACATTGCCGGGCACGAGAGCGGACTTGGGACCCACCTCGCGGCTGACCTCATCAAAGGCCTCGGGCACCGCGCCGGTCGGCGATGTGCCGCTGTAGTTGAGGACACGAGGCGGTTGTCCGGGTCGGTGCAGCAACAGGAAGCCCACGCCTCCAGGACCGCTCATGTAGGGTTCAACGACGGCCAGCGTGGCGGCCATGGTCACCACGGCGTCGACCGCATTTCCGCCGCCCCTGAGAATATCGAGCCCCGCCTGGCTGGCGAGGGGATGGGCTGAGGCGACGGCTCCGTGTCGGCCGCCGACAACCGGCCGCTGGCGTGTCAATGTCATGAGGATTCCGTGGGGTCTAACCCGGGTTGAAGGTTTGAGGAGGTCTCCACCGGTAAGCCATTGCGCCACGCGGTCGCCTCGTCGACACAATCCTGCACGCGTTGCCGCAGGGCTGCAACCAAGTCGGCTTCTCGACCCCGCTCACACAACGCCGCGTAATCGTCCGGTTGCCAGGGGTCACCAAAGACGATCCGGACTTTGCCGGGCCGTGGCCATCCGCCCTTCGGATAAGATTCGAAGGCGCCGGCGATCCCAACCGGGACAACCGGCCGTTGCGAACGGCGAATCAGGGCAATCATCCCCGGCTTGAATTCCCCGAGTTTCCCGTCGGGCGTTCGCGTGCCCTCGGGGAACATCCCGACCAGGAACCCGTGATTGAGTCGCGCAACGAGCTCCCGGATGGCTCCTGCGCGAGCTGCCTCGCGGTCGATCGGCACCACGTAGGTGTTGCGGAGGACCCAGCCGACCACCGGTATCGAAAACAGCGTGCTGCGAGCCATGAAGCTCACGGGTCTCTGCAGGGGGATTCCGACAAGTATCGGGTCGTAGTTGCTCTGGTGATTGACCACCAGCAACGCACCGTCGGAGTCAGCGAGCTTGTCCTGGCCACGAGCTCGAAAACGCAGAAAGACCGCGAAGATCATCCGCAGCAGAAACTGGATCACGATCCAGGTGACGTTGCGACGACGAGGATCAGGGAGTGGCAGGGACGAGGAGTTCACGAGGCGACTTCAAGCAACGTGGTTCGTCTGGATGCTGGACCTGAACTGCTTTCTTTTCGGCATTTGAGGGCACGAATGCAACCTGATGGCTGGCGCGTCAGACTTGTCACGCGTATGCCAGCGGCTAGAATCGCACGTTCTGGCCCCTGTAGCTCAACTGGCAGAGCAACTGACTCTTAATCAGTAGGTTCAAGGTTCGAGTCCTTGCGGGGGCACTCCGGCA
>MDTE01114276.1_pt1 | contig 33478 bp, 29 predicted proteins | sample 811231 | NCBI WGS metagenome assembly MDTE01 (sample SAMN05326651, study PRJNA326480) | marine metagenome | isolation source: seawater | place: Indian Ocean: Red Sea | collected 2010
TCGAGTTTCGTAAGTTAAGTGTAGCCAAACCTTCTATTAGCTTTACCCCCGCGCCCACGCCTTCAATGACCGGGATCTGATAGCGCTCTGTAAGTTCGCTTGTAAGTTCAACCATTCCGGCACAGCCGAGGATAATTGCTTCTGCCCCGTCGTCCGCGAGTGACTTTTCCAGTTCATCACCGATTATTCGGATAGCGTCGTCGGTTGCTCGTTCCAGCTCAAGGACCGGGATATTTGTTGCACGCACCTTCCTGCACATTCTTTCAAAACCATATCGAACCACCAAATGCTCGAGGGCTGGGACGGAGACAGGTAACGTAGTGATTATCGAAAAGTTATTGGCTATGACAGCCGTTGCGTGCAACGCTGCTTGGCATATGCCAACGACAGGCACGTTTAGGAGGCAGCGTAGTGCGTCGACTCCGGTGTCGTCGAAGCAACCGACCACGACACCATCAATTTCATCAGCCAAAGGCGTTAACATTTCCACCATCGGCGGCACAGCAAAAGCCTCGTCGTAGTATCCTTCAATGCTGGGTGCGCCATACTCGGCAGTGAGCGGGATCAGGTTAACACCTTGGCCCAGGAACGGGCGTACAGCCGCATTCATCTGTGCCGTCATGGTTGCGGTCGAATTTGGATTGATGAGAACTATGTTCATGGGGCTAGATCATTCCCTGACCGGAATCGTCTCCATGACGGCCCCGCTTTTTTTGAATGTACATGATCGCAGAAATACTTAAACCAATGATAAGGAATGATACGCCAGTTGTCAGTGATCCGAGAGCGTAAAGCGTTGGAGTTGTAACTGTTGTAGTCATTCCAAAAACCTCTAGCGGGAGTGTATTTTTAGAACCGATGGCCAACAGTGAGCGAGCGAATTCGTCAAAGCTCAGTGTGAAGCCAAAAAGGCCAATACCTATTAAGCTCGGCCCAATGATTGGGACAACAATAAACCAGATAACCAGCCAAGGTGAGGCGCCCAGATCGCGACCAGATTCTTCAAAAGATTTATCGAATCTATTGAATACTGCAAACATAATTAGAAGCCCAAACGGTAAGGTCCATGTCAGGTGAGCTCCCATGCCTGACGTATACCATTTTGCCTCTAGTCCGATTTGATCGAACATCAAGCCGATACCAATAGTGATTAATATGGAGGGAACAATCAGACTGGCGATAGTTCCATAGAAGACAACACCCGAGAACCTGAAGCCTTTCCGGTAAGCTAGGCCGGCAGCGAGCGAAATAATCACTGTAAAGAGCATAACAATAAAGGCCAGCCCGATTGAACGGGAAAAAGAACCCTTAAAGTCACCAACACGTTGCTCCTTAAATAGGTCCCCGAACCAATGTAATGAAAACCCATTCATTGGGAAAGTCAGGCCCCCATTCGGACCTTGAAAAGATAATATAATAATTGCAATTATTGGTCCGTAAAGAAATAACACAAATAACAAGAAAAACAAAAAAAGAACAATATATCCAAGAGATCGGCTGTTTAAATTTACCATTTTTATAGTTCTTTTCGGATATTTACTGCGCGCATCAACACCGCAACCATCGTTAAAACAACTAATAGCAGAATCACGGCATCCGCCGCTGCCGCTGGATATTGGAGTAGAGCGCGCTTATGGTTCATCGCAACTCCAACGGAGGCGCTCTGGCCGCCTGACATAGCCTGAACGGTTACGAAATCGCCCATAACTAGGCTAATAATGAAAATAGTACCAATCGCAATCCCAGGCCGGCAGAGCGGGATTATGATATGGCCCAGGGTTTGTAGCGAGCTAGCGCCAGCGTCGCGCGCCGCCTCCAGTACAGACTTATCAATCCGCATCATGGAGTTGAATATCGGCACAACCATAAAAAGTGCATAAAGGTGAACGAACGCTAAAACGACGGCAAAATCAGAATACAGGAGCCATTCGACTGGTTGTTGTATTATCCCTAAATTGATTAGGGCGCTGTTAATAAGTCCATGTCGACCCAATACAGGTATCCATGCAATCATACGGATAATATTTGAGGTCCAAAACGGAATAGTGCATATTAAGAATAGTATTATTTGCCAGCGCAGTGTCTGCACATGAAATGCTAAAAAAAACGCAATAAAGAAACCGATGAATAAGGAAAAGAGCCATGTTAAGAAGGCGAACTTGAGGGTATTTAAGTAAATTGAGTAAGTTACTTTCGACTCAAAAATCTCAATATAATTGGTAAAAACAAAATCAGGTATTAGGCTGAACTCTGTGTAGTCCCAAAAACTTACAATAAATATTATTATTAACGGACCGCATAAAAAGAATACTAGTATAGAAAATAATGGAAAAATTTGAATTTTTGTATTCACGGTTAAAGTCTCGTAAACGACTAGGTTTATTTTAGATACAGCCCCGAGCGGGGGCTCGGGGCTGTCCTAATATTTTTATGAAATGCCAAGTCTGTTACGCGGCAATGAACTCATTCCATTTCCGAACCATGTACCGGTTCTCCGACATTACAGAGTTCCAGCACTCGACGCGCCCCATTCGGTCATAAAATGAGCCCCCATCTCTAGTGGCGCCGGCCTTCTCAAGCTTATTGCCAAAAGGATCAATGATATCGGCCTTTGCCGGTTTGCCCTCAAACCAGAACCCCCACTCATCATCACTCATGTGCATCTTTGAGGTTTCTGGCGCTGCAGAGTAATATCCTTGGCGCATCAGGAGGCCGCCGACCCACCCTGACAAATACCAGTTGATGTATTCATAAGCTGCGTCGAGTTCGATTCCCGAAAGCGCGCGAGATAGCCCTAGGCCACCACCCCAGGATCGATAGCCCTCCTTGAGAGGTTGGTACACGCAGGGGATACCCATCGAACGTACTTTAGTGATGGCGGGAGACCACATTGATTGAATGACAACTTCACCCGAGGCCATAAGATTTACCGACTCATCGAAACTCTTCCAAAAGGCCCGGAATTGTCCTGATTTTTTCGCTTCGGTAAAGATTGCCATCGTTTTGTCAATCTCGGCCTTGGTCATATTACCTTTGTCACCATAAGTAACTTCACCCATTGATTCGCAGACCATTGCTGCGTCCATAATACCAATTGACGGTATATTTAGGATTGATGCTTTACCCTTGAACTCGGGATTTAGTAGCTCTGCCCATGAATCTATGGGGCGGTTAATCAGGTCTGGGCGAATCCCTAGAGTATCGGCGTTATAAATTGTAGGGACCAGCGTGTACCAATTGGTTTCCGATGAAGCGAATTCCTTCGAACCCTGAGATTCAACGAAGCCGACCGTGTGTGGGGCAGTTCCCTGAGCTATTTTGGATTTTGGTGTTAATTTTCCATTTTTAAAAATGCCGACGATTTTATCGTAGTTTTTTAGCTTACTGACGTCGAAGGGCTGCATGTTCCCTGCACCCCAAACTTTTTTAACTGTGAAATATTCGATATCGGCAATATCGAAAGATTTTGGTTGAGTTACAACGCGCTGGGCAGTTGTATCCGTATCTAGCGCGGTCATCTCTAGAGTGAAGCCGAGATCTTCTTTTACTTTTTTGGCGATCTCGTTAATGTTGGATACGCCGGTTCCAAATTGCCGTAGCGTCACGTTCTTAATGTTCTGGGCCCAGATTGTTGGAAACCCTGTCATTAGTCCGGAGCCGGCAGCAACACCGCCGGTTGCAGCGACGCCCTTGAGTAAAGCGCGTCGGCTAACATGCCCCTGATTTGCAGTTTTATTTCTGTCTTTATCCATTAGTTTCTCCTTTCATTATGTAAAGTTTTGGTGATCAGTCGTTTTGTCTGATTGCGTGTATCTTTTGGGAGTCCCAGGAAGCGTTAACGCGGTCACCAATGCGCCAAGCCTGAGAATAGAAATCAGATTCTGGAGACACCGCGATGAACTCCTGTCCATCTGCTGCCTGAAGTGTGACCCGTACGTCAGAACCTGCGTACTCGGCCTCTTTAATTGTGGCTGGAATAGTGCGCGTTGTTAGCTCTGCGCCGGCGGGGTCTATAAGAACCGAATCTGATCGAACTGAATAATTAAGCCTCGATCCGATCGTTACTTCTTCCAAAGTCGTCTGGAATTGAAAGTTACCTGGTCCTTCGATTAGTGCTTCCGACCCTCTTTTGCTTTTGACAACGCCGGATAAAACATTGTGACCACCAATAAAATCAGCGACAAAGGCGCTGGCTGGTGCGTTAAAAAGTTCGCGAGGACCATTGGCCTGTTCGATTCGGCCTTTTCGCATCACGACCACCAAATCCGCGAGCGCCATTGCCTCTTCCTGTGAGTGAGTGACGTGTATGAAGGTGATCCCAAGGTTTTTTTGTAACTGCCGAAGTTCCGCTCGCATTCGGGTTCGCAGGAAAGGATCGAGCGCCGACAGGGGTTCATCTAATAAAAGTACATCCGGATTAGTAATCAGCGCTCTAGCTAGCGCGACCCGCTGTTGCTGGCCGCCGGAAAGCTGCGATGGCATTCGTTCCTGATAGGAAGCCATATCCACCAAGGAGAGATATTCAAGGGCCTTCGTGTGGCGTGTTTTTCGGTCCGCGCCTCGCATTCGGAGGCTGAAGGCAACGTTGTCTAGGCAATTGAGATGAGGGAAGAGGGCATAGTTTTGAAACATCATCGCCGTGCCACGTAGCGCTGGCTCTGTGTTTGTTACTTCGCGATTGCTAATTAGGACGTCGCCGGATGACGCTGTTTCATGGCCAGCAATCAGTCTTAACGTCGTAGTTTTGCCGCAGCCCGAAGGTCCAAGTAGGCAGCAATAAGAATTCTCTGGGATCGTTATTGAAACATGATCCACGGCTACGCTCGCGCCAAACGATTTTGTCAGCGATATGAGCTCAACTTGGCCCCGATTGTTGGGAATTTTTTGCATTTTTACAGCAAGTGGTTTTCACTGCTATAAAAAAAGCAAGACGTATGCCAACTAGAGGGATCACAGAAAAACAAACACTTAGAAGAATATTTTTAACTGTTTTTACGAAAAAAGCCTAATTTATAGGCAGAGTGAAATAAATGCCTAAAAAGTATCCAAAATCTGGCTACGCTCTGGGTATTCGAAACGAGAGCTACGGGGTTTAAAATTTTAGTTTGACTGAAAAGACACGCTAGCCTGGGATTACTTGATTTGCCCCAAGGTTAGTTCGCCTACTCAGGATTGGTGTTTACGTTCTAATTGCATTAGCCGTCTTCATCATTCTCTTCATTCGCGAAACAAAAATTTCCTGCCATTGTAAACAGCGAAACCTCCAAACCCAGCCAGACCGATCAGTATGGCTATCGGAAGGCCAGAATCGTGCGGGAGCATGCCCGCTGCCTGTCCAAAGGCGGCCCCGATGGTCATCTGAAGGAACATCGTGAGTCCGGATGCAGAACCCGCGACCTGAGGGTTTACGCTAACTGCTCCCGCTTGAGCGTTCGGCATGGCCAGGCCGTGAAAAATGCCCATGATTATGCCGGGTATGAATATTGCCCAAGGCGATTGAACGTCGGCAAGAAAAAGAGCGGGCACAAATAGCGCTGCGACCATCGAGCCTGTGCTCCCGATTTGGATCATCCGGTCCAGCCCCACGCGTAAAGTGATGCGAGAACTAATTACGGTGCCGATTAAAAAACTTCCGCTCATCATCATGAAAAACATACCGAATGCCGCCGGAGATCGCTGGAACACATCCGCCATTAGAAATGGGACCCCGCCTGCGACCACCATGAATACCCCCATGCCGCAGCCGGCATAGCCGGCGTAAGCGACGAAGGCGGGATCTCGGAGCAGCGAGGGAAACGCGCGAAATGTATCTACGAGCCTGCTTGTCTGGGCGTTCGCGACGCGGGTTTCGCGGATGTTGGGCAGCGCGAATGTTAGCGTCACCAATCCCATGACCGCGGTGAGGATGAATATATATTGCCAGCCGGCAAACTGCACGATGAAACCGCCGATCACGGGAGAGATGATGGGTGAGATCACCACGATGGACATTACCTGTCCGATCATCCGTGCAGATTCCTCGCGGCTAAACATGTCGCGGATCGTGGCGCGCGCAACCACCATGCCAGAAGCCCCGCCGATTGCTTGCACCAACCGCCCGAAGATCAGGGTTTCGACGTTCGGCGACCAGATGCACACAACGCTACCCAGAATGAAAAGCATTAGGCCGATCAACAGCACGGGCTTGCGACCGAACCTGTCCGCGGCCGGGCCATAGAAAATGGTGGAAACCGCCATCGCCAGAACCCCGAGGGTCAGGGTCAGCTGAGTCACGGCGCTAGTCGCTGTGAACACGCGCTGTATTTCGGGCAGGACTGGTAGGATGACGTGGATCGTGATCGGGCCGAGGCCCGCGGTCAGGGCCAGCACGACGACCAGCTTGAGATTGCGCGAAGTGGCCATGAAGGCGGAAACCGGTCGGGAGGGACGAGCGTTGAATCTGGCCGTGAACGTCTGTTCACGGCTTTTCAGCGTATGTATAGAGGCATGGAGAAAACTGCCGCGCAAGCACCGTAGTTATAGAAAGTCAGGGAGAATTGCCATGCCGAAACAGACCGAACGCCGCCGCGACAATCAGCAATGGATGCTGGACTGGATCGTCAAGACCACGGGCCGCGTCCAGAACTTTGCCTACGACAACCGGGTGGTTCCGCCGGAGGTAAAATCCTACGCCCAGATACACCGGGTCGTGGACAAGCATGCGCGTCATGTGCTCGCCATCGCCGAGGCTGCCGAGAAGGCCGGTCACACAAAGACCGCTGCCGAGCTCTACTGGGTCGCATCCGAGCATTATCGGGAGGCTCAGCACACGATCTTCGAGGATGATAATCCTGAAAAGATCTACCTGCACGGAATGCTACTCAAATGCTTTGATAAGGTGATGGAACACGCATCGCACCCGATCGAACGGGTCGAGATCCCGTTCGAGGGTAATTACATTCAAGGCGTGTTGCACATGGTGCCGGGGGCGGAGAAGGCGCCAACTGTGGTGTTCTGTCCCGGCATGGACATGACCAAGGAGGCGTTCGTCGACGCGCTGAGCCATCCCTTCGTAAATCGCGGCCTAAACTGCCTGCATCTCGACGGACCGGGGCAGGGGACCAGCAATATTCGCAAGATCCGCGTAACCCTTGACAACTACGAGCGCGCCGGTTCGGCCGCCATCGACTATCTGTGCGATCGGCCCGAGGTCGATCCCGACCGGATCGCCGTGTCGGGCTTCTCGATGGGATCCTACTGGGGCATGCGCATGGCCGCGCGCGACGACCGGGTGAAGGCGGTCGCGACGGCCGCTGCGTGCTATGGCCCGAAGACGGCAATCTTCGAGCAAGCCTCGCCGCGCTTCAAGCAGGTGTTTATGTACATGGCAGGCATCCACGACGAGGACGCGTTCGACGAGTTTGCCTCGCAGATGGTACTCGATGACGTGGCGGCAGACGTTAAATGCCCGGCGCTGCAGGTGACAGGCGAGTATGATCCGCTTGCGCCGCTCGAGACCGTACTGCCGATTTACGAGAAGGTGCCGGCACCCAAGGAGCTGTGGGTGATCGAAAACGACTTCCACAATCCGCGCAACCGCCCGAACTTTGGCGGTATCGACTTCTATGGTTATCTCGCTGACTGGATCAACGACGTGTTCGCCGGGAAGATTGCCGACGACCACCAGCGCGAGATCCTAGTGCCTGAGCGAACCGGCAACGGACCTTATGTTCCGCAGGTCGAGGGCGGTTTCAACCTGCCCGAGAGGGTCGGCGCACCGGCGGGGCTGTCGGACGCTCAGAAGGGCCCGGCGGGGGTAAAGGGAGGCTAGACCGGGCGGGTTAGGTGACGGTTTTTGCCGCCGCCAGTTTCCGTCCATACGCTATTGCCGCCAGCATGTTCGTGGAATCGGCCCGGCCTCTCCATGCGATGTCGAATGCTGTGCCGTGGTCAACCGAGCATCGGTCGAAGGGCAGGCCGACCGTCACGTTGACCGCGGTGTCAAAAGCTATCAGCTTCACCGTAGCGTGGCCCTGGTCATGATACTGGGCGACAACGAGGTCGAATTCCCCTTGGTTGGCCCGGGCGAACACTGTGTCGCCCGACAGGGGCCCGGTCGCATCCATGCCCTCGGCCCGGGCGGCCGCGACGGCCGGGGCAATTTCGCGATCGTCTTCCTCGCCGAAAAGCCCGCCCTCGCCGCAATGTGGGTTGAGCCCGGCCACGGCGATCCGGGGTTTGCAGATCCCGAGACGTTTTAAGTGGCGGTCGCCGGCCCGGATCACGTCCAACACATTGTTTGTAGTGCAATGTTTGATGGCGTCGGCCATGGAGACGTGGGCCGAAACATGGATTGTCGAAAGGGTCGGCGATGATAGCAGCATGAAGGGCTTGATGCCACCGGCGAGGTGGCTTAGCAAACCTGTGTGCCCATCATAGTTATGGCCGGCGGCATTAAGCGAAGCCTTGTTGATTGGCGCAGTGACAATGCAACCAGCCTCGCCCATCTTAGCCATGTCCACAGCACGCACGACGTATTGATAAGCGGCTTCGCCGGCTGCTGCAGAGACCTCTCCGGCGGGGGCGTCAGCGACGCCATCTGTCTCGATCTCGATCAGCGTGACACCGTGTTCCCCGAAGGTTAGACCGGTCTTACACAGCCTATTGGCGCTCTCGAGAACTGGTCGCGACCCAATAACGGCGAGGCCCGATCGGCGTCCCGCCGGCAGTGCGGCGAGTGCTTTGCATATTACTTCGGGCCCGACTCCGGCAGGATCGCCCATGGTGATGACGTTGGGGCGCTTGGACACGGTCGTTACTACTCAGGCAGCGGGGTGAACTCGTCACCCCCCTTGATCATGCCAAAGCGGCTTTCCCTCCAGCCGGCTTTGGCCTGCTCGATGCGTTTCTTGGAACTCGAGACGAAGTTCCACCAGATGTGACGCTCCTCATCGGGGTGCATGATCTCGCCCTCGAACAGATAGGTGACTGTAGCTAGACCTATATGCGGTTGGGGGCGCACATCAATCCCTTTGTTGGAATCGAACTCCACCGGTCCTATACGGCCGAAGGAAATGAACGGCCCGGCAGTGCGCCGCTTGGCATAGGGCAACGCCCGCGACAACTCGAAGCCGACTATGTCGCGCGGGCGGCCCTTGATCAAATGCTCGATTGCGCTCGATGTCGAATTCGACACGCAGGTCTGCCTTCAAAAATGATCAAAATAAAAGGTATGCCCATACGCCTGCAAATCAACGTCCATTCTCTGTCTTGCGCTTGTTGCTTTTCAGTACGCGCCAGGCCGAAAGCAGCGCAAAATCCCGGTGTGCCCAAATTCCGGTGGCTGCTTGCTTGTAGGATTTACGGGTCGCGTCGATCACTGGCACCTCGAAGCCGTTGGCGCGGGCCAGTGCGACCATCTGGGTTGCATCCTTGGCACCGCCGCTCATCTGGAAGCTGGTCGACTTGGGGAATTTCCCGCCAATCGCATCCATAATCCAGGGCAGGCGCGCAGGGCCTACCTTCGCCGCCCCGCTGGAATCCGCGAGGATATCGGCAGCGAGCGCCCTCTTAATTCCGGCTGTTTCTGTTAGGGAGATGGCCTCACCCAGCGCTTCCCAGTAGGCGAGCAGGGGAAGGTTGATTGCGAGTTTCATGGTGTTCCCTGCACCGACGGTACCGACCCGGTCCAGCCGCCGACACAGCTGGTCGAGGATGGGTCGGGCACGCTTGAAGGCGGCGGGTGTGCTACCAGCCATGCCGATCAGATTCCCGCTGCGGGCGGGGACGATGGAGCCGCCAACCGGACATTCGACGAAAGCGCCGCCTGCGGCCCGAACCCGTTCTTCGAGGCGGCGGGTGGTTTCCGGTAGAAGTGTGCTCATCTCTATGATGAGCTTGCCCTTGAGGTTGCCTGAAAAAAGGCCATCCCGGCCCTCGTAGACCGTCTTCACCGCCTTGTCGTCGATGGTAATGTTGATCACCACTTGATTTTCGTAGAACAGCTCAGCGGGCGTGGAGACGCGTGCGGCGCCTTCGTTCGTTAGTATCTTTGTGCGCCGAGTGGTGCGGTTCCAGACCGTGAGCTTGTGTCGTTTTTCCATGAGCCGCGCGCCTATGGCTGCGCCCATGTTGCCAGTGCCGCAAAGACCAATTTTCACCGACAATTCTCCATGTGATGGCTCCCGGGCCGCACCGGGTTCACGTACCATTGACGTTACGCGCTCGGGGATTGCGAAGGAAGTATGCACTGCGGTCCGCCTTACGGGTTTATGGTATTATCCGCTCCTTAACTAGGGGCGGTCGTGGCCGTTCTGTCCGTAATAGGAATTCGAAAAATGAGCAAAGTGCGCGCCTCGTTTGTTTTCACCCCCTGGGAGGGCCGTCGGATCATCGGCAAGGCTGTTGCGGCGCTGCCCGCCGTGCAGAACGCCTATGCCAATAGTGAGATGATCATCGCGCATGGCTCAACTAACGTGTTCGTGGCCGAGGAGGTCATGGGCGAGGTGCCGCACAAGCAGTTCTATCTGTCGGGGCAAGTGATCAACAACGTGCTGTGTCAGACTCAGCCTGAGGAGAAGCCACCGATCATCCATCTGGTGAAGGGTGAGCTCACACCGCCCGCGCCGCGCATGGACGAGATGCTGCGGAACTTCGACAGCACCAGCGTCTTTATCAAGGGCGCCAACGCGGTCGATCCCGAGTTCAACGCTGGTGTGTTCTGCGCCCATCCTGGCTGCGGAACGATCGGCTTCGCTATGGGTATCATGATGGCCCGCGGTGGGCACCTGATCATTCCGCTCGGGCTAGAGAAGCTGATCCCATCTGTGACCGACGCGGCTCGGCACATGGGTCAGGATACCTTCTACTATCATGCGGGCCAGCGTGTAGGGATGATGCCCGTGACAAACGCCACGGTAATCACGGAAGTGCAGGCGCTGCAGATACTTTTCGGGATCGAGGATACTACCCATGTGGGCGGCGGCGGGGCGATGGGCTCCGAAGGCTCGGTCGTGCTGGTCGCCGAAGCAGAGAAAGCCAAGATCGACGCGGCGGTCGAGCTTTATGAATCAATCAAGGGCGAGCCACCCTTGCGCACGCTCAAGGCCTATTGCGAGGGGTGCATTCCCACTACGCCGGCCATGGACGCGTCGCCCGACGAGCAGCATGAGGCGCATCTCAAGAAACATTGCCTCTATGAGGGGCTGAAGGAGACTGAACTGCCCGATTTTTTCAAGCCGCGTACGGAGCCTATCACGCAAAACCGATAACGGCGGTTATCCCTCGCGAAGAAAGGGGTTCGTTGTACGCTCATGGCCGAGGGTAGAGGTCGGGCCGTGGCCCGGCACGAAGGTGACGTCGTCGCCCAGCGGCCAAAGCTGATTGCGGATCGAGGCGAGTAGCGTGTTGTGGTCGCCGCCGGGGAGGTCCGTTCGGCCGATCGACCCCTGGAACAGGACGTCGCCAACGAAGGCAATGCGCGAGATCGGTTCGAAGAAGATGATGTGCCCCGGTGTGTGTCCCGGGCAAAAGCGCACCTCAAAGGTCAGGTTGCCGACGGTGACACTGTCACCCTGCTCTAGCCAGCGCGAGGGTGTAAAAGGACGGCCGGCATCGATACCGAAGCGCGCGCCCTGTTCGGCCAGCTGCTCGAGCCAGAACTTGTCCTCGATATGCGGGCCCTCGATGGGCACAGCCAGCAGGTCGGACAGGTCGGCGGCGGCGCCCGCGTGATCGATGTGGCCGTGGGTGAGTATGATCTTCTCGACCTCGACCCCGTGGTCGGCGATCGCCGCGTTAATGCGGTCGATCTCGCCACCGGGGTCCACGATCGCGGCCTTTTGCGTTTCGGTACACCAAAGGAGCGAACAGTTCTGATGGAAGGCGGTGACGGGGATAATGATGGCTTTCATGACGGTCCGTGATTGATGAGGCCTTGCAAAGGTTGTGCAGGCCCGTGTGTACACGAGATGGGCGGACTTGTGGTCCCGAACCGAAAATTCGGTTTCGGTGCTTGACCTAATTCTAGGTCGAAGGCCAGCGCTTAACGCCAATGTTACCTTACTGAGCCGAATGGCAAATGGAAGCCTGTCATGAGTTTTAAAAACCTCCAACAAGTTGGCGCCGAGGTTTCTAAAATTAAGACCGGACTGTCGTTTTACGCTAACGCGAGCTTCCAGACCACGGCGCACGACAGCGTGGCGCGCTGGCGTGGGCGCGAACAAGATCACCTTTGCCTAGTAGAGTAGTGTCGTAAACGTTTTTATCACATCTGCTTCGGTGCCGACGAGGAAGGCCTTTCGCAGGTCCGCTTGTCGCTCAAGCGCGATTTTCGGTATCCGTGAGGACCGAAACTGTCGACCGACTCCATCACCAATTTCGAGGCTGCGACCCGGCCGTTGCCTTGGTAAGGGCGGGTGTTCGGCATCACGGCCGATGTCGGTTGACATTCGCCGAGGTGAAACGCGTTGGGATCTTCAACATGCTTTGTGAAGACCACATAGGTTTGTCATGAAGTCCGGCAGCGTGGGCGATCTTTCGATGACATTCAATCTGCACGGTTATATGAACATCACGCTACTCTCTCAAAAGTATCCTCACGTATTTACCGATCAGGTAAATTTGTGCGAGACGGGCACGGGCAAAATCTACCGTTAGGCCTCGCGGAATGAAGAAGACGTGCGCGACCGAGTAGGCTTGAGAAGAAAAGGGAACCGAACATGGAACGGAATGTTTCTTTCAATTCTGATGGGCTGATGCTTGCGGGCGTGGTCCACACGCCTGCCGATCTTGCGCCTGGCGACACGCGCCCTGCCTTTCTCGTGCTGCACGGATTCGGAACGGGTAAGGACGGCTCTACCCCAGAGATCTTGGCCAACATGCTGTGCGAATGGGGCTATGTCGTAATGCGCTTCGACTTCCGCAGCTGCGGTGACAGCGAGGGTGAGACCGGCTGGGTCATGTGCGAGGACCAGGTGGAGGATGTGAAGAACGCGGTCACCTGGTTTGCGAAACAGTCTTATGTCGACGGCGATCGGGTTGGCGTCATAGGCCACAGCTTTGGCGCTGCCGTCGCAGTCTATGCCGGTGGTGTCGACAAGCGGATCGCTGCGGTGATCTCGTCATGTGGCTGGGGTGACGGCGAGAGCAAGTTCCGCCTGCAGCACAAGTCCGACGAGGAGTGGGCCCGGTTCCAGAATATCCTTAGTGAGGGCAAGGCCCATCGCGAGAAGACCGGAGAGTCGCTAATGGTGGGGCGCTGGGAAATCGTACCGATCCCTGAGAATCTGCGCGGGCACATGGGCAAGAATGTGCTGATGGAGTTTCCTGCAGAGACCGCGCAGTCCATGTATGACTTCCGCGCGAACGACGTAATCGCGAACATATCCCCACGGCCGGTTCTGCTGTTCCACGCGGCGGATGATTCCGTGACACCGACCGACCAGTCTCTGCAGCTTTTTGCGCACGCGAAGCAACCTTGCGATCTCATTCTAGCCTCGGACGTGGATCACTTCCCGTTCTCGGTAGACAGTACACGCGCCCGCGACGCGGTAAAGGGTTGGTTGGATATGTATTTTCCGGTCTAGTGGGCCAGCAGGTTGTTGGTTACGCTAGCTCCTGATTCAAGAAATGAGGGAGCGAGATAATGCCAACCGAAATCTTTACGCCGACGGCGGAGGAGCTCGACGCCCGTATCGGGCGCTTTGACGAGCTCAAGCCGATGTCGACGACCGACGATTTGGCCTGGGTCCCCCAAGATGCATGGGATGTATTCTTCGCCCGAAAGATCATGGCGGTGATCCTCGAGGACACGAAGAGTCCGTTCGGAAACCGCGCGCCAATTATTGGTGCCAATGGGACCACCATGTTCATCTCGATCATGCCGCCGGGCCAGGGGCCCTGCCTGCATGATCACAACGAGACTTACGAGACTTTCATGGTGTTGCAGGGCTCGATTGAATACCGGGTTGGAGATCCGATCGAGCATAAGCGTGTACTAAACCAGTGGGACGTTTTTTCATGTCCGCCGGGCGTCTATCGCGAGTTTAATAATGTGGGCGACGGGGACGCGGTCCAGCTCACCATCCTCACGGGGCCCATAGAGCGTGACGACGTCACGATGCCGCATTCGGTCAAGGAACGGGTGTCGGCTAAGTATGGCGAAAAGGTCGCCGATGCGTTCGACGAGATCATGCCGTTCGATCCGCCGAAGTCCTAGCGGCGCTGTGAGCAGTCCGATGAACGCCGGGGTAACTTGATGGCCGAAATCGAAGCCAATGGCATAACTCAGTATTACGATATCCAAGGCGATGGCCCGCCACTTTTGCTAGTTGCGGGCATGGGCGGGACCGCGAATTACTGGGCGGAACAGGTGGCGTACTTCTCGAAGTCGCGGACCGTGATTTCCTACGATCAGCGCGGTACCGGCCGCAGCAGTCATGAGCCCGTGGCGAGCATCGAACAGTTACGCGACGATCTGTTGGCGTTGTTGGATGAGCTTGGAATCGACAGTGTCGACTATCTCGGTCATTCGACTGGCGGGAATATCGCGCAGATCATCGCCATCGAGAATCCAGAACGACTTCGTAAGTTGGTGATCTATGCGAGCACCACACATGGTGATGCATACCGGTCGAAGGTTTGGCGTGTGCGCCGCTCTATACTCGAGAACCAGGGGCCGGAACTTTACGGTGATATGACTAGCCTGATGCTATATCCGCCGGACTGGATCTCGGTGAATTCGGAACTTCTCGAAAAGCAACAGGCCTCACAGGTGGCGATGCTGGCACCGGTGCCCGTCATGACTAGTCGGATCGAGGCTGTGCAGGCATTCGACCGGCGCGCACAATTGGCAGGTATCTCCGTGCCGACGCTTGTGGTGTGCGCGTGCGACGACCATCAGACGCCAGCCTATTTTTCGGCAGCGCTAGCCGACGCGATACCGGGAGCCGATTATCGTCTGCTTGACTATGGCGGACATGCCTGTTCGCGCACAGTGCCTGATATCTTCAACGAGATTGTTGAGGACTTTTTTGCAATCTAATTTCCACGTCACAGAAGGAGGTCGTCATGGCCCATGAAGCGATTATCCCGCCGGGTTCTGCCCCGCCGTTGGCACCCTATTCGCCTGGTGTCCGCACTGGAAACACCATCTATGTGTCGGGCATCCTCTCTATGGACGCGGAAGGTAACACCGTCGGGGTTGGCGATATATACTCTCAGACCCGGCAAGTGATTGAGGCGGTGAAGAGCGTGGTTGAGGCCGGCGGTGGCACCCTTGCCGATGTGGCGTTCAACCAGATATTTCTGGCGAATCTAGCCGACTATGCCGGTATGAACGAGGTCTACCAAGAATATTTTGGCAACAACCCGCCGGCGCGCTATTGCATCAAGGCCGAACTAGTGAAGCCCGAGTTTCTAGTCGAAATTTCGTCGACAGTGCATCTCGGCTGATGTACCGGACTCCGTTTGCTGGGGAGCCTGTGGCGCGCGCCTAGTGCTCACGCGGCCGGCGGCGATTAGTGCACTGACGACGACCAGAACACCGACGATTTGAAGCGGCGCTAGGCTCTGGTCGAGCAACACCAAGGCCGCGGCGATAGTCGCCACGGGTTCTATATATGAGAACAGCGTTGTCCGAACCGGCCCGATCATCTGAATGCCAACAAAGTAACCGATCAGCGCCGCGGCGAAGAAAATATTGTTGGTGATAAAACCCCACCATGCCGGGTTCGTGTTGGGCAACAGAAATTGTCCCCTTATCAGGATTACGGCGAGGAATATCACGGCGGCCGTTGCGGCGATGTAGAGGGTGACCTGTCGCGGGTCACCGGCACGAATCACGCGGCTGCTGACAAGGGAGACCGTGGCTAGACCCAATGCTCCTACCGTAGCCAATGCAATTCCCAGCGGACTCAGCGCGCCCCCGTGAATGCCCAGGGCGAGGGTGAGACCACCGAAAGCGACGACAGCGCACAGGGCAGTCATCAGCCTGAGTTTTTCCCAGCCGAGGATGACCACCATAAAGGTGGTGATCAACGGGAAAAGATAGAAGATCAGGATCGCAAGCGGGACGGGAAGGATCTCGATCGCGGCCAGCACCGACCAAGAATAGATCGCCGTGACGGCCCCTAGACCACAGGCGATACATCCCTCTCGCCGGGGTAGGAGAAGGTTTTTGCCGGTCGCGGCGAGAATGGTGACGAGAATGATGGCGGGTAGGAAGTAGCGAATTGTCGCGACTGACAACGGATTGGCGCCGCCGGTATAGGCGAGGCCTGCCAGCGTATTGGATAAAGCAAAGCAAACGCCGACGCCGAGCACGATAAATATTCCCAGGACCTCGCGGCGCAAGTGCATCCCCTTTTTCGATGTTTCAACCGCCACAATGGTGCGGCCCTTGGAGTCGCAGAACTGATATTACTTACATATCATCTGCGAACAATTGGACTTGAAAAACGAGGCTGCAATGATCGGCGAACCCCTGATTTCTCTCAACGGTGATATTATCGAGGCCGCAGAAGCAAGGATTTCTCCCTTTGATAGGGGGTTCTTGTGGGGCGACGGGATCTACGAGGTCACCCCTTGCTTCGGGCACCAGATGTATCGTCTCGAAGATCACATTGATCGGCTTTATCGCTCGCTGAATTATGTGCGGATCGATCCGGGGCTTTCACCGGCTCAGATGATTGTGGCGACGGAGGCGCTACTCGCGGCGAACAAGGATCGGCTCAGCGAAGACGCGATGTACAGAATCGGCCATTGGGTTACCCGCGGCGAGGACACCCCGTCTATGCGCATCCATGCGGCGGGACCGGCGACCGTAATGATCTTCTTCCGGCCGGTCGATACGACGGGGATTGCGCGAAACTATTCGGAAGGTGTGCGGATGACGGTGTCGTCGGTGCGTCGAAACCCACCAGAATGCGTCGAGACGCGTGCCAAGGTCACAAGTAAGATGAATCAGATTTTAGCCGAGTTGGATGCTGCGACGCGCGATGCGCTGCCGCTGATGCTCGATCTGAACGGAAATATCGCCGAGACATCAGTGGCGAACTTTTTTCTGGTGCGTGACGGCGTGGTCTGGACAGCACCCGAACGAAACATCCTTGAGGGCGTCACCCGCAAGGTTTTGTTCGAACTGTGCGAGATCCTGACCATTCCAATTGAGGAACGCCACTTCACTATGTATGACGTGGCTCAGGCAGAAGAGTTCTTCATTACCTCCAGCGCAATCTGCGCAACGCCGGTCGCTTCAGTTGATGGATTTATTTCGAAACATGGAATTCCTGGACCGATCACCAAGCGCCTAATCGAGGCCTTTGCCACCGATACGGGCTATGATTTCCGTGGCCTCAACCCAGCTTCTTAGTGGTAAATGAGATATCGGAGCGGGGTACCTTCAATGTAGGCGCATGGATTGACGAGCCTTGAAACCTGCTCAAGCCCACTGTCGACAATGCGGCTGCCAAAAGCACGGTCGCGCTCACATTTTTCAGGTTACCAAACATGTCGAGCGCTATCCGCTCTCTTCCGCCCCAATAAAATAGGGATCCCTAGATCTGAACCACTCTGGGTTTCTGCTACCCTATTGCATGTAGCCACTGCGTGAGCCTCCTAGCGGGTCCGAATTTCCGGAGGCTTATGCGCCGTGACGGGCGGCAGATCGCCGTTGTAACGCTCTATCTCGACTAGGGCACTATGGGCGCTGGGTCCCTGCCCGAGGCGCGAGGTGCCGATATCACGGGTTAGGACGTTCGGATTGCCGTGCTTGTCGATGCTGTTTTCGGTGGCCGGGTCGGCCGGATCGTACCAAGCGCCGGTTGCGAACTGAACGACGCCAGGCCGCACATCCTCCGTCACGTAAACCCCGGCCAACGCCGCACCACGTGCGTTGAAGATGCGAACGGCATCGCCGTTATAAATGCCGCGTGCAGCCGCGTCGTCGGGGTGCATCCAGACAGGTTCGCGATCCCGGATCTTGCTGTCCCGGCTGACCCGTCCGTTGTCCATCTGCCCATGCAGGCGTGTCTTTGGTTGGTTCGAGATCATGTGCAGGGGATAGGTGCGCGCTGTCTTGCCGCCGAGCCACTCGTTGGGTTCGATCCAAGTCGGATGGCCCGGGCAATCATCATAGCCGAAGCCGTCGACAACCTCGGAGAAGATTTCTATCTTGCCCGACGGTGAGGATAGTGCTGCCGTCTCCGGGTCGGTGCGGAAAGCCTCGAGAAGTACCATCGGGCGATCCGACCGCGGTGTTTCGGCGTAGCCGGTCTCCCAGAACTCGTCGTAGCTCGGCAGGATCAGGTCGACCTCAGCCGCCTGTTGGCGGGCGCGATCATAAAGGTAGCGCAGCCACGTATTCTCCTCGCGCCCCTCGGTGAAGGCTTCCTCGGTCCCCGCGCGCCTTGCCAGGGCGCGGAAGATATCGAAGTCATTTCGTGCCTCTCCGACCGGCGCGATGGCCCGGTCCATTGCTATGATGAAGCGATCCTTCGAGGTCGCGCCGATGTCGTTGCGCTCAAGCGTCGTGGTGGAGGGTAAGACGATGTCCGAAAATTTTGCGGTCGCCGTCCACCATGGATCATTCACGATGATCGTTTCCGGGCATCGCCAAGCGCGAACGAGGCGGTTCAGATCCTGATGGTGATGGAACGGATTGCCGCCGCACCAGTAAATCAGGCGTATTTCGGGATAGATGCGCTCCTGACCATCAAACTCATAAGCTTTTCCGGGATGTAACAGCATGTCGGAAATTCGTGCCACCGGAATCCACTCTTCGCAGGGATTCGTACCAGTGGACAGGGACGGTGTTGGGGCCTCTCGGCGTGGGTTACCGGTATTCCCCATGCTGCCGTATCCGAATCCGAATCCTCGGCCAGGAAGCCCGATTCCTCCAAGCATCGCGGCCAGCGTAACCGTCATCCAGAATGGCTGTTCGCCATACTCGCCACGCTGCAGCGACCAGTTGGTGTTGATGAAGGTTCGTTTCTTCGCCATCCGCCGAGCGAGGGAGCGAATCGTGTCCGGTTCGATGTCGCAGATTGGGGCAGCCCAGTCTGCGTCCCGCGCGGTTCCGCCATTCGCCCCGATTAGGTAGGCGCGAAAGCGTTCATATCCAACGCAGTAGCGTGCGAGGAAGTCCATGTCCGCCAGTCCCTCCGTTTCGAGGGTATGGGCCAGCGCGAGCATTAGTGCTACGTCGCTGTTTGGACGCAGGGGCAACCATTCGGCGCCCAGATGCTCAGCCACGTCATTGCGAATGGGAGAGATATTCACGATATCAACACCTGCCGCGACGGCGGCCTGAAGCGACGGTGCCGAGACATGCTCCGCCGGTCCGCCCGAGAGCACCTGCATGTTCTTAAGTGGTACGCCGCCGAACGCGACCATGAGTTCGGTGTTCGCCGCGATTGAGTCCCAGCTCGTGTAGTCGGTCATCGCGGCGCGCGCGGAACCAAGGATATGCGGCAGGATCGCGTAGCCCGCGGCAATCGAGTAGGTGTGCTTCTGCGCAGTGAAGCCGCCGATGGTATTCAGATAGCGGTGCAATTGCGTCTTGGCATGATGAAAGCGGCCGGCGCTCGACCATCCGTAGGAACCGCCGAAGATGGCGCTGTTGCCATACGTATTGCGCACGCGGTCGATTTCCGCTGCGACCATGTCTAGAGCCTCATCCCAGGGCACGGCGATAAAAGGTTCGGCTCCGCGCTGCTTGCGTTTGCCGCCGGGACCATGATCGAGCCAGCTCTGGCGGATCATCGGTCGTGCGACCCGACTTTCGTCATAGACCGCATCGGGTATGGACTCGATCAGGGGAGAGGGATCCGGATCCTTCTGGAAGGGGCGGACGCCAACGATCCGTCCATCATCGACCTCGGCCGTGAAAGCGCCCCAGTGGGACGAATGACTGCGCAGGTTTGTGCTCATGGATATGTCCTTGTTTGTGGTTGAGATTGCACATTAGAGCCGGGGTCTGTCAAAGCGTGTGAGAGTGCGTACAATCATCCGGGAAGCAGAGCAGGAGAAAGTCATGGATGTACGTCTGGATGGGCGCACAGCGCTGATCAGTGGCGCGAGCGAGGGGCTAGGCTTGGCGATGGCCGGGAAGTTTGCGGAATCGGGCGCGAATGTCGCGATGGTGTCACGCTCGGTCGACAACCTGGATGCAGGTCGACAGGAGGTGCTGTCTAAGGCCGGTGGGAATAAGGTGAAGGTCGAGGCGTTTCCATGTGACGTCACCGATCCCGGCCAGATTGCGGCCATGTGGCAGTCGGTGTCGGATGCCTTTGGCGACGTGGACATCCTAGTGAACAATGCGGGCCAGACGGCCGTTGGCCCGTTTCTCGAATGCGATGATGAACGCTGGCAGGCCGATCTGGACCTCAAGCTTTTTGCAGCCATTCGCCTAGGCCGCTTGGCGATGCCGGGTATGGCCGAACGAAACTGGGGACGTATCATCAACGTGCTCGCCGGAAGCGCCAAGACCCCGGGGCCGGGCAGCGCGCCGACCTCGGTGTCCCGCGCCGCCGGGATGGCGCTAACCAAGGTCATGGCGGGAGAGGGTGCGCCGGACAATATCCTGGTAAACGCTTTGCTCGTCGGCCTCATCAAGTCCGGACAACATGAACGCCGCCATCGGGCGCAGGCGCCGGAGCAGTCTTACGGGGAATACATGGCCGAGCGCGGCGTGGGGATTCCGCTGGGCCGGGTCGGCGAGGCAGAGGAATTCGCTAATATCGCCTGCTTCCTAGTTTCGGACGCCGGTTCCTACGTGACCGGCTGCGCCATCAACGTCGACGGTGGCCGCTCGCCGGTCGTGTGACCGGGATATGCAAGTGACGGATGACCGGTGCCGCCGCATCGGTTAGCTTCCGCGCGATTTTCTTTTTACTTGGGGGCTCTCGTGTCTGGCGATGTAACTATTAGTGCCGAAAATCTGACGGCGCTGATCCATGAAATGGTGCGCCTCGGCGGCAGTGACGAGACGGAATGCCGAATTGTGTCCGAGCATTTAGTAGGAGCCAATCTGGCCGGTCACGACAGTCACGGGGTCGGTATTTTTCAGGCCTATGTGAAGAATCTCGAACGCGGACTGCTGGTGCCGAACGTGAAAGCGAACCGATACCGCGACGAGGGTGTGTTCCTGCAGTATGACGGCGAAAAGGGCTACGGCCAGACGGTGGCGGCACAGGTCACCGAGGACGCGATCAAGCGTGCCAGAGAGACCGGTATCTGCGTCGCGACGCTCAAGAATTCGCACCATATCGGGCGTGTGGGCACCTATGCGGAGATGATTGCCGATGCAGGCTTTGTTTCGATCCACTTCACCAACGTGACGGACCATCATACGATGGTAGCGCCATTCCGCGGGGCCGAATCCCGTTTCGGTACCAACCCGATTACCATGGCCATGCCCACCGGTAATCCGGATGAACCGATCATACTCGATATGGCGACCAGTATTGTTGCGATGGGGAAAATCCGTGTCGCGCACGATTCCGGCAAGACGGTGCCCGAGGAATGGCTAATCGACAGCGACGGTCGACCGAGTGCCGATCCCGGGGTCATGTTCAATGATCCTCTCGGCGCGCTGCAGCCGTTCGCCCAGCACAAGGGCTATGCGCTATGCCTCATTGCTGAGCTAATGTCTGGCGCGCTGTCGGGCGGGGGTACGATCCAGCCGGGCAACGAGCGGTTCGACGGGATCATCAACACGATGACGATGATCCTAATCGACCCGCATCGGCTGGGGGATGCGAACTGGATTGCCGCGGAGGTTGACGCGATGGTCGATTACACCAAGAGCGCACGCCCGGCCGATCCGGGTGCGCCGGTGTTGGTGCCCGGCGATCCCGAGCGTATCGCGCGCAAGAAACATGGTGCTAACGGCATCTCCATTCCCGAGGGAACCTGGGTGTTGCTGCTTGAGGCGGGCGAGAAGCTTGGCCTCGATAGGGCAGAAGCACTCGAGATTTCGGGCATCGCGTAGGCGAACTGTTCACTTAGAATTTCGGCGAGCGGCACCGAACGGCGAAAATTCACGGGTGGTGGGCTAGATTGCCCCGGCGTCGCGCAACGCGGCGATGTCCGTATCGGTTTTGCCCAGTGCTTTCAACACTTCCTCTGTGTGCTCGCCAAGGGTGGGCGGCGCACGGCGGACGGAGGCAGCCGTGTCGGAGAAGCGGAACGGGATGCCCGGGATTGAGATCGTCCCCTCGGTCGTGTGCTCGGCCGTGGTGACCAGCTCACGGGCGATGGTATGCTCCGCCGTCAGTGCTTGCTCAACCGTATTTATGGGCGCGCAGGAGACCTTGGCGGCCAGGAGTTTCTCGATCCAGTTGTCGGTATTGTCGGTGCGGAAGAGATCCGAAATCATGCCGTCGCACGCGCCGCGGTTTTCGACCCGATCCCGATTGCGCGCGAACTTCTCATCGTCGGCCCATTCGGGCTTTCCGACGGCGTCGCAGAAGGTACGGAACTGACCGTCATTGCCGACCGACAGTGCGATCATGCCATCGCGGGTCGGATAGGCGTTATAGGGTACGATGTTCGGATGGCCGTTACCGTAGCGCCCCGCGGGGTTCCCCGACGCGAGGAAGTTTGCCGCCACGTTGGCAAGCAGCGATACGCCGGTATCGTAGAGTGAGGCCTCGATATACTGGCCCTTGCCACTGCGTTGCCGGGCCTGCAGTGCCGCGAGTATCGATGACAGCGCAAACATTCCCGTGCCGATATCGACGATGGCGACGCCGAGTTTCATCGGGTCGCCGTCAGCCTCGCCGGTTATGCTCATGAGACCGCTTTCGGCCTGCAGCAGGAAGTCGTAGCCCGGCAGCCCAGCGCGTGGGCCGGTCGAGCCGTAGCCGAGTATCGAGGCGCGCACGATCTGCGGTGCATGCTCATCGTACCAGGCATCATCGAAACCGAACCGGGCGAGGGTTCCGAGCTTGAAGTTGTCGATCACGACGTCCGCGTCGGCCAGAAGCTCGGCTAGGATCTCGCGCCCGGCCGGTTCCTTCAGGTTCAGCGTGATGCCGCGCTTGTTGCGGTTGATCCCCAGATAGTAAGCGGACTCCTCGCCGACGAAGGGCGGCCCCCAGGCCCGGGTGTCGTCACCCTGGCCCGGTTGCTCAACCTTAATAACGTCGGCGCCCATATCACCCAGCAGCATGGCGCAGAAGGGGCCGGCGAGGACCCGGGTCAGGTCTATGACTCGGATTCCCTCCAATGCCCCGGCGGTGGCCGTCTCGGACATTGTTCCGATCAGCCCTTCTTGAGCTGGTTTCGGTCGTTCTTCAGGTCGTCGAGATACTGATCGACGACCTCCTTGTTCCGCATGCGGAACTGCATGAAGTCGGGCTTCCGCTTGTCGAGGAAGGCCTGCATGCCTTCGAGCGATTCCTCACTGCCCCAGACATGGGCCAGCAGCTCCATCCCGTGCTGCCAGGACGCGTAAAGCTGATCCGACTCATGGTTGAGGGATTTCTTGGTCATGCGGATCGTCTGGCCGCTGTGTCCCTTGATCGTTTCGCACCATTTGATGGTTTCCTCAAGCAGATCGTCATGCGGCACCACTTTGTTGATCAGGCCGATATTAACGGCTTCGTCCGCAGTGAACGTCCTGGCCAGGAAGATCATCTCGCGTGCCAGCCGCTCTCCGATGATGCGCGGGATGTACTGGGTCGCACCAACGGTCGGGCAGGCAGCAACCTTGGCGCCGGACTGGCCGAAATGCGCACGGTCCGACGCTATCACTAGGTCGCACCAAAGTGCGAGCTCGTGTCCGCCGCCCATGCACCAGCCGTTAACCATGGCGATGACCGGAATGGGTAAGCCGCGGATGGTCATCGCGGTGCCGAGCATCCGGTCGTTCCAGTGGTAGGCGTTGGTGAAGTTCAGCTTCATCATCGCGCCGAAGTCGCCGCCGGCCGAGAAGGACTGCTCGCCGGCACCCGTGACGACCGCGCAGGCGATCGAGGCATCGTTACGTGTCGACTTGAAGGCGTGGATCAGCTCGTCCAGTGTCTGCTCGCGGAATGCGTTGCGCGAGTTGGGCCGGTTGATCGTGATCCATGCCACATGGTCTTTGACTTCGAAGAGGATGTCTTCGAAGTCATCCGAGCTAGGTAAATTGGACATGGTTGGCTCCCCTGAGTATTCGTCCCTGATTCCCTAATCGGTCCGGGCCCCGTGTGCAACGTCCACACATGCGGCACTGGCCGGTTTGTCCGGACATATATAGAGTCTCGCGGACATGGACAATCTTGCCGGTTGTCCCTACGAACGGACATGCTTGTCTGCAAGGAATTTCTCTTCGAAACGGATCAATATGAGCAATCAGGCAGCTATTCATAAGGTTCTGATCGTCGGATATGGCGTGATGGGAAAGGGCGTCTCCGCGACCTTTGCGGCAGCCGGTTTCGACACGATGATCAAGAGCAGCCGTGCGGCGGAGCTCGACGATCTGCCCGAAGGTGTGACCGCGATATCGGACTTACCCGGCGCGGCACCGGATCTGGTCATCGAGTTCGTGCCCGAGGATGTTGCGATCAAGCAGAAGGTGTTTGCGGATATCGAGGCGGCGTGGCCGAATGACGAAGTGATCATCGCAACGGGGACCTCGGGCATGTCGCTGGACGTCCTCTCAGAGAAACTCGCGCGCCCCGAACTGTTCACGGGCATTCACTACTTTATGCCCGCCGAAAGTACGGCGGTGGCCGAAGTGATGGCAGGGCCCGGTGCTCCGGCCGAGGTGGTGGATGCCGTCGCTGATGCTGTGCGTCGCACAGGCAAGGAAATCGTCACGCTTTACAAGCCGATCGTCGGATTCCTGATTAACCGACTGCAGCACATCATCCTGCACGAGGCCTACTATCTGGTCGAGGAGGGGGTCGCGACCCCGGCGGATATCGATATGGCGGCCCGCAAGATGCTGGCCCCGCGTATGTGCCTGAATGGCCTGATCGAGCAGAAGGACACGTCGGGCCTTGAAATTCATGCACTTGCGCAGCGCTCGATCGTGCCGGAGTTGCACCCGATCGAGATTCCCAACCCGCTGATCCAGGACATGGTAGCGCGCGGCGAGGTCGGCCTGTCGGCGGGCAGGGGCTTCTACGACTGGGATGGCTGCGATGTCGACCGCGTGCGCAAGCAATCGTCGGAACGGTTGCGCAAGCTCTCGAAGTTCCTCGATGAGGAGGTTTCGGAGTATGCTCCACACACGAAGCCGAAGACCCGTGAGTTGAAGCGCGGGCAGTAACTGGCGCCGCGCGGGATGGCGGCGATGGAAACGCGGAACGGAGACGACAGATGAAGATCACGAAAATCGAAGCCATAGCGGCGGATCTGCCGTTGGTCAGGCCATTTAAGATGTCCGGGGTCGAGATTGCAGTCTCCGAGAATGTATTCGCACGCATTGAGACCGACGACGGCCTCGTCGGCTGGGGTGAGGCGTCGTCCTCGCCGTCTATGACCGGAGAAACAGTCGAGAGCATCGTCGCGGCCGTCAAGTTCCTGACACCATTTCTGTTGGGGCGTGACCCCTCGGCATTCGCAGCAAATCTAGCGGAGATGGACTGGCGCATGTATGGCAATGCGAGCGCGAAAACCGTGATAGAGATGGCCTGCTATGACCTTGCAGGCAAGGCGCAGCAGAAGACCGTTGCGGAATTGCTTGGCGGCATTCGCCGCAGTGAGGTACCGGTCCTGTCGATGCTGGCCACTGGCAATATCGATATCGATGTGCCCGAGGCCGGTGAGCGCGCCGCGGCCGGCGTGAGCCACATGAAGATCAAGGTCGGCGGGAAGCCGGTCCAAGAGGATATCGAACGCACGCTCGCGATCCGCAAGGCGGTGAACGGCGGGGTTCAGCTTTCGGCCGACTGCAATCAGGGATGGACGCGCGAAGAGGCGCTCAAATTCGCTGCCGGGGCGAGCGAGGCTCTTGATTTTCTGGAGCAGCCGGTGATGGGCCATGACGTGGAAGGCATGACGGAGATTGCGGTCGCATCGGCCTGCCCGATCGGCGCGGACGAAGGGCTCCACAGCTTCGACGATGTGCGCAAGCACCACGCCATGGGCGCTGCCCAGGGCGGCAGCATCAAGATGATCAAGCTTGGGGGTGTGACCCGGGCCCATGAGGCGACGAAGCTGTTCGACGAGTTGGGAATGCATGTGAACCTCGCCGGCAAGATCGCGGAATCCAGCGTGTCGAGCGCGGCGGTGCTGCAGCTCGGCGCGGCAGCGCCGTCCATAGAGTGGGGGACAAGCTGCACCTGCCAGTTCCTGAAGGGCGATGTCGTCCGCAATCCGGTACAGGTTGTCGATGGTCGCGCGAACGTGCCCACGGGTGCCGGACTGGGCGTCGATGTCGATGAGGATGCGCTGGCTTCTTTCGTCCGCTAGGCGCGCCGGTTAGACGGTTTTCCAGTCCCGCGAGGGCTCCAGCGAGTAGACGCAACGGTCTTCCGCGTGAACGCAAGCGGTCGTCGCGGCCGTGTCTGGCTCGTGAACATCTCCAGATGGACATTGGTAATCACCTCGCTGTGGTTGCTCTCAATAATCCGGTGCATCGGGCCATGCGCCGTGAGCACCGCCGCGCCGCAGCTCATCCGCTATGGACTTTTAGAGGGGTGTCCGTCATTTGGTTCAAGATTGCCCATGCCGGTGGAGACCAAGGCTTCACTGGCAAAGCCCCGCACTTAGTCAGCCTCTGCGGGTCGAAATACGTTCTCGTGGGGCGGCGCTTTACACGGAATTGCCCTAGTCCCTAAGGTTGAAGTCCGAATCAAGAAAATACCGGGACATGCATTGCTAAGGGGGCAGCATGACTTTTCCATCAGGCAAAATGTACACATCGAACATCGATGTGATTGGTTATGACGATGTCGACGGACGGCCGGCGTTCAAGTTGGCGCTGCACAAGTGCGGCGACCGCTGGTACCTCTACACCGGCCAATTCTGGTGCTCGGGATTCTCGATCTTAGAGGTCACCGACCCCGCAAATCCTCGTTTCGTGCGCTACATCGAAGGACCGCCGAACACTTGGACACTTCAGGTTCAGGTCGCCGACAACATGCTGGTGACGTCCCAGGAAAAGATCATGGACGGCTGGGGCCATATAGACGGTCAGCCATGGGGCGAGGGGTTCCTGCTCTGGGACCTGACAGACCCGGAGAACCCTGAGCAGCTCAGCCACTGGAAGACTGGCGGTTACGGCACCCACCGGAATTATTATGACGGCGGTCGGTATATCTACGCGACCGGCCTGCCGGAGGGCTATGACGGCAACATCCTGCAGATCGTCGACATAGACGACCCGCGCAACCCGGTCGAGGTTGGGCGCTGGTGGATGGAGGGACAGCATATCGGCGGCGGCGAGGCGGGCCCCAAGCCGGGCACCATGCTGCACGGCGGCGCCTATGTGAAAGGCGACCTAGCCTATCTGCCCTACAGCGCTGGCGGCTTCGTCATTCTCGACATCAGTGACAAGACTAATCCAACCCTGATCGGTGATTTGCCGTTCTCGCCGCCCTTCCAGACTTTCATCGCGGTGCATACCGCCGTCCCGCTAAAGGGACGCGATCTGGTGATCGTCAACTCCGAGGCAATTAAGGAAAACTGCGAGGAACCGCTGGGCTATGCGGGCATTGTGGATGTCAGCGATAACACCAATCCCCGTCTGATGTCGCTGTTCCCGCTGCCGGTACCGCCGGAAGAGGCGCCCTATCCGACCTTCTGCGCGCGCGGCGGGCGGTTCGGGCCGCACAACCAGCATCAGCCCCAGTATCAGGACATCCTCTATCAGGGTGAGGACCTGTGCTTCCTGACCTATTTCAACGCGGGCTTGCGGGTTTACGACATTTCGAATGCCGAGCAGCCGCGCGAGGTAGGCTATTTTCTGCCGCCCGATCCGATCGAGCGGCGTGGCTTGCTGCCGGCATCCAAGCTCGTTGCGCAGACCGAAGATGTGATCGTAGACGCGAGAGGCAATATCTTCGTATCGGACAAGAACCACGGTATCTACGTGTTGCACTACGACGGCTTGAATCTTTGATTCGTCACCGTACATGTGCCTAATCATGAAACGTCGCCGCGGCGAACTGCACCCGGTCATTCGCCACGGATTGCTGCTTATTTGGCTGGTGATTGCGGTTTTCCCGCTGTTCTGGGTTTTCGCAACGTCCCTCAAGCCGCCTCAGGACTGGAGCGGGTGGCCGGTCGTCTGGTGGCCTGAAGAACCGACGCTGTTCAACTACATACAGGTCTGGATGAATGACCTAGTAACCGGCGCCGGAGCGCCGATGGGTGAGACGGAGGTGATCGGGCCGTGGGGCGCACTGATCAACACCTTCATCATCGCCATCATCTCATCCACGATCGCCACGCTACTCGGTGCTGTCATCGCCTACGGCGCGTCGAGGTATAGGATCCTGACGGACAGCCAGCTGCTGTACTTCCTGATGCTGCGCATGATCCCGCCCTTTGTGGTCGCAGCCCCAGTGTTCCTATGGTTTTCCACGCTGGGTATCGAGGATACGCTGATCGGGCTGATCATGCTCTATACCCTTATCACAGTGCCTTACGCGATGCTGGTTATGAAGAGTTTCGTCGATGATGTCCCGCAAGAGTTTGAACAGGCCGCCGAAATACTCGGGGCTGGGCGCTGGCGGGTCATTTGGGAGATTATCCTACCCCTGATGCGCCCGGGGCTGGCCGCGACGTTTCTGTTTCTCTTAATCCTAAACTGGAGCGAGTACTATTTTGCACTGATACTGTCCAAGACGGATGTCTCCACATTGCCGGTGCATCTCAATCGGTTTGCCGGAAACTCGGCCCCCCACGGATTTCAGGCGGCCTTATCGGTCGGCGCTACCCTGCCACTCCTGATCATCGGGCTGCTTATCCGCAAGCATCTAGTCCGAGGCCTCAGCTTTGGTTTCGTTCGCCGTTGAGGAGAAGGCTGTCCTATCTAATGTCTCAGAAAGTGATCGGAAAACCGATCTTTAGCGTATAATAATCGCTATTGGACGTAATTTAGTTTATGTACAACTCGTTGGGAAATAAAATGAAATTTGGATTATTTGGAGGGGCGCAAGCCGTTCCAGGCGAAGCTGTTACCGAGGCCGCACTCGGCTACCACGAATATGGTGATTACATCCAGACGGCTGAGCGTCTGGGTTACGACAGTGCATGGATGGTGGAACACCATTTCACTGGCTTTTCACAGCTGTCAGCAACTCTAAATTATATATCTTATCTATCTGGTATTACATCAAAAATTCGGCTAGGAAGTGCTGTAGTTGTAGTTCCTTGGCACAATCCAGTATTACTCGCCGAACAGGTTGCAACTGTCGATCAGTTATCGAAAGGAAGGTACGATTTTGGGGTTGGTCGTGGGTACCGAGCGAACGAGTTTAACGGCTTTGGCATTGATATATCCGAAGCTGAAGATATTTTTCAGGAAACAATTGCTTTTATGCGTCGGGCATTCACCGAAAACGGCCGTTGGTCATATAAATCGGAGCGCTGGACGTTCAACGACATAATAGTCGAACCACCCGTAGTTCAACTGCCGCATCCACCCATGTGGGTAGGAGCAGGTAGTGAAAAATCAATCCGTGCGGCCGCGCGCAATGATTTCAACCTTCTGCTCGATCAGATGACTTCCTTCGAGGGGATCGGTGAACGCATCAAATGGTACCAAGATGAACTTGATAGTTTGGGAAAACCCTTCGATCCTTATCGCATTGGTGTGACGCGTGGGTTGATGGTCGCAAACAACGACAATCAGCGAAAAGATGCCCATGTCCTGCGCGGCAAGTTTATCAATGAGGTGCAGGTGCTCTCTGCTGATAAAAACATGCGGGTCCGATCCTTTAATCCGGTCGACGAAAAACGCGGCGGTGCAGATGGCGATGACTTTGTCGGAATTTCCGAAGGGGGCGCTGTGCTCGGAAGCTCGGATGAGATGGGGGAGCGTGTGCAGAAACTCCAAGATGTCGGCGTGCGTAACATCTTGCTGCATGATCTGAGTGGTAGCTTTGATGCATTGCATCAATTTGCCGAAGAGGTTATGCCGCATTTTGTTATCAGCAACGATCCCGCCACCGAGGCAGCAGAGTAGGATGCGGGTTGGATAGAGGGAACGGGGTTAGTTTATGAAATTTGGTTTGTTTGGCGGCGCGCAGGCGGTTCCCGGAGAGGTCGTTACGGAAGCGGCGCTTGGGTATCATGAGTATGGCGAATATATCCTCGGTGCTGAACAGTTAGGATATTCCAGTGCGTGGTTGGTAGAGCACCATTTCACTGGCTTCTCGCAGCTATCCGCGACGCTCAACTATATATCCTACTTGGCTGGCATAACGTCGAAGATCCGTCTCGGTAGTGCAGTCGTGGTCGTGCCCTGGCACAACCCCGTGCTGCTTGCTGAACAGGTGGCGACGGTGGATCAGCTGTCGAAGGGCCGCTACGATTTTGGTGTCGGCCGAGGCTACCGGGCCAACGAGTATCATGGCTTCGGTCTCGAGATGGCTGAAGGCCAAGATATTTTTGAGGAATCGATCGACTTTATGCGCCGGGCCTTCACTGAAACCGAGCGCTGGACCTACACTTCTGACCGCTACACTTTTAACGACATTATCGTAGAGCCGCCGGTGGTGCAGAAGCCTCATCCGCCTATGTGGGTGGGCGCGGCCAGCGAGGTCTCGATTCGCAGCGCCGCGCGTAATGGTTTCAACCTGCTGCTGGCACAGGTGCCGTCCTTCGAAGCAATCGCGGAAAGCGTGAATTATTATCGCGATGAACTGGATCAGATGGGGGAGCAGTTCGACCCGGATCGTATTGCCGTGACCCGAGGCTTGATGGTTGCGAACAATGATGCCGAGCGCGCTGAGGCCCATGTGCTGCGTGGTAAGTTCTTGACTGAGGTCCAGGTGCTGGCGACCGATCCGCGGTTCCAGTCCAAGACCTTTGTACCGGCCGCACGCCATAAGAACCGTGGCGATCCGGTGGAGACCTCCGAGAATGGTGCGATCATCGGCAATTCGGAGGAGATGATTGAGCGGATCGAGCGGTTGTACGAGATCGGCGTGCGCGACGTTTTGTTGCACGACCTAAGCGGTAATTTCGAGGCTCTCGAGCAATTCGCCGAAGAGGTGATGCCGCATTTCGCAGGCCGCGACAACGGCACAGCGCAGGCTGCGCAATAAGGGCAAATCCGGTGGCGCACGCATGGCGTCTTTTCCGAGTTAACGTGGCACGCACGCTCCCCTTAGCGTTATCATGCCGCACTGTTGCGGGTTACCCCGCCCTCGATCCGCTTAAGGGGAGCAAGTCCCGTGGAAAATGCGATTTTTGGCACTGGTCCGTACGCCGTTAGCCAGCCTGTAGCGCGCACAGAGGACCCGCGTCTCCTGCGCGGGGAGGGCGTCTATATTGACGACCGAAACGTCGATGGACAGGCCTATGCAGTCTTCCTGCGTTCACAGGTAGCTCATGGTGATATCGCAACACTCGATATATCGACCGCGAAGTCTGCCCCGGGTGTGCTTGCTGTCTATACCTACGACGATATTGCTACTGCGGGGCTCGGCACTCTGCCGAACAATCTGCCAGTCAAGAGCCGGGACGGGTCTCCCCTGATCAAGCCGCCGCGCCCCCTACTCGCAAACGGTCGTGTACGCCATATCGGCGAGCCAATTGCGGCAGTGATCGCCGAAAGTGTTGCCGCGGCGTGTGACGCCGTCGAACTGATCAAACTGGATATCACTCCGCTGCCCGCGGTAACCGGGCTCGATGCGGCGGTATCGGGCGATGCGCCAATTCTGCATGACGAGGCGGCGGGCAATATTTGTCTCGACTTCCAGACAGGTGATAGCGAGGCGACGGCTATGGCCTTTGAGGCTGCGGCCCACGTGACCCGGATGCGCATTGTAAACAACCGCTGCTTCGTTTCGGCTATGGAACCGCGCGCGGCGCTTGCAGACTTCGAGGCCGACACCGGGCGCTTTGTGCTCTACGCCTGCGGACAGGGCGTGATGGGTATGCGGAACATTCTGGCAAACGCGATCTTTAAATGCGAACCCGAGAAGATTCACGTCATCATGGGTGACGTTGGTGGGTCATTCGGCATGAAGGCTATGCCCTATCACGAGTATCCGGTGATAATGCTGGCTGCGAAGCAGCTCGGCCGTCCAGTCAAGTGGACCTCAGATCGCAGCGAGGCCTGCCTGTCTGATCATCAAGGCCGAGCTAGCAATTATGACGCCGAACTCGCGCTTGATACAGACGGAAAGTTCCTAGCTGCGCGGGTGAACGGTCTAGCCAACATGGGGGGGTACCTGACAGGGACCGGGCCTCTCGCCCAGTCGGTCAACATCGGCAAGAACCTGCCATGTATGTATGCGACGCCGGCGATCGACGTGAACATGCGCTGCGTTTTCACCAACACGGTTTATGTTGGCGCCTACCGCGGCGCGGGCCGTCCCGAAGGCAATCTTATAATGGAGCGGCTGGTCGATACCGCGGCGCGTGAGATGCAGATCGACCCGATCGAACTGCGACGGCGAAACTTGGTCTCGCCCGGCGCGTTTCCCTTCACTGCCGCGAGTGGCCAGGTTGTCGACAGCGGTGACTTCGAGGCGGTACTGGACCAGGCGGTTGCGGCGGCTGATTGGGCCGGGTTTGCGGGCCGTAAAGCCGAGTCCGAAGCGCGCGGCTTGAAGCGCGGCATTGGCGTCTGTGCCTATCTCGAGGTGACTGCCGGTGCGGGTCAGGAACACGGCGGTATCCGATTCAGCGAGGACGGCCGCGTCACGGTGGTCTCCGGCACTCTCGACTATGGTCAGGGCCATCGCGCCACCTTCGCTCAGGTGCTGAGCGCCCGGCTCGGAATACCGTTCGAGTTGATCGATCTGCTACAGGGCGATTCCGATCAGCTTCTTGTCGGCGGCGGGACTGGGGGTTCGCGCTCTGTGATTGCAGCCGGTGGCGCGATATACGAATCCGCGGGCGCGGTGATTGAGAAAGGGACGGTCGTCGCAGGCCATGTACTTGAGGCCGCGATTGAGGACATCGAGTTTACTGATGGCAAGTTCTGTATCTCCGGCACCGACCGCTCGATCGGCATCATGGAACTGGCTGCGAAGGCAAGGGCGTTGGGTGGTGCTAATGGACTGCCGAATAGCCTTGACGTCGACCTCGTGCATGACACGGCCGGCTCGGCGTTTCCCAATGGCGTGCATGTGGTGGAAATCGAGATAGACCCCGACACTGGCGAGACGCACGTCGTAAGGTACACCGTCGTTGATGACTTCGGTAACGTGATAAACCCACTTCTGGCCGCCGGGCAGGTGCATGGCGGCGTGGTACAGGGTATTGGCCAGGCGCTGATGGAGGAAGTCGTTTACGATGACGACGGTCAGCTCCTCACCGGCTCCTACATGGACTATGCGCTGCCGCGCGCAGATCAGATTCCGAATATTGTGTTCGAGGACCA
>MDTE01152584.1_pt1 | contig 33476 bp, 29 predicted proteins | sample 811231 | NCBI WGS metagenome assembly MDTE01 (sample SAMN05326651, study PRJNA326480) | marine metagenome | isolation source: seawater | place: Indian Ocean: Red Sea | collected 2010
AAAGTATTTTGTTAAGAGAGGAGGAAAAATATTTCTTGAAGCAGCAAATCCAGCTTATGAACCAATCGAGTTAAATTTAGATGAAGTTGTTTTTCAAGGAAAATTATTAGCTGTCTGGCGAAAAGTTTAATTAAATATATTGCTATTAATTAAAATTAAACAATTTTATTTTTCAAATATGAGTATTAATTTCTGACATTGTCGATTCAGGTTTTTATTTTGTAAAGCTCTTTTAAAAATGGAGATGGTAATTTAGATATCTTGTCTTTTCTTATATATATACTTGATAAAAAAGTTCTTGCTCCAAGTATATAATTATTTTCTTTCATTAACTTATTAATATCACTTAAGTTTATGTTTTCTGCGGTGTAACCAATTTCTTCAACAGAAATTATCCAGGGATATTTTTGAATCAGAAAAAAATCTTTGCAAATATCTAATTCAAAACCTTCAGTATCAATATTTAATAAATGAATCTCATAACTTTCATTATAAAATTTGTCAGCTATTTTAATTAAATCATCCACAGTAATTGTCGATACTTCCTTAATTGAAGTTGGTTTTCTATTAAAATTTATCCTTAATTTTTCAACTCTATCAGGATCAAAGGTAGAACAATCTGGGTGTTTTTTATAGTAATAATACTTTAACTTTTTGCCATTACTTTCTTGTTTACTAATAATTCCCGAGTTAATAAAAAGATCGGAAGGTCTATATAATTCATATTTCTTTTTTAATAAAGGAAGAGGATCCAAACAGATTCCTTTCCAATTTTTCAGATAAAAAGAAAAAGTATTTGAAAGAGTAACCGGATGATGGGACCCAATATCAATATAATTCCCTTCTTTCAAATCTAAAAGATATTTATTTAGTATAGAGTCTTCTCCATCCCCTGAAAATGATTCTTTGTATCCAAAGAATTTATTAAATCTTGATAAAAGTCTATAAAAGAGATTTACTGCTTTCATTTCAATATTGATAAATTTGCAAATATTTAAATTTATTTTAGTTATTATAATCTTCATTGAAGTTAATTTTTTTTCAAAGTTATTAAAAATACTCATTATAAATTTAGCTAAATATAAAAATTCCTAAAATTCAAATTCTAATAAATGTTTAAAATAAAAAATATTTTGCTTGAGAAAATTATAAAAATATTGAAGTTAATTTTGAAGAAATCTATTTTTTTGATAAAGTCAGTATTTTTGTTAGATAACCTTACTCCCTTCGAAGTAAATGGGAATATGGATTTTCTTACGAGAATTAAATTTTTAAAAAAAACACAGTTAAAAGTACCTTTTTCTCTTGGTAGAAGTGCAAGAGGTATTTCTTTTAATGATTACCTTATCAATGATCCGATATATAAGATTATTTATGAAGCATCTCAATACAAAAATGTTATGGAAATAATAGATTCATTTTTTGTAATTTTAAAAAATGAAAATAATTTATCTGCTGCGGATATCGTTGGTTTAAAAAATAATGAAAGATTAAAACAATATCCAGCTTGGTGTTATGTTTTGCCTTGGGAGAATACTGATATAAATTTTAAATTGAATAATTATGAAAGTATTCAAAAAGTTAAAAGAGAACAAAAGGCTCTTGAGTACAACTTTAAAAATAGAACTGTAAAAGATAATTATATTTATTCCAAAGAGATGGCAGAATCTCAGGTATTGCAATCAATTAAATTATTTGAGAGCATAAAAAGATTTGGTTTACTTCCGCAATTTGATTTACCATCTTTTCATATTTTAGTAAAAGGTAATAAATGGAAATGGTATATGTCTCAAGGTAACCATAGAGCATATATTCTTTATAATTTAAAATACAAGTTTATTGGTGGTATTGTAGATTCCGTAATAATAAAAGAGAAATCTCATTTGTGGCCAAATGTTTTAAATGGTTTATATAGCGTTAAGGAAGCAGAAATAATTTTTGATTATTTATTTGATGCAGAAAGATCCATCGGACCCTGTATATAACTACTATTTCTTACTTAAAGACTAATATATTTTTAGAGCTTATTTGAAATAGGGTAAATTTGTAGAAAATATGATTTTAAAACTGTATATGCAATAACTTTTGATAATTTAAATAATCATAAGTTTTTGCAAAGCGTTTAGTAATAACATAACTTGTGTAACTACTTTCCAAGCTTTTATAAGCAATTCTGCACCCTGTAATGGAATAATTAGATTCTTTTTTTTGCAGAAATGAAAACTTTAACTTAGCTTGATATCAAGAAAAAAATTACCTTACTAAGGTTTCTATTTTGATTGAAAGTAAAAAAACTTATATTTTTCGACTTTTAGATTGATAATAGTATTGGATAAGTTTTAAATTCTTAAATCTTTTAGCTTAATATAGAGATAAGAAAAACAAATAATATCCAAAATATTAATATTAATTTCATACCTCTATCTTGAATAAAAATATTCACTGGATTCTCACAATCAATTTTCTCATTACCTAGATATTTTTTATATGAGGGATCACTTATCAACTGATATCTAGAAATACCTAATAAAACTAATGGGACTGTAAGTAACATCCAATTAGTAGAAGCTCCATTTAAAGATGGTCCTGATGCCCAGAGTGAATAGGTAATAAATGCACTAGAAGAAACAGTATTTTCAAGCCTTAAAAGAAAAGGTATTGAATATTTTTTTAATACTTTTCTTGTTAAAATTCCTGTATTCTCATAATTTCTTAATTCAGCTTTTCTTTTCTCCAATGCTAAAAAGCAAGATAGTAGTCCAATAGTTAAGATAAACCATGTAGATATAAAAATGCCACCTGCAACACCGCCTGCAATTGATCTTAGTAAAAATCCAGAAGAGATACAAAAAAGATCTAAGATTGGTTTATTTTTAAAGCTTAAACAATAAAGAATTTGAATTACATAATAAAAAAAGACAATTGATAATAAAAAAATGTTAATTTTATAAGATAGCGTTATTGATAACAAAAAAAATAAAAAAGAGACAAATAATGCTGTAGATCTTTTTAATTTGCCAGAAGCAACTGCCCTAAACTTCTTTTTATGATGTTTTTTGTCCAATTTGTAATCTATTACATCATTAAATAAATAAATTGAAGATGATATCAAGCAGAAAACTATAAATGCAATAGCTGCTGCTTTCCAAGCTAGGAAATTTAATTGAAAAGTTAATAAGGGAGCAAGAAAAACTAAAAAGTTTTTAACCCAGTGACTAGGTCTTATAGCACTAAAGACTAAACTTGTTTTCAAAATTATTCCTTTAAATTATCTTTTTCTATTAACAAAATTCCTGAGAAGGCATTTTCAAAAAGGTTCAATTTATTGTTTATGGTAATAGCTTCTTGTTTTGTAATTTTACCAATAGATGTAATTAATATTACCTTATCATCTTTCTTTAAATTCAATAAGTTTTGTTGAACTTCAGAAATGATAAACTCTTCAGGGAAAAGATTCAAAAAATCTTTTTTATCATTATTTGATAAATCATTGGAAAAATAAAGTTTTAATTTATCTTTTTCTATAGACATGAAAATTTGATAAATGAAATTTTCTGTATTATATTTTTCAATACTTTTATTGGATAAATTTATTCTTTCCAATACTTTAGCTTTAAATAAATTTTCCAAAACTTTTTCGTCTTTTATGAAAGCTGATTTTTGGTCCTTAAATAAAGCGATAATAGATGACAAGAAGAAACCAAATATTGTTCCAATTAAAGCAATTAATAAGCTATTTCGAGGAACTGGTTTTTCATTTAAGTATGGTTGAGTAATAAGTTCCCAAGGCTCATCTTTTTTTGCATCCATTAAATTATTTTTTCTTAATTCATTCTCAAGATTAACTAAAGTTAATTCATCCCTAGCAGCATCTCTGATAAGTTCCTTATATTTTATTAATACTTCCTTTGGCCTAGTTGCTGATTCAACTATTGACTCTTGAGAAAGTTTTAATGACTTAAAGTAATCAAGTAGTCTTTTCTTTAATAGTAGAAAAGATCTTTCTTTTTTTTCTAATAAATTGATTAACAATAAATCATTACTTTTATATTTAGATCTTAATGAGTCTAATTTTTCATCCATCAATGTGAATTGATCTAAATTCAATAATTCATTTATTTTTGGAGAAGAGATCTGACTTGCTATATAAATTAGCTTAAAGCTATCATCCACATTATCAATTTCATTAATTTTATTAATTGTTGAATCTATTTCTTTTACTGCATAAGCAGCATTAGCTCGGGTCACTTCAATATCAGTATTTGGAAAAAATACATCTGATTTTTGAGTTTCATCTATTTGTTTTTCTAATTTCAATTCTCCATAAACAAGATCTTTTTCAGCTGCATATTCTTGAGCTATTCTAAATGAATTTGAACTCTTCTTCTTATATAAAAGAATTTGATTTGTTAAATAATCTATTGTCAATTTACGTGATTTTTTCTTATTTCTGTTTGAATACTCTTGATATGTTTTACTAATTTTTTCTAAAGCAGGTAATATGATCTCCTTATTTTGATCTCTATAAGAAATATTTAAAATATTAGTATCATCGTCAACAATACTAAATCTCAATTTTTTTAACCACTCTTGAAAAGTTAATTTTTGATTATTATCTAACTTTTTCTTAGATAAAATATAATCAAAACTAGTTTTTAAAACAGATGGGCTTTTTAGGATTCCAATTTCTGTTTTTATATTATTATTTTGGTTCAAATTTATTCCTGCAAATCTTGATAAAGTAGGAGATACAGAAGACAAACTTGGCGCTTGATTTATCTTTAAAAGTATTTGAAATTGTCCCTCATAAGATCTTTTTTTTGTAAGTGCAAAAATACAAGAAGAGATGAAAAAGAACGTTGTTACAGATCCAATAAATATTTTGTTTCTAAAAATAGAATTTAAAAAAATAGATAAATCTATATCTTTTTCTTCTTCTTGTGCTTTAGAAAAAATATCAATACCTTTTAACATTGAAATACTTTTGATATTAAAAATGTATATACTGGCCATTATAGCTGCTAAGTTTTAAAAAAAATTAATCAAGAAATTTTTTTTAATTTTAATCAATTATGAATATAAAACTTTTAGATAATAAGTTAAGAACTAACGCAAGTGGAATTAGTAATATACATAGAATTATTGATGCTATTGTATGTATATTTATATTCTCATATCAAATAAATAATCAAATAAATTTAATTTTATTTTCAGCACTTATATACATAATTATTAGTTTTGGATTTAATAAAATGTATGGGAGCTACAGAAGTAATTTATTAAAAGAAATTATATTTGAATTAATATCTAATCAAGTAATTATTATTATTTTAATATTTATTCTCAATTTCCTTATTCATTACGATTCAATTTTTAATATTTTCTTATTTGGTTCAAAAGTAATAATTTTCTCTTTATATGTATTTATCTCTCATATTATATCAAGAGTCATCTTGAGACTTTATAGACAAAAAGGCGGTAATAGAAGAACAATTATGGTTAAAGGTGATTTATCTTTTTTCAATTTAATAGAAAAAGAAATTAATTCTTATCCATGGATGGGATATAAAATCATAAAATGGTTTTCTAGTTCTGAAACTTCTCAGTTGGATAAAAAAACACCTGATGGGGATAATTTTGATATGATTCAATGGCTTAAAAAAAATAAACCTGATCAAATATTTTTTGCACATGAAAATAATGATTCTCCGGTAGATGAACTTTTAAATTTATTTGGTGATACATCTATTTCTATAAATTATTACTCAAAATGGTTTAATCCAAGCATGAAGCTAAAACCAATAAACTTTGGTAAATCTAGATTAGTGACAGTATGGGGTGATTCCCCAACATTATTTCATCTTTTTTTTAAAGAAATAATGGATAAAACTATTGCGATATTTCTTCTTATTTTACTTTTACCTTTCTTAATTATTATTAGTATATTAATTTCAATATCAACAAAACAGAATTTTCTATTTGTGCAAAATAGAGTTGGTAAAAACGGTGAAATTTTTAAAATTTACAAATTCAGAACTATGAAAGTATCTGAAGATGGAGAAAAAATTAATCTTGAACAGGCTCATAAAAATGACAAAAGAGTAACTTATATTGGTCGAATATTAAGGTCATATAGTATTGATGAATTACCACAATTATTTAATGTTTTAAATGGCTCTATGAGTTTAGTTGGCCCTAGACCACACGCAGTCTCTCATAGCGATTTTTATAGGAAAAAGATAAAAGGTTATATGCAAAGACATAGATTAAAGCCTGGCATAACAGGCCTAGCTCAAGTAAAAGGTTTTAGAGGAGAAACAAAAAATCTTGAAGATATGGTAAGAAGAATTAATTATGATTTGAAATATATAAATATGTGGTCTCTTTCTCTTGATCTTCAAATATTATTTACTACATTCTTTTCTATAAAAACAGAAAAAACATTTTAATATGAAAGTATTAATTTATGGGATAAATTATTTTCCAGAAATAGTTGGGACAGGAAAATATACCACTGAACTAGCTGAATTCCTATCTAAGAAAGATGTTGAAGTAAGAGTTATTACTGGGAATGCATACTTCCCTAATTGGCAAACCAAAGAAAACAAATATAAAAAGGAAATTATTAATAATTGCCTAATATTTAGATCACCTATTTTTGTCCCAAGCAATCCAAATGGAATAAAGAGAATTATTCATTTACTTAGTTTCTTGATATCAAGTATTCCAAATTTAATTCAACAAAAAAAATGGTCGCCTGATGTCATTATTGTAGTAGTCCCGACATTGATAATAGCTTTGAATGTAATTCTCTATAAACTTTTTCTTGATAAAAAAAGCTTGACTTGGTTACATATCCAAGATCTTGAAATTGATGCCGCACAAAATTTAAAAATAATAAATCTTGGTTTCCTTTTTATTATTTTAAAAAAATTTGAAAAATTTATTTATTTTTCTTTCAATTATATAAGTACTATCTCAGAGGATATGAAAAAAAAAGTTTTAAGTTTAGTCAAAGAAAAGAAAGAAATTTTCTTAATCAGAAATTGGATTGATAAAAATAGTATTCATAGCAATCCAAAAATAACTCAAAAGTTCAAAAAAGAATTAAATATTAATAGTAATGAAATTACAGTAATGTATTCAGGATCATTAAACAAAAAGCAGGATTTAAATTTACTTATTTATGCTGTTAAATCCTGCCCCGATTCATTAAGAATAAAATGGTTATTTTCTATTGAAGGACCATCAAAAAATTTTTTAATTGAAAAAATAGGTACTCAAGATAATGTAATAATTACAAATCTTAAACAGACTAAATATTTAAATTCATGGCTATCAGTTGGAGATATTCACTTACTTCCCCAAAAAGCAATGCTAAGCAGTGTTTTAATGCCATCTAAACTAATTGGTATTATGTCTAGTGGAAAACCTGTAGTTGCATCAGTTAATCAAATTTCTGAGTTAGGAAGAATTGTTTCAAAAACAGGGATTTGCACAAAACCTGGTGACTTAGATGAATTCTTAAATGGAATTATAAAACTGGCTAAAAATAAAAATTTAAGAGAAAAACTTGGAAAAAATGCAAATTTATTATTAAATTCAATTTATAATAAAGATAAAATACTTAATGAATTTCTAATTAAACTATGTAATTTAAAAAATTAAATTTGCCTTTCAAATAAGTAATCTTTAGAAATTAATTTTTTTCTACTCTTAAGTTCATTATAAGAAAATATCTCTTTAAAACCCTCTTGATGAAGAATCTCAAATATATCTTTGTAATTTCCAGATTCCAAATAAATATTGAAAAAGGATATCTCAATAAAAATATAATTAAATTTCTTTAAAATTTTTTTAGAGCCTTTTATTAAATCCAATTCTGCTCCTTGTACATCAATTTTTAATGCTCTTGGTTTAGGCATAGTATCAAGTAAATCTTTAAATTCTGAAAGTTCTTGTACATTTATACTTAATGATTTCTCGTAGTATACATCTGGAAAATATTTTGACGAATTATCAATTGTTTTTTTTAATGAAGAAGAATCTTTCCTCTTAGTAATGTAAAAAATTTTTTTCGATGATATATTTGAAAGTCCGATATCAAAATATTTATACCAATAACCTCTTTTTTGAAAAAAATTTTTAAAAGTTAATGGTTCAATAATAGGGTCAAAACATAAATAGTTTTTATATTTTTTAAAAAAAAATAATATGATCGCAAATTGTCCTTTATTTGAACCGCAATCTACCAAAGAATTTATATTTTTTGTTTTTTTTATCGCTTGGACATGCTCAAAAGCTGGCATAATTCCATACTTAAGAAATTTCCATAATGAAGGATAAAAAATAAGATTTATTAACTTGAAAATTCTTGTCCCTAATAGATTAATATTTATTTTTTTAAAATTTTGAGTCATATTATTTAATATAGATTGTTTAATTTTATTATAAATATCAAAGTTATCAAATCTAATATAATTACAGATTAAAAAAATAATAAAAATTCAATTTTTAAAACTCATAAGCATCAGCAAAAGTTTTTGAAATAGTATCGTGAGAATATTTTTCTCTAATGTATTTGGATAACTTATTTATTTTCTTCTTTTCTTTAAACCATAAATTTTTTCCATTAATTATCAAGTCAGTCAATTCTTTCTGATCTTTAAAAATTAGTTTTTTTGGTAAGTCTGAAAAAGTTAAACCCGCTAAAGAATAAATGGAAATTAAAGGCAAAGCTCCCGATGCAAGAATTTCGATATTTTTACAAGGAAATATATATTGGTTATTAATAATTTCAAGATGAGGATTTACTATCATATCGGCTGACATATATGCTTCTAATAAATCTTCGTTGCTAACCATTCCTGAAAATTTTATTGAACTATGCTCCTTAAAAATATCTCTTATATCTTTACTAGATGGTCCATATAGGTACAAAAATGCATTTCTTAAATTTGCTTTTATAAAAGCATTAATTAATTCAAAAACACCTTTTTCTTTATGAAATCCCCCCGCATAAATAATTTTTATTTTATCCGAAGTAAATGGCTCATCCCTTAGCTTAGATAAGTCTAAAAATTTTTCTGAAATAGAAGGAGGATAGATAAATCCTTCTTTTTTATAATTCATAAAATCCTTTATATTTTTTCTCATAATTTCACTAGTAAAAAAACAAAACTTTGATTTTTTATATAATAAATTCAATGCAAAATTATCAAAAAAACTTCTCAATAATGCCAAATTTCTTGATCTAGCAAAAGGCAAATCCTCTACTTCTATGGATAATTTAGGATTTATTCCAAATATTCTTAGAGAAAAATAAAATAGTAAAGATTCAAATGTAGCATTATAAATTAATAAATTAATTTTATATTTTTTGAAGTCAATAAATTTTCTTATTTTTAAAGTAGAAATAAGTATTTCTAATCTATAAATAATAGGATTAAGATGATTACAGATTTGAATTTCATTAACAAATTTATTATTTTCTTTTGGAGTAAAATTTATTAAAAATGTTTTTTTATTATTTTCTTTAAAGATTGATAGGGTTTGTTCTATTTTTTTATTGGCTCCAGCAGAAAACCATTTATTATCTGGTGAAGTTGTATAACTTGCAAAGTAAAGAAATAATTCATCCTTCATTTTTAAGTTTCCCCCCTCATCCTCATTTTACTTGATAAAGATAAAGTTATCACTAATAATATCCAAGGGAATATTAATTCAGGTAAGCTTTGAGAAAAAGCATACACTAAGAAGGTTATTGACATAATTGGAGAAAAGGAAAGATTTAAGAAAATATTTAAAGTCATTAATACTAAAATCAATCCAAAAATACCAAAAGACAAAATTGAGGATGTTATGTATGAGTCTGCAGGTTTTATTATTTCTTTATTTTCTTCATATCTAACAATAGTATTTGTCCCTACTCCTGGACTTCCAAAAAACAATTTTTGCTTATCACGTTGATTAAATGTTGAAATTAAAAATGAACCTCTGCTAGAATAAATTCCTTCTTCATTTATAAGTTTTAAAAGGCCAGGTCTTGCGCTAATTGAGTCTATAGAGGCAATCATAATCGAAAAAAAAGCAAAAACAAATAAAATCAATAAAGCTACTATTCTATTTAATTTTTGCTTTGAGTTTTGAAAATATGTTTTAAAGTTTGGGAATAAAACCTGAATTGTTGAAAAAATTGTGATTAGAAAAATTATTGATAATCCTGCTCTGCCACCTGTAAATAATGAAAAATAAAGAAGTAAATAAATCAGAAGAAGAAAAATTATTTTTTCTTTTGATAATCTAGAATAAAATATCCTAAAATAATAATATAAAGCCAATGAGCCAAACATCATTGCAGCTACAATTGGATCTTCATAAAGAAAAGGAAATCTTTGCCCAAGAAAAGTACTATAGTTCCCAAAAGCAACAAATTTACTAGAAAAACTTTCTGCCAGTGTTATTAAATTAAGACCAAGATAAAAATAAGAAATCCTATCTATATTTAATATGATTTGTCTATTAATAACAAAAATTTTCCCTTCAAGTAATAAAACTGGCAATATAGAAAGTATATAAAATCTCAAACCTACCAAAAAATATATTATTTCAAAATCATTAAAAATAGAATATAAAAAAGAAAGAATAGGTAAAAGAATTATGATTAATTTTTTACTAAATTTCTTTTTTAAAATTCCTTGAAAAAATCTTAAAATTATTTGGGATCCTATCAATATAATAGATACTTCCCTTATTAAAGTAAAAATAATATATAGACTTGCTGAGAGATTTATATTTATTGATTTACTGAATGGAGAAAAAAATATGAAGGATGGTAATGCCGAAAAAAGCAATAGTATTTGTAAAAATAAGTTACTATTTATTCTCTTTAAAAACACAATTTCAACCCTTTTTAAAAATTCATAATTGGTACTAATTTAGTTTATATCTTCATTCAATATAGGCATCTATCTTAGTTTACTTTCGGAAATTACTTCTTCATATAATGTTTTATACAATTTTGCAATCTTTTTTTCATCACATAAGTTAATTATTTTTTGTCTTGAATCAATTCCAAAATGATAATCTTGTTCTATTTTTTTAAGTACCCATTTTATACCGATAGAGAAATCTTTTGTATCAAAAGCTTTAGCAAGGTATCCAGTTGATTTATGGATCACTATGTCTTTTAATCCTCCAATTTCAAATGCCACTACCGGGGTGCCACAGGAATGAGCTTCAGCTGCAATATATGAAAAACTCTCAATCCTTGAAGGTACTAAAACTAAATCTACTGCACTATATAGTGCAACCAAACTTTGGTTATCATTTAATTTTCCTAAGTAGAAAGTAGGAAAGTTAAACTTTATAGGATTGGTTGGTTTTTCTTGACCCATAATAACCAAGTTAAATGAATTCGAATCTATTCCTAATTTATTTATTGCATCTACTAGGAGGTCATAACCTTTATGGAACTGATCGTTTGCATTGAAAGATCCAAAAAGAAGAATTGGTTTATCTTTAGGTAAATCAAATAAATCTCTTGAATATAATTTATTAATAGGTTTCCAAATACTTGTATTTATACTGTTAGGGATTATTTTTAAAGGCCAATTATTCATTAAAGGGCTTTGTTTTACACAATCAAATAACCACTTACTTGGGACAACTAAATGAATCTTACTATTCCAATATTTTTTTTTCTTTTCCCAGACATACCTATTTAAATCAAATCCTTTTTCATATTTTGAACGATTTAGTTTACTGTATCCTTCTTTCCATCTTAAATCATAAGATACATGCTCTGCGCCACAAAATGCCCACATATCATGCAATGTCCAAACCAAGGGCTTATTAATTAAAGAAATATCTTTTATCGAAAGCATTTCTTTTTGAACCCAATGAATATTAGCTATTTCTGTATCTGATTTGTTTATTTTTTTAGGCCAACCACTATTAATTAATGAAGGTGAATGAATTATTTTATTATCAGTTTTGTTTAACTTAACTAATGATTTTATAAGAACTGGTTTGCTTTTGATATATAGTTTCTCAATTAATGAGTCTGGGCCATACACAGTTTTATCATCAGTTATTTTATTATTAACATATAGTTTTGAATCGATATTGTCTTTTAATAATGCATGATGCAATCTATAGCATGCTTTACTTGCACCGCCAATTGCATCAGAATTAGAAAAAAGAGTAACTTTCAATAATTTTTAAGTCTCAATTTCAAATTTAGTTGAAATTTATATTTTTTTCCAATATACCTTAAATTATAATGATATTAATAAATGATGATATTTTGGTATAGTAATTAAAATAATTAAGATTTTTGGATCTTTTAAGAATAATACCATCCTTAGATAAAACTGGTGGAGGTCCAGTTCATGGAATTTTAAATATAACGCCCTTTTTAGAGTCTCATAACATAAACACAACAGTTATCACCTTAGATGACCCCAATAATTCATGTTTAAAAAACCATTCTTTTAAAACTATAGGATTGGGTCCAACTTTTTTAAAGTATGGATATCGTAAAGGCATAGTTTCAAAAATAAGAAAGATTGCTAAGGACTTTGATGCTGTTATAATCCATGGCATTTGGCAATATCATTCATTCGCAACTTGGAGAGCACTTAGAAAACTTGAGATTCCATATTTTGTATATACTCACGGACAATTAGATCCTTTTTTTAAAAATTATAAATTAAAACATTTGAAAAAAATGATATATTGGCCTCTTACTGATTTTAGAGTTCTTAGAGATGCAAAAGCAGTTTTCTTTACTACTGATCAAGAAAAGAAATTAGCAAGGAGCTATTTTAAGCTTTACAAAGCAAATGAAATTGTGGTTAATTATGGGATATCAAAACCGCCTTCTTTGCAAGAAGTGAGTTGTGAATTATTTTTTGAAAAATATCCAGAACTGAAAAATAAAAAAATAATTCTTTTTTTAAGTAGATTAAACTATAAGAAAGGGCTTGATATTCTTTTAGAAGCTTTCGCATATATAAAATCTCAAAAAGACGAAAAATATAATTTGGTGATCGCAGGACCTAATTCAGATAGACTTCAAGAAAAATTAGAGGAACAAGCTTCAAAATTAAATATTTCTAATCAAATAATATGGACTGGAATGCTTACTCATGATATGAAATGGTCAGCATTTAGAGCAGCAGATATCTTTTGCCTTCCAACGCATAGTGAAAATTTTGGGATAGCAATCGTTGAAGCATTAGCTTGTTCACTACCAGTAATTACAACTGATAAAGTTAATATTTTTAATGATATAGAATTATCAGGTGCAGGATTTATATCAAATGATGATTTAGAAGGTATAAAGTTATCTTTTATAAAATGGACAAATCTTAATGAGATTGAAAAGATAGAAATGAGGAAAAATGCATATAATTTATTTCAGGAAAAGTTTGATTTTGCTAAAACGTCTCATCATCTTATAAATACATTAAAAGTTTTTCTAAATAAAAAATAGCAACTTTTTAAATAAAAAAACTTTTAATCTGTTTCAAAAAAAGATTATTATCATGATACAAAAAAAGGACTTGATTAAGAAAAATTATAATTTAGATCTTCCCACTCAAACATTTACTTATTTCTTTATTTCTCTCTTTACTATTTTTTATTTATTCGTAGCTTATACAAGCTACGGATTTGATGATGAGTTTTTTAATATCCAAATAATAGAGAATAATGATTTATTAAAAACAATCGAATATATTAATTCAATTGATTTTCATCCTCCTCTTTCTTATGTATTAGATTGGATATTTTTTAAAATTTTTGGTAGCTGGAAATTTGTTAGAGTCGTTATTTCATTACTATTAATTACATCAATAATTAATTTCTGCAATTATTTAAAAAACAAAAAAGAAATTCCAAATCCATTAATTTTTTTATTACTTATATTTTCTAATCCCGGAATATTAATGTGGGGAACTTCATTAAGGTGGTATTCTTTTTATCTAATAGTTCTCTTCTGGTTATTAGTAATTCCTTCAAATAAAAATTTTTGGTTTATTTTAAAATTACCAATAGGTTTACTATTTCTTGGTTATATAAATTACATAACATTTTTGATATTTATACCATTAATAATTTATTACTATTACGATTCATATAACTTACTTATAGAGAAAAAAAAACTTGTTATTTTTTCATTTCTGATTTCAATAGTGCTTTATGCATATCAATTAAACGTATTCATTAAAGTTCATTTATCACCAGGATCAAGTAATCAATTTAAAAGTTTTAAACTAAATTTGATAGGATTTGTAGTTGCAAACTTATCGAATCAAGGATTATTTCCATTATCATTCTTTGGTCTTTTATCTATAATCTCCAGCATATCAATATTTATTTTTGCTATTTTTGAATATTCAAAATACAAAAATAACTTAAAGAATCCATTAGTATTTTTAATTTTTTTATCTAGCTATTTCTTAACCGGATTAGCAGGTAAATACAGGAATCTAATTTTATTAGAACCTTTTAAATATTTAACTTTTAGTAATCTCAAATATAGAAAAAGTTTATTTATATTAGCTGCTTTATTTTGTCTTATATCGGCAAATTTATATGGAACATATAATGTAATTCTGCATAAGAACACATTAAAAAATGATTGGAATACGCCAACCAAACAAGTTTTATTAAAGACAAGGCAAATTAATAATGCCTGTAATAACAATATTCAAACAATCACTTATTCTCCCTTATTTAATTATTATTTAAAAAAAGAAGGCTATAAAACATTAAATTTAAGAAATCAAAATCTAGATAAATTAAAGTATGAAATAGATGACCATGAAACCAAATGTTTTTTATTCGTTAAAACATATAAAGGTTCAATATCACAAGATAAATTGAATGATTTAAATAATTTTTTTAAAAATTCAAATCTCATATTAAAATCCCATTATAATTTTGCTAGAGATCCCCATTATCTTCAAAAAAGAAAGTTAGATCCTTCTTATCCAGAGTTCAATACTATCTTAGAAGTTTATAATAAATTTAATTTAAGTTAGTTCTTATGAATGACTAATAAATAATTAATAGATTTATATTCTAGGGAAGCAATCCAAATATGAATTATTAGAGCCATTACTTATTTTTATTTTTAAGTTTTTAGCAACTCTAGAAATCAAATACATTTGATAGAAAGCAAAAGCGCATTTCTGCAATCTTTCGTGAATCATATATTGTGATCTATTGGGATATTTAGCTAGACCATTATTCTCAGCTTTTGAATTTTTATAAAATCGGGGAAATACATTGGACAATTGGTTGGTTTTTTGGTCAACTTTAAATTCTTTGAAATAGGAATAATCAGCTCCATAAATGATAATATCCTTCTTTTTATTAAGGATGGCATGCCACAAGGCCATAACTGCCGCGGTTGAATAAGTTGGTGTGATTAGATTCCACCTCAATGCAAAAATAGAATAATTTTCATTTTTAAAATCAACTGTAAAACAATTAATTTTCTCAACTTTAATGAATTTATTTTTTATCCTTTTTTTAATAATTTTATATCCTTTATCTGGGCAAATAATGGTCATATTCCATTGAATAGAATTAAGATTATCATAAAGTTTTTTATTTTCATCTATATAGTCAGAAGTAACATTAGTAAGCCATAAAGCAGGATCTGCTATGAGGTAATATTTGGGTTTAATCTCTGGGAAATAATCAGTATTCGCGAAATAATTCACAGAATAAATTTGATAGCTAGATTGGTTTTTCTTTATAAATTCAATATTTTCTTTTAAAGATGGGCCATGACAAATAATAAGAACTTTTTTTTGGGAATTATCAATGTAATAGTTTTTAAACTTGTAAAAATTTAAAGAATATAAAATATTTTTCAACAAGATAATCCCTAATAATATTGAATCAAAAAATATATAAATTATTTTTTTCATTTAATACCTCAATTTTTTGATAAATTAATCAAATTTAGTTTAATAAATTGATGGCATAATTCAGATATCACATAAAATATTTAAATTATTTTTTAAAATTCATTATTTTCTCGACCTTTTTTAAATCTTCTTTAGTATCCACAGCATAACTTTTAAACTTTGTAGGAATCATTCTTACCTTTTTCCCATGCTCTAGAACCCTTAGCATATCAATTGATTCGGCAATCTCTAGAAAAGTTGGCGATAGTTTTGTATATTCAATTAAAAAATCTCTTTTGAAAGGGATAATACAAACTTGTTTTTTTAGATTTATTGATTCTAATAACTTATTATTGGGGATTGGCTGTCTTGAAAAGTAAAGTGCGTTGCCATCATTATCACATACCACCTTTATACAATTTGGATCATTAAATTCTTCCAAGTTTTCTATATCCCCTTTAAGATTAATAACCTCAATATCTTTATTTTCAATCATAGGTTTTACTGCTTCATTTATCATATCTGGGTGAGTCATTGGCTCGTCGCCTTGAACCATAACAACAATATCGTATCTAATGTTATATTCCTCCTCTATTTTTATTAATGCCTCAGCACATCTATCAGAAGCCCTTTCATGCTTAATAGAAGTCATAATAGCTTTTCCGCCAATTGATTCGATATATTCAAAAATTTCTTTGTCACATGTTGCTACTACTGTATGTGTCAAGATAGACGATAGATTAACTCTTTCATAAACATGACCAATCATGGGTTTGCCTAATATTAAAGCCATAGGCTTTCCTGGAAATCTACTACTTCCCATTCGAGCAGGGATAATTGCAAGGATATTCATTGAATGTAGATTCTTTATTCTTTAGTACATACTAACCACATGTGTGAACTAAAACCATTTGAAGAAAGCCATTCTTGTAAAGAATTTCTTTGTTCTTTAGATGAATGATGTATTAATGTTTTTAAAAATCTATCTTTAATTTTATTTTTATTATTCAGTAATATATCAACATCTAGTTTGCCTGGAGTTGAAACTTCTAAAAGAGATAAACCAGCTTTTTCAATAATAAGCTTTGCAGAATAAGGGTTAAAAAAATTTATATGATGAGGAGGACTAATTGACTTAGAATCATTCCACAAAGCTTGAATATCAGCTCCTACTCCAGAAAGTGTTGTAAAAATAAATAAATCTCCTTTGATCATTAATCTCTCAAGATTCTTTAGGAAAAATAATGGATTATGAAGATGTTCAAATAATTCAAAACTTACAAAAATTTTTTTTTCAAAAGTTAGGTCATCAATTTCGACTTGTTCTAAAAACTTTTCAATTACTTTAAATCCCTTATTCCTGCAAATTTCTGCTAATAATGGGCCAGGTTCCACTACAGTTGGCGGCCTATTTATCAAAGCTTGTATCTCTTCAGAAAAGATTCCATAACCTCCACCAATATCAACTATTAATGGCCTTTCTTCAGACGTATATTTTGAAATAATTTGGAGAACTTTCTTGGCTTTTGGCTTCCATAGTTTTTCTCTTCTCGCTTCAGCAGTTAATTTATAAAAAGTATTGGCCCAAAAACTTGCAGATTCAGATTCTTGGTAATATTTATTGAAAGATTCTGCAGTGGGTCTTGGATTAACAAATAAAGTATCGCATTTTTTACAAACTTCATATTTAAATCCTGACTTCTCAAATGAATATTCACCTTTTGAATTACATGCGGGACAATTTATAATTTGATGTTCCGTCTCTAGAAAATATTTTTTAGCGTCAACTTCTGCTAGGAGTAAATACTCATCAAATATATCTTTTGGTCTTATTTCCTCTTCCTTCATGTTCAAAAATTATTTAAGTTTGCATTCTTTAATAAGATTACAGAGTCTATAGAAAAAGCGATGAATCTATATCCTTTGCTTATATATTTTTGTAGCTCTTTTTTACAAGGATTAACTACATGAATTCCACAAGCTATATCTGACTCATTACATTTATTCAGAATTAAGGAAATTACTTTTTTAAACTCTTGATTTTCAAATTCAGCAGTAAGATGCATCGATGCAGATAAATCATATGGACCAATTAATATTGCATCTAATCCATTTAAACTCAAGATTTCATCAAGATTTTTAACTGCTTCTATATTCTCAATCATTGCTATTAATATTGGATTTTGTGCTTCAGATCTATATTCTTCAAAATGTTTGCCAAATAAATTTGCTCTTGAGAATCCTACTCCTCTCGTGCCATTTGGAGGCCAACAACATGATTGCTTGATTTTATTTAATTGATCTAATGACTTAACCATTGGGACTATTACCCCTCCAGCTCCTGCATCAAGAGCTTGTTTACAAGCTGAGGGACTATCATTCAAAAGTCTTACTAGTGAGAGTGTATTTCCTAATTCTAAAGCTCTAAAAAGATCAGGAAGTTGAGAGGCTGAAAAAGCTCCATGTTCCATATCAATTGCCACCCAATCGTAACCTGATTTTCCCATAATCTCTGCCACAGAAGTATTGGGAATTTGCATCCAACTACCAATGGTTATTTGTCCATTTTTTAATTTATTACGGATATTTTTTATAGCTTTAAGACGATCCATTATAAAAAGTTATCTATTTTTGGTCCACTAAACTTTTCCTGCAGGTGATCATTTGAAAAAGTTTTCCTAAGCAAAAAATCAATACCTGCATTTTGAGCCGCTATAAGATCAGATTCAGAATCTCCAATCAGAATAGCAGAATCTAAGGAAACATTATATTTCTTTATCAACAAGTTAATTACGTCTTCTTTTTCTGATGGGGAACCAAAAATTTCTTTAAAAAAATTATTTATTTTTAATTCTTTTAAAATATCTTCAATCTCCTTTTGAGGCGTTGCTGATACGAGGAAAAAATTATAGTAATCATGATTTAATTTTAAAAATTCATAAGCCCCTGGGACCCAATTAGATTCAATCACAGTTTTTTTTACCAATTTAGAAAATTTATGACAAAAAATATCTACTGTCTCAGGATTTGTTTTCAAGTTAGCCCACTTAAGGTATAGAGGGATTTTTTTAAAGCGCGAGACACCTCCATTTAATTTATGATGATTAACCACTTTATTTACTATCTCTTTACCATAAGGTTTAAATAACTCATTAAAACCTTGTGTTTTTACATCCAATGATTCTTTTATTACCCCATCGAAATCCCACCAAATATATTTTTTATTTATTAAGTAATCCTTCATGCAATCAAATTTTCAATTTAAATTCTATAGGAAAATACAAAAAAATTTTATAATTGCAGATTAGCAACCATTATGTTCAGATTGAATTCTGGCATCTAGCCTAATAGTACCATCAGCTATTTATATTGCATTGTCAACTTCAGGTGTTTAGGCCTCAAGTAAAATTACATCTTCTAAAGCAATAATCCTATGTTTTTCTCCGGGAGAAATAGACCAGATCGCTCCATCCAATAAATTTTTCTTTTTGATAAATCCTTTTTTAGATTCAAACTATGTTTCAACATTTCTTTTAATTAAGAAAATTTGTTTCTAATTTCTTCAAATGATACTGAAAACTAGTTTTCGTTACTTCCCTCATATATAAATATATTTTTTTCGTTATTGTTTAATTTCTATTTAATTACTGCTTATAGTCGGTATTTAAGTTTTCTCTAACAGATTGCTCAATAGTTGGGCAAACAAATCCTGCGCCATGAATTAACTGATAAAAAAGAGATAAAGATAAAACTTCACTAGTATGATATTCATTCACATTTAGTTTAATTAAATCATATTTGCCCTTTATCTTGGGTTCCTGAGCACTTATCAACCATGCTTTCATGCCTTTTTCCTTTGCATAATCAAGAGCTTTGCATATATTTTTAGAATACCCAGAACTTGATATGCCTATTATCATGGATTTATTCAAATGATAATCATCCATGCCTCTTATTTCTATAGAGAGCCAATTTTTTACCCATAGGTCGTGAGTCGCATCATTTATTAATGAACTAGCTAGTATGCCTGATCCTGGAGCTTTAGCTGATTTATTTGATAATCTTGCAATATCAATAGCTCCATGATCGCAAACCGCAAGGTTTCCGCCATTGCCAACTGTAAAAATTCTATCAGAATTATTAAAATCTCTTTGACATTTTGACCAAGAATCTGAATGGCAAATAGTTTTTAATATTTCTGTAAAGTTTTCAAACCCAGGAATCACATCTACAGTTACATCTACAGGCATGGTAATTTTATTAAAGGCATCTAAATATAATAATAGTAAACAACATCATCATATGAAGGTTATGTTTGTGTATGCAAAGTTACAAGGATAATATATTTAAAGAAAACAATGAATAAATATGTTTGTTAATTATTTTGCTTTATTTTCATAATTAATAAATGTTCAGCTAATTTTTATACTTTAATCATTAATATCAGCTTTGGAACATTGAAATATTATAATTATTCATGTGATTTATAATAAATTTTAAATTATTAAATAATTTCATGAATGAAGATTTTGAAATAAAAAATAATTACAAATTGATAGAATGCATTCAAATTATAAAGACATGGATCTCATTAAAAAGTAAAAAAAATATTCTTAAATTAACTATTTTTAGTATAGCTATTGGAGTTCTTGAGGTTACTAGCTTAATTAGCATTAGTCCAATAATAAATTTGTTTAATTCAAATAATCCGGTTGAATTGCCTTTTTTGAGTCAACTCAATACAAATAATTCAATACTTATCTCTACTTTGATTTTTGCTTTATTTATTAACCTAGTATCATATATAAAAATTAAAACTATTAGTTTTGGTCACTTTTTATCAGCAAGAATTGGCCAAGAAATAGATTCAAATTTTTTAAAAAACTTTCTTGGACATCCCCTCTTAGTTCATAAATCTAGAGAATCTACAAAAGTTTTAAATATATTTGCAATACATTTAGGACAAACAACTAAATTTATATTTTTTTTTCTGCAACTAATTGTCGCTGCATTTAGTACATTATTTATATTAAGTTTTATTCTTTTAAAAACACCTTTAGTAATAATAGGAGTGTTTTTCTCTACAAGCCTTGTATACCTTTATGTAGGAAAGGTTTTTAAACCAAAAAATATTGAAGCCTCTAAAAATATAAAAATTTCAGCTGATAATATTGCATCTCTTGTTCAGGGTATTAATTCTAATTTTGAAAAGCATATCCTTGAATACAGGGATAAATATATTACTGATATTTTTGCAAATCATGATAAGTTGCTAAGAATTTCCACAGCAAAATCAAGAAACTATACTATCTTACCCAGATACATTATTGAATCCATAGCCATTTCAGCATTCATAATTTCATCAATGTTATCTTCTTTGATATTCAAAATAGATAATTTAACTTTAATCGCTAATCTTTCTGCCTCTTTATTTGGCATCCAAAAGCTTCTCCCTTCAATTAATTTAATTTATCAGTCATGGACTCAAATGAGCTTTTGTATGCCTTCTATATATGCTGTAAAGGAACTAATTTTAGACAAATCAGATACGTACCGCGTTGAAAAATCTCACAAAAATAAAAGTTGTTTTAAAGAAAACATAAAGATAAATAATATTTCTTATAGCTATGGCAAAAGAGATAAATTATTAAATAACTTTAGTTTAAAAGTAAATAAAGGTGAAAGGATTCTAATTAAAGGGAAAAGTGGATTAGGGAAAACCACTCTGATAAATATAATTTGTAGTTTAATAAAGCCTTCAATAGGTGAAATCATAATTGATGGTAAGGTTCTGGGTAAGAGTATTGATTATTCAGTATGGAGAAGACAAATAGGATTAGTTAAACAAAAAACATTTTTAAAAAATGGAAAAATAATTAATTTAATTCTTGGAGAAACTGGAAACAGAGAAACAAAAAGATCTCTTAAAAAAGCAAAATATTTTGCTAAGTTGGCTTGTATAGATGATTTTATAGAGAAACTACCAAATGGATATTTTGAGTATATAGATGAAGATGGCAAAACATTAAGTGGTGGACAAATGCAAAGAATTGCGATAGCAAATGCTCTATCTTTAGATCCAGCTCTATTAATATTAGATGAATCTACATCAGGAGTAGATAAAGAAACAGAATCACAAATATTTAAAAATCTTTTCGAATTAAATCAATTAACTATTATTGCAATAAGTCATTCAAAAAATATAGAAGGAATTTTTGATAGGCAAATAACATTTTAATGAATTTATAAATTCATTGAATTTAGCAAATTTTTTAAGTCTTTTTTGTTATATTTTATCTTACTTTCATTTAATAAATTCTCTATATCATCAAAACCATTTGTTCTTCGTTTTTCTCTCTTTTTAAAATTTAAAACCTTTCTTATAATAAACTTTATCAAAGAAATAATTTTTTCAATAAAACTTTTAGGTTGAAGAAAAGGGAGATTCTTACATATACCATTTATCAAAATATCTACTTTTACATCGTTTAAATTGCCAAGCAATAGATTCAATTTATTTTTGATAACTTTAATAGAGTATTGAAAGTCTATATTAACTGAAGACCATGACTGGTCTATTCTATTTCTTAACCAGTAGAATTCGTTTAAGGACTTTGAATTACCAGATAAATCAGCTGAAAATTCAAATATTACCTCATTAAGTATGGAATCAGATGGTAACGATTCAAGAACAGAAATAGTCCTTTCAATACTATCTATAAATGATTTTTTTCTCCAAACTGAATAGTGTGCTATGGGGACATATTTTTCAGAGTGATTATATAATCTAAGCTTAACTTCATTTATATTTTTATATTTAATAAGGTTTTTATATGATCGGGTGTAGTAAATTTTATTATTAAATTTTCTAACTGCAATAGCTTGACCAGCACAAAAAATCAAATCTTTATTATTTTCAAGTTCTGATATACATGCCAATAATCCATGGTAGGTATATCTTTCATCATGGTTCGAATGGACTATAAATCTTTTGCTTGATCTATTGGCAGCGATTAATCGCTTTTTATAAAGCGAATCAATAGAAAACTCACTCTTAATAGTTTTGTACTTTATATATTTAATGCCTTTTTTTTTTAATATTTTTATTTCATCATCAGATAAATGAGGCTGTTGTTCATCAACTAATATGACTTCATTACATATATTTGAGTAATAATTTGCTGTGTCAATTGTGATTTTTCTTTGATCAATAGAGGTTATCAAAACTGAGATATTAATTTTATCTATCATTTTTTATCTAGTTTTTAAAGGAAAGTAAAAATTCCTGATTACTTAAACAAATTTTTAATTGAAGTTATTCTATCCCTTATTATTGATGTTTTCCATTTTTTAAATATGACTGATATAAATTTGAAAATTTGGTAATATTTAACATGACCAGCAGACATTAACCTCTCAAAGTAAATAATATTTTTTCTCATGATTTCTAAAATCCCATATACCAAGCCAAGCATTACTGATTTAGAAATTCAATATGCTAATGATGCTGTAACTAATGGATGGGGTGAAAAATGTTATGAATACATATCAAAATTTGAAAGTGAATTTGCTAATTACTTAGGTGTTAAATATGCAATAGCTACAAGTAGCTGCACTGGGGCACTGCATTTGGGTTTATCCGCTCTTGGGATTGGAGAAAAAGATGAAGTTATAATGGCTGATACAAATTGGGTTGCTACTGCTGCACCAATAGTGCATTTAGGAGCAAAGCCAATATTTATTGATATATTGCCAAACAGTTGGTGTATAAATCCGGATTTAGTTGAAAAAGCTATTACATCAAGGACAAAAGCAATAGTCGCAGTTCATTTGTATGGTAATTTGTGCGAAATGAACAAATTATTAAGAATAGGAGAAAAATATGATATCCCTATAATTGAAGACTCGGCTGAAGCTATAGGTTCTATTTATAGTAATAAAAAAGCTGGAAGTCTTGGATTATTTGGCACCTTCTCATTTCATGGTACAAAAACGATTACTACTGGTGAAGGAGGTATATTAGTTACAAACGATGATTATTTCTATGAAAAAGTACTAACCTTATCAAATCATGGGAGAGATAAAAAACAAACTAAACAATTTTGGGCAGATGTAATTGGATTTAAATACAAAATGAGTAATGTGCAAGCTGCTATTGGTTGTGCTCAATTATCAAGAATTGATGATTTGATAAAGAGAAAAAGGGAAATTTTTTATTATTATCGGGATTCTTTATCAAAATATAAAACCATATCAATGAATATTGAGGAAGATGGTAATCAAAATGGGTTTTGGATGCCAACTATAGTATTTGAAAAAGATTCTGGAATTACCACGGATGATTTAAAAAATGAATTTATTCTGAACAATATTGATGCAAGAATTTTCTTTTGGCCTCTTTCAAAGCTACCTATGTTTAAAGAAAAAAGTGAAAATATGAATTCATACTCTATTTACAAAAGAGCAATTAATCTGCCAAGTTTTAATGATATTCAAAGGGAAGAAAAAGATAGAATAATTTCTGTTATTAAAAATTTAAAAAAATTAAACTAGATCACTTAAATTGCTATCAAAGAAAATATGAATTTAAATATGGTGATTTTTGATTTGAGAAAATTTAAGAATTTTTAAAAGATAACATTCTCCAACGTTATATTAATGAGATACTCCATGAGTCATTTGTTAAAGAACATTTTCATCTAGGTAATTTACTATAGAGTTTTCTTATGTAAAAGAATTCTAAGATTAAGTTAACATTCTTTACCTCCCGATTTTTTTATTAATTTTGGTATTTCTTATATTATCTATATAAAAATTAAACTTTATAATAGTTATTCCTTGCATAAATTTTCAAAAAATTTAATTCTGGATATCCAAATTTATTAGTCTATGGGAAAAATTTATTTATTAATATCTAATGATATAGTAAAGGAAATTTTACCTTTCAAAAAACAGTCAAAGAAGTTGCTTTAGTAAATAGTTACGGTTTAATAACTCATTTAAAAAATCTCAAGGAAATTTTGGATTATCTTCAATTTAGTTAACGTTAACTTTAGAAAAATAAATTTTTTTAGAACATGTTATTTATGGAAAAAGAAAGATTGAAAATCTTAATCTAAATATTCAGCTAATTATATTTTTTGATACGACTTCAATAGATCAAACTAATATTTTCTTCTTAAATACCCATGAGGTGCATCACTAATCATTAATTTTTTATCAATTTCTTTATTGATTTCAAAATTTGGATTATCAGGTAGCCATTTTTTTATAGCACTCATAGGATTATTCCCTACATCCCAAGATCTATCAGCATATCTTCCTTGTGGTATTTCTTCAATACTAGTATCGTAAACTATGCAGTAACTATTTTTAGAAACTAAATTTGCATATGCATTTAGTTCTCCTAATACATGATTTTCTTCATGATTTGAATCAAGGAATACAAGAATATTTTTATAATTTTTTGAAATATTTTTAACTTTTTCGACAATCTTTTCGTCAATTGATGAACCTTCAATCATTTCTATTTTAAAACTGAGAGGATGATTATCAATAGCATTTCGATTATGACTACGAATATCTATATCAATGCCAACAACTTTTCTTGATGAAGTTCTTGGATCAATTCCCTCTATGACGTCTAAAATACAAAGCTGAGAACTTGAAAATATAAGAGATCCACCATGTGCTATCCCTGTTTCAATAATAAGATCAGGCTTTACATCAAATATGATTTCTTGAGTAGCAACGATATCTTGGGGATATTGAATTATTGGTCTTCCTAGCCATTCAAAATTATAAGAGTACTTAAATTCTTCCGATAATTTTAACCATTCTTTGGAAATTTTTTTAAAGTTTGCATCCTTAAACTGATTGCCTGCGAATTCCTTACATTCTCGTTTGAAATTTTCGTAAATCGAACTCATTTTCTTTTTATAGAAATCTTTATTTTATTCTATTCCATCATCTATAAAGCTACATGCATCATTTCCCTGAAAAGTTTTAGCCCTAAGTAATTTTAATAAATCTTTGACTTTTTAAAATTCATTAAAATTCCTTAATTTCAGATAATGTTGCTTAGTAAGTAATATATCTTCGTTTTTCCGATTTTCAATTAATCCATTTTTTAAATTTACCGGATAAGTCTTCTACTTTTTTAGTACTAAATTTAGTTTTACCTTTCTTCCCTATCTTTAAATAGGACTTCCTTAATTCATATAATTAAAATTTTCCTAATAATGCTTTTTGATCTTTGGAATGGCAGTAATTAATTTGTATGCTTTTAAGTCTTTTTTAATTTCAGGAAGTATATTCCAGGGCAAAACTAATATGTAATCAGGATTTATCAAGCTTAATTCATCAGGCTTGATTATTGGGATATGACTACCAGGAAGAAATTTTCCCTGTTTACTTTCTGAATTGTCTATAACTGCCTGAAGTAAATCTTTTTTTACACCCGCATAATTTAGCAAAGTATTTCCTTTTGCAGCTGCACCATATCCAATTATTTTTTTATTTTCTAATTTTAATTTAATTAGTAATTTAAGAAGTAAATATTTAACATTACTAGCTTTTTCCTGAAAATCCTTAAATATTTTCTCTGAAAACAAACCTGCCTTTATCTCTTCATTAATAACATTTGAGACACTATTTTTTGGATTAATTTCACTTTCAACGTGGCAAAGCCATACTCTAAGACTACCTCCATGAGTTTTTATTTTTTCAACATCAATTATTTTCAAGTTAGCTTTTTCGACTATTTGTTTAAATGTAAATAGGCTAAAGTAACTAAAATGTTCATGGTAAATTGTGTCAAATTGATTTTTTTGAAAAAGATTTAATAAATGAGGAAACTCTATTGAAACTTGACCATCTTTATGCAAAAGTTTTTTAACTCCAACCATAAAGTCATTTATTTCAGGGACATGAGCTACAACATTATTAGCTATTATCAAATCAGCTCCCTCTTTATTAGGAGAATACTCTTTAAGAATCTCATCTGCTAATAAAGAATTAAAAAATTTTTTTATAGTCTTTATCCCTTTTTTTTCGCTAGCATTTGCAGTTGCCTCAGTTGGTTCAACGCCAATACAGGGAATATTTTTTTCTTTCAAATATTGCAATAAATAGCCATCGTTGCTGGCTATTTCAACTACAAATTTTCTTTCGTTTAATTTTAATTTACTTATTGATTTTTGAACAAAATCCTTAGCATGCTTACACCAACTTTTTGATGTACTAGAAAAATAAGCATAATCTTTTGTGAAAAGATCTGCTGAACTTGCATGTTCAGGTAATTGAACTAACCAACATTTCTTGCACAAAAAAACTTTCAACGGATACGTTATTTCTTGTTTATTTTGATCTTCAGCTTTTAAATATGCGTTACTCGGTGGCTGATGACCTAGATCAATTACAACATCTTCTAAATTTGATTCGCAATGTCTACATTTATAATTCATATTTCATCTATGGTCGGAAGATTTTGATCTTTTTCGCTCGTGAAAGCTACTTTTAAAGGCCATTTTATATTAACTTTTGGATCGTCCCATTTTATACCTTTTTCTGAATTAGGAACCCAATCTCCAGAATGCATATACAATAATTCACTATTTTCTTCTAAAACCTGGAAACCATGAGCAAAGCCTTCGGGGATAACTAGTGCGTTATTTTTTTTACTACTAAGTTCAACACCTATCCAATCTCCGAATGATGAAGAACTTTTTCGGAGATCTACAGCGACATCAAATACCGAACCTTTTATACATTTTATTATTTTGCATTCTGAGTTTGGGGATATTTGAAAATGCATACCTCTGATAGTTCCTTTTTTATTTGTTCTACTGATGTTTACTTGTGAAATTGACCTTTTCCCCCAAATAAATTGAAAAATTTCTTCTTCTTTTCTAAAAATATTTGTAAATAATCCACGAGAATCACTATGCGCTTTAATTGAGATTTCAAATACTCCTCTTAATTTTGTCTCTCTAAAGTTTTTATTTTGCATTTTAAATTTCATCAAATATATTTAAATCATTAATGCAACAATCTATAGCATTTTTATCTTTTAGATAAGATTTATACCAACTTATTGTCATTTCTAGGGCTTTACTAAATTTTAATTTTGGTTCCCAGCCTAAATATCTTCTTGCTTTTTCGCTGGAAAGAAATAACAACTTTGATTCATATTTTTTTTGATTGGTATTTAAGATATTGAATGTAATGGGGATTTGATTTTTTATTAAATCAATAAGTATTTTTACTTTTACATTAGATTGCATTGAGGGCCCAAAATTAAATGCAGTTTCAAAATTTATTTCCGAATTATTTTTTAAACTGTAAAGATTTTCAGCCAAAAGTATGTAACCATTAAGGGGATCTAAAACGTGCTGCCATGGCCTTGTTGAATTAGGATTTCTTATATCTATTTTCTCATTATTTGCAAAACCTCTAATTATATCTGGAATTATTCTGTTTTTAGCCCAATCTCCACCACCAATTACATTTCCTGCTCTTGCAGATGCTATTGAGATATATTTATTTTGATAAGGCATATTCCCACAAAAACTTTTTCTCCAACTTTGAATTGCTATTTCCATCCCAGCCTTACTAGCACTATATGGGTCATGACCACCCAACTTATCAATTTCTCTATAACCATATTCCCATTCTTTATTTTCATATACTTTGTCAGTGCTGACTATTACAATCGCACATTTTTTTTCAGTATTATTTAGTGCTTCAAGTAAATTTAAAGTTCCAATCAAATTTGTTTCCCAAGTATATATTGGATTTTCATAACTATCTATAACAAGAGGTTGCGCCGCTAGATGAAAAACTATGTCTGGTTTAATTTCTTTGATTTTTTTTCTTAATAGGCTTTTATTTCTTATATCTCCTTCAAAACTTTGGTAGGTAAAGTTTTGTTTTTTAGCGTAATTTTCTAAATTAAGTGATTTAAAAAGAGAGGCCTTATCAGTTGGATATAATGAATAACCGTAAACACAAGCTCCTTTTTTTATTAGCCAAAGAGATAGCCAACTCCCTTTGAATCCTGTATGGCCAGTTATGAAAACTTTTTTCCCAATCCAGAAATTCTTAGATGATTTTTGAACAGTATTTGTTACCAATTTTTCCATGGGGCTCTATTTTCATTCCATAATGCCTCAAGATTCTGCTTATCTCTTAATGTATCCATAGGTCGCCAAAAACCCTCATGCATAAAAGAATTTAATTGAGATTTTTCAGCAAGTTTAGGTAGAATATCAAATTCCCAACTAGAGGTGTCACTCGAGATCAAATCTAGAACTTTTTTATTAATAACAAAAAAACCTCCATTTATCCATGCTTTGTCTCCATCAGGCTTCTCTTGAAATTTTATAACTTTTTTTTTATCAATACTTAAAGATCCAAATCTTCCTGGAGGTTTTACTGCAGTCAGAGTTACGTCCAAATCCATTGATGTATGGTCCTCGATAAGTTTATCTATATTTACATCAGAGAGGCCATCACCATAAGTGAAACAAAAAACTTGATCATCTATATATTTCGCAACTCTTTTTAGTCTACCTGCAGTATCAGATTTTTCGCCAGTATCAACAATAGTTACTTTCCAAGGCTCTGTTTTTTTGTGATGAACTTGCATACTATTATCTGACATGTCTATTGTTATGTCGCATGTATGTAAAAAATAATTAGCAAAATATTCCTTTATTAAATATCCTTTGTATCCGCAGCAAATTATAAAGTCATTGATACCATAAGAACTATATATTTTCATTATGTGCCATAAAATAGGTTTACCTCCTATCTCCACCATTGGCTTTGGCTTTAAATGAGTTTCTTCACTTAATCTTGTTCCTAGTCCCCCTGCAAGTAATACAACTTTCATAAAGTTCTAAAGTTAAAATTATTTTCTATATTAATATTTAAAAGTTTTAATATTAAGAAAATTTCACAAACGCAAAGAAAAAAGAATTTTTAGAAAAAGTATATTTGCTTATTAAAAAGGTATTTTTAATTTTCCATTATTAAATTTACGGGATTAATTTATTAACAATTTTTTTCTTAATTTAACTTTGTTGTGAGTCAAATTATATACTTTAATTGTTATTGGGATAAGATTAATTCTCCTTTCATTGATACTGTTGTCTATTGCAATTGGTGTTTTTGCTAAGTTGTAAAAAATTTTTTTATTTATTTTGAGAATTTAAAAAAATATGGTGAAAAACTCTTTAATTTATAAATATATATTATTTTCTTTTATAGCTACTTTCGCGAACATTTTTACTCAGAGGATAATTTTTTCATTTAATAAATCCAATAGTAATTTCATAATTGCAATTTTATGCGGCACTTTTGTAGGCCTTATTTTAAAGTTTTATTTTGATAAAAAATGGATTTTTTATGATAAGGTCTCGAGCATCAAGGCTGAAGGTCTAAAGTTTGGGCGTTATACATCAATGGGGATAATTTCAACATTGGTTTTTTGGATTACAGAAACAGTATTTTGGCTTATTTGGGAAACTGCAAAGATGAGAGAGGTTGGAGCTATAATCGGCTTAAGTTTTGGTTATATAATTAAATATAATCTAGATAAACGTTTTGTTTTTGCAAAAAAACCACAATCATCATGAAGCTCACTGGATGGGGTTTATTTCCTCAAGTTGATACGAAACTTATAAAGCCTTCTAGTATTGACGACTTAAGAAAAGCATTAAGAAGTGAATCCAAAATAGCAAGAGGTAATGGCAGATCATACGGAGATAGTTCTATAAATAAATTAAATACAATTAGTATGAAAAATTTTAATCATTTCTTAGACTTTGATGAAGAAAGTGGATTATTAACAACTGAAGCAGGAGTATTATTATCAGATGTTATAAAAATTTTTCTACCAAAAGGATGGTTTCCTTATGTAACTCCTGGCACTAAATTTGTAACTATTGGAGGTATGGCAGCTTCAGATGTTCATGGTAAAAACCATTATAAAAATGGCAGCTTTAGCAAGTATGTTAAATGGCTTGATATATTAATTGATCATGGAGAAATTATTAGATGCTCGCGGGAAGAAAATAGAGAATTATTTTTTTGGACACTTGGAGGAATGGGACTAACCGGTGTAATAATAAATGTTGCGTTTTTTCTTAAGCCAGTTAAAACTTCGTGGATAAATCAAACTACAAAACTATCAAGGAATATAGAACATACTTTCAAAATCTTTGAAGATAACCTTAAAGCCTCTTATGCTGTAGCATGGATTGACTGTCAATCCAAAGGTAAGAATTTGGGCAGGTCTGTAATTTCTCTAGGTGAGCATGCATCAATAAACCAACTTAAAACTAATGAAAAATTTAAACCATTAAGAATAAAAGAAAAAAATAAAATTTCAATTCCATTCTTTTTACCATCATTTTTTCTAAATAATTTTAGTATAAATATCTTCAATAAAATTTATTACCTTAAAGGATCAATTTCTAAAAGTCGAGCATTGATAGATTATGAAAACTTCTTCTATCCATTAGATAAAATATTGAATTGGAACAAAATTTATGGCAAAAGAGGTTTTTTACAATTTCAATGTGTCATACCTTTAAAAGAAGCAAAAAAAGGAATTTCAGAAATTTTACGAGCTATTAATAAAAATAATTCGAGTTCCTTCTTAGCAGTACTCAAAAGATTTGGTAAGCAAGATAGTTTTTTTTCATTCCCAATGGAAGGATATTCCCTTGCAGTCGATTTCCCAAATAATAAAAAAAATTTAATTCTTATGAGAATTCTTGATGAAATAACTATTAAATATGGTGGTCGTTTTTATCTTGCTAAAGATAGTAGGATGAATGATGAAATTTTTTTCAAGTCTGATAAAAGAATAAAAAAATATAAAAATTTTAGGAAAAGTAATCTTTCCGAATCTTTTTCCTCAGTACAATCTAATAGGCTTCATTTATGAGAAAATGACCGTACTAATAATTGGTGGGAGAAGCGATATAGGTATAGCTATCGCTCATCGTTTTGCAAAAGAAGGTTTTAATATTCAACTTGCTGCAAGAAATTCATTTCTCTTAGATAAAGAAAAAAAAGATCTCGAAATTAGATATGGGATAACTGTAACATGTCATGAATTTGACGGACTAGATTTAAAGTCACACGAAAATTTTATTCAATTATTGACTAATTTCCCTTCAATAGTTATATCTACAATTGGATACTTGGGAGAACAAAAAAAAAGCGAAAAAAACTTAAAAGAAACATTACTAACAATAAGAACTAATTTTGAAAGTGTAGTAAGTATACTTGGATTATTTGCTAATCACTTTGAAAGAAAAGGATCAGGAACAATTATAGCTATTAGCTCTGTAGCAGGTGATAGAGGCAGAGCATCTAATTATTTATACGGCGCCTCAAAAGCAGGATTAACAACTTTTTTATCTGGATTGCGTAATAGATTACAACCTTATGGGGTTAATGTAATAACTATTAAACCAGGATTCGTAAAAACAAAAATGACTGCTGAAATTGATCTCCCAGGATTTTTAACAACAACTCCCAAAAAAGTAGCTGATTATGTTTTTAAGGCTTATAAATCAGATAAAAAAATTGTATATGTCACTTCAAGATGGTTTTTAATAATGACAATTATAAAAGCAATCCCAGAAAAATTTTTCATGAGACTAAAATTTTAATAAAAAAAAAACTAATATTTTTTAATCTTGGATTAAATATTTTTTGTAAAAAAAATCATCACTTTATCTTATATTTTATGGAGCCAAGCGGATTCGAACCGCTGACCCCTTGCATTCCATGCAGATAATAAAATGATCAAATTATTCAAAAAAGAATTTTATTTTATTCAGTTATTAATTTAAACTATATTATTAATTAAATAATTAGTTTTTTAAATTTAAAGTAAGTTTTATCTTATCTATTCTTCTATAAGAATTTTTTTGGATATTCTTCCAAAAGCTTTACGATATTTTTGAAAGTCTAATCTTTCTCTTTTTTTATAAATAATTTTTAATCTTTTTAATTCTATAAAATTAATTATGTTTCTAAAATTAAGTTTTATTTTTCTCTTTCTTGTTGAACCATATTTTAAAGGGGCATAAAAATCAATTGGATAATATCCACAAATATAATTCTTTAACAAACGTGCCCTAAGCATTAAGTCATGTTCTGAATTTTCTAGAAAATAATTTCTTTCATCTAGATAATTCATTTCCTTCAATTTAGAATTATCAATAAGCAAAGGGCCTCTATTACAAGTATCAAAGATATAGAAATAATTATTTTTTATATTAAGTTCTTTAATGGATTTTTCAATATTAATTCCTAACTTTCCAGTCCCATCTGAATTATCCTTGTAATCAAAAAAATGAGCACATCTTCCAGATACTGCAATTAGGTTTTTTAATTTAGTAAATGGTTTACTAAGAATTTGATCATAACCTTTTATTAACATTTGCATATCTGCTTGAATTTCTAAAACAAATTTAGCTTTAGATAATTTAAATCCAATATTGTCACATTTAGTCTCGAATAAAGGCC
>MDTE01032634.1_pt1 | contig 33472 bp, 29 predicted proteins | sample 811231 | NCBI WGS metagenome assembly MDTE01 (sample SAMN05326651, study PRJNA326480) | marine metagenome | isolation source: seawater | place: Indian Ocean: Red Sea | collected 2010
AATTTAATAAATAAAGTAACAAAATTTAAAACTGTCCATGCGCATTGCGACATACCATGTGGAATATATGACCCGATTTCAGCAAAGATAGCAGCGCAAACAGTATTGAAAATGGCTATAAAAATAGAAACTTTAGAGAATAGCTCCGATGCTAATTCCTTAAATAGATTTATTGCTGCCAAAGAAAAACATGCTGAGTTAGTAAAACACGAAATCGATATCCTATGGCATGACTACTTTAAACCTGAACACTTAGAAAAATATCCTGATTTACATACAAAAGTATGGAACACAACAAAATTAGCGGCTAGCAACAAACAAAACGTAGACTCAAATTCTGCTAATAAGCTGGTTGATTCGGTTGATGAAATAGCATCTATATTTTGGGCTACAAAAGGAGTTGATTACACAGATGAGGTAGCCAAAATCCGTTTTGGCGCGTAACTCAGTTCAACTAGCAAAAAATAAAATTATCGGTGATTAGTTTACTAAAAAACCTGGAACCCAAGCTGGTTCCAGGTTTTTTGATAACTTACATATTTTCTATTTTATATTCTTCTCTTGGTGGAGAAAAAACATCAATAGCAACAGCAGGTCCATCGAGACCATGTAAGCAATGTTCGACTCCAGGAGGAATAACGTATGCATCTCCTGGTTTAAGTAATTTTCTTTCATCCCCTATTGTCATCTCATATTGGCCACTGAGAACCATCCCAGCTTGCTCATGATCCGGATGCGAGTGTGGTGGCGGTGATGCATGTGCAGGACTCTCCACCAAACTAATCATAAGTTTATCCCCATAAAAAGTACGGATTACTAATCCCGGAGCAGCTTCTTTCCGCTCAATATCTGATGTATCTATATAATATGACATCTAATCTCCTTATTTAATTTATTTTCCGTTTTGTTCTCTAATTACTTTAGAATGGTATACACGTAATATATTCGATATAAAACTATTTACGGGCGTTGAAATTCCTTCAGAATCCCCCATAACTACCGCTGCTTCATTGATAACATCGATTTCTATAGGATTACCATTAAGAATATCCAATAGCATTGAAGAAACCGCATCATCTCCAACGTGACTAAAATATTCAATCGTTTCATTCATAAAATCATTATCTATACTAATATCCTTAGCTCTAGCTATTTCTAATGCTTCATTCATAGCATTAATGGTCATTTGCCTAGCTGCTGGTACGGCCATAATCGCCGACATTGGACTCCTCGTTACCGACATCATGCCACTCCATCCACAAATATATATGAATTTTTGCCAAATATATTTGAGAACATCGCTAGTTAATTCAACTTCAATTCCATCTACATCCAATGCATCCTTTATTTTTTCAACCTTAGCATCATCATTCCCAGATGCATGTATCTGTCCAAATATAATATTACATTTATTATTACTCGTCTCTAAAGCATAACCAGGTTTAGGACGCATTGCGTCTATGTAAGTAACACCCAGCAAAACTTTTTTTTGACCGAATTTTTCGGCCAAAAGGTCTCCACTACCTATTCCATTTTGAAGAGTGAGTATATATGTGGATGAGCTTACCGCTGTCGATATCAGATCTAATGCTCTATCATTTTGGTAGCCTTTAACGCAGTATAGAATTAAATCTGCTTTATACTCCACATCAAGGGTTTCAGTAATTTTCGGATAAATAGTAAAGTTACCAGCCGTTGTACTTTCAACAACTAGCCCATTTTTATTTATGGCTTCTAAATGTTCCCCTCTAGCTATAAACAGTACGTCATGACCTGCTTTATGTAGAACAGACCCAAAATACGAACCTACTGCTCCAGATCCCATAACGAGTATTTTCAAAGGCTCTCCCTCCGCAATAAGAAATTAACATTAATTTCTACAAAACCTCTATTAAATCTTATTCCAAACCAAATAATACCAATCAATCTAAAAGAGTAGCTGAATCCAAATTATGTAAATATTTATTTCCTTTACCTACACCATCAAGTATAACTACTTCGTGGACAAACATATCATGGGATTCTACTTCAACTGTTACTCCTGTAGTCTCAACCTTCAATCCACTTTTTGTTTCAAATTGCAACCCTGAATCTATCGATTCTTCTTCTGCATATCCCATTTAAATCTCCTAATTTTTATGAATCATTTAACCAAGAATATTTTTGTCTAATTCTATCAATCGCAAAGAACATTTGCTATATACAATTAAACATCAAACGATGATATCAAACTTTATTGAAGGATTTAAGCAGGCTATGCTAACCTTAATAATATGAAGAAAGAAAGAATAATTGTAGCTATGAGCGGTGGCGTCGATTCATCTGTCGCAGCACTATTGCTACATAACAGTGGCTACGAGGTTATTGGAGTAACAATGAGACTCTGGGCAGATAATTCAGATGAACCCGGAGTCAAAAACAAAAGATGCTGCTCAGTCAGTGATGTACATGATGCGAAACGGGTATGTAATACTATTGGTATTCCACACTACGTTATGAATTTCGAAAAAGAATTCAAAAAGCATGTAATTGATTATTTCTGTCAAGAATACGACAGGGGCAGAACACCTCATCCTTGTTTAGCTTGTAACGACAAAATTAAGTTCGACTTCTTATTGAAGAAAGCATTAGCTTTAGATGCAAAATATATAGCTACCGGTCACTATGCACGTATAAAGGAATCCAATGGAGTATTCAAACTACTAAAAGGCCAAGACGACACTAAAGACCAATCATATGTATTGTTTACACTCACCCAAAAAGAACTTTCTCACTTAAAATTTCCAATTGGAGAATTTAATAAAGCTGATATCAGGCAACTAGCTAAAGAAGCAGGTTTATCTGTAGCAAACAAACTTGACAGTATGGAGATATGCTTCATACCAGACAATGACTATCGAAAATTCATTGCTGAAAGACTAACCCCAAAATCTGGTAATATCACAGATTCGTCAGGAAATATATTGGGACAGCATCCAGGACTACAATTTTTCACTATAGGACAAAGAAGGAAATTGGGTCTCAATGGTAATTCCGAAAGTCCAGTATATGTTACTAACATAGACCCTAACACCAACACTGTTGAAGTTGGAAATGAACAAGCATTATATAAAAATCAAATTTGGGCATCAAAGATAAATTTTATTTCCAACAAAAATATTGATGATGAGTTAAAAGTCAAAGCAAAAATAAGATATAACTCAAAAGCAGCATATGCCTCAGTAAAAATATTAGACGACTCTTGGGCAACGATTAATTTTGACGAACCCCAAAAAGCAATTACACCGGGGCAAGCTGTGGTGTTTTACGATGACAATGAATTAGTTGGCGGTGGAATAGTAGAAACAAAATCCCCTTCTAGATTAACTGTTTAGTAAAACTTAAATTATTTATTGGTGTGATATTGGACCAAACCGCTGATTACAAAGAAGAAACTAAATTATTAAATAATGGGTTCAATCTAGTAGCCGGCGTGGATGAAGTTGGCAGGGGAACTGTAGCCGGCCCATTAGTAGTAGGAATAGCAAAATTGCCCAATAATCCAAGCGGCAATTGGCTAAAGTCAATAAAAGACAGTAAGTTACTCTCCAACAAGCAACGTATTAAAGCCCTCGAAATCCTTTACGATAACAAATGTATCATGACTACTGGCTCAACTTCTCCAAACGAAATAGATAAAATTGGAATAGTGAAAGCAACTAGCCTTGCAATCAATCGGGCTATTGATAAATTAAATCAAAAACCAGATATGTTACTCGTTGACGGCTTTACACTACCAGGAATAACAGTGCCACAAAAACCTATAATAAAGGGCGATAGAAAATGCCTTTCTATAGCTGCTGCATCTATAGTAGCCAAAGTGACACGAGACGAGTTCATGCTCCAACAAAATGAAATATACCCGGAATATAGCTTTGACAGCAACAAAGGATATCTTACCAAAAAACATTCACAAGCAATAAACGAGCACGGTCCTTGCGCAATCCACCGATATAGTTTTGAGCCAATAATCTCTATGGCTACGCCAAAACTATTTAATTAACCATATTATATGGCTTATGAAGTAGCTTGTTTTGAAAAAATCAGGTCTTTTATCTTGGAAGTCACAGGGTAAACGAAGCAACCTAGCAAGAAGAATACTGCGAACATCACCCAATTGTGATTTAATATAGCAAGTAAACTCAACACCATTAACAACACTGCTACTATAGTAATTACTAATCCAAAAACAAACCCTTTCTCGTCTTTGATAATATCCAAGTGACCCTCCTAATATATTTACAGCAAAACTGAGTTATATATCAAAATATCAAATTTTCACCAATAAAACATGATTTTTGATTTATAATCATAAACCATATTTATATGGTATGCTAAAGCTTACCACAACAAGATGTTAACACCAACTATAATCTCTATTCTATAAAAACTTTTCTGACAAAGGACTTTATATGGAAAAAGTTTCTCAGCCTGAAACCGGCCAATGGAAAACTCAGTTAGAAAAAATCTCGTCTATATCAGAAATTTATTTTTCAAAAATACATCACATACGAGAAGAAACTCTTAAATTATCTAGAGAGATCATAAGAAACTCTGCACTATCAATTAGGGCTTCTCATAGATCACAATTTGACCAAGCAAAATCACATCTAACTAAATCTGAACACCAATTAAAAACAATTATTGACATATGCAATGAAAATCCCGAAGTGTATCATTCTAGATTTATCCAAGATGCCCAAAAAGAATATGTAGAGGCAAGTCTTACGTTAGCATTCCTAACAAACTCATCTATGCCTGAACTAGAAATGTTCTCTATTAATCCTGCAGCTTATTTGAACGGACTAGCAGAAGCAGTTGGAGAATTAAGAAGATACATACTAGACCAGCTAAGAAAAAAAGTACCACTTCCGTACGAAAATTTATTGGTACTTATGGATGACATTTATACACTTTTAGCGTCAATAGATTACCCAGATGCCATAACAAACAACTTAAGAAGAAACACTGATATAGCAAGAAGCATAATGGAAAAAACTAGAGGAGATTTGACGGCTGCATCAATAAACCAAACCTTATCTTCTCAGACATTTATTGACCAACACCATGATTGACTACAAATATAGCCGTATGATAATTTAATCGTCGGTCTCTGCCCTTATGCAAGAAGCTTTTAAATGATTTTTAAACTAGGAGTACCCTAATGGATTTTGAAGTACAGTTTATAGCTGCCATAGTAGTTGGAATAATAGGATTGGTTTTTGCCGGAATACTTGCATCTAGAATTTTAAAAGAAGATGAAGGTGATGAACAAGTCAAGTTCATAGGCAAAGCAATTCAAGAAGGAGCTGCAGCTTTCCTATCAAGAGAATACAGATTACTTGCAGTTTTTGTAATAATAATTTTCGTTATCTTAACTCTGTTCATAGATTACGACATTCTAAACAAACTTGAATCATCCAACAATTTCCCCAAAACATCTATATCTTATCTAGTAGGAGCTCTCGGCTCCGCTATTGCTGGATTCGTTGGAATGGCTATCGCAACTAGAGCTAACACTAGAACAGCAGTCAAAGCAGCTGAAGGATTAAATCCGGCTTTAAGAGTCGCATTCAACAGCGGTAGTGTTATGGGAATCTCTGTTGTTGGGATTGGTCTATTAGGGATTACAATTTTATATTTGATATTTGAAGACGCTAATATATTAGCCGGTTTTGGTTTTGGAGCTTCCTCAATAGCACTTTTTGCTAGAGTAGGAGGTGGTATTTATACTAAGGCAGCAGACGTAGGCGCAGACCTAGTTGGTAAAGTCGAAGCAGGTATCCCCGAAGACGATCCAAGAAACCCTGCTACCATCGCAGATAATGTCGGTGACAACGTAGGTGACGTAGCAGGCATGGGTGCCGACCTATTTGAATCATATATAGGATCAATTATTGCTACTCTAGCTTTGGCGTCAGTCGCTACTATAGTTTCTGTCGACACAACTACGACATCACTTAAAATACTTCCATTTGTCGTTGCTACAATAGGTTTAGGTGCTTCAATAATAGGCACTTTTTTTGTAAGAACAGGTGAAAATGCAGATATGGGTAGACTATTATGGTCATTACGTACCGGAATATTTGCGGCTGGAGCTATTGTTTTAATTGGCGCTGGACTTTATATATTCCTTAACAACCTTGATTTCAATTTATTCTGGGTAATCGTTATCGGTCTAGTTGCTGGCCAAACGATAGGTACAGCTTCAGAAGTTTATACATCCTACGAATTCAAATTCACTAAAAATCTTGCTGAACAAGCAAAAACAGGTCCAGCAACAGTCATAATAGGTGGATTAGGTTTAGGGATGTTAAGTACCGCAATACCAGCGCTAGTAGTTGTAATTGCCATGTATTTCACCTACCAACTAGCAGATACTTATGGTGTAGCCCTAGCGGCAGTAGGAATGCTTTCAACTTTAGGAATAACATTGGCTACCGATGCATATGGTCCAGTAGCTGATAATGCTGGAGGCATAGCTGAACAAGCACACATGCCACCAGAAGTCAGAGAAAGAACTGATGCATTAGACTCATTAGGTAATACAACTGCTGCAACTGGAAAAGGATTCGCTATAGGCTCAGCAGTGCTAACGGCACTAGCGTTACTTGCAGCATATGCTACAGTAACTAAAGTAGAACTATTTGACTTAAAAGACATAAATGTTTTATCTGGATTATTGATAGGCAGTTTGATGCCGTTTATATTTTCAGCATTAACAATGCAGGCAGTCGGCAGAGCAGCTGCAGCAATGGTAAACGAAGTAAGGCGCCAATTCAAAGAAATACCTGGTCTTCTCGATGGCAATGCTAATGCTGACCATACTAGAGCAGTAGATATCAGTACACAAGGTGCTATGAAAGAAATGATACTTCCAGGGTTGCTATCAATCATCGTACCTATAGCCGTTGGTGTGATACTAGGAGCAGAAGCATTAGGAGGATTACTAATTGGATCCATTGCTACAGGATTTTTGTTAGCAATCATGATGGCCAATGCCGGTGGTGCGTGGGATAACGCAAAGAAATACATAGAAGCCGGTAACATCGGAGGAAAAGGATCTGATGCACACTCCGCAGCAGTCGTAGGTGATACTGTTGGAGATCCATTTAAGGACACATCAGGACCAGCATTAAATATTTTAATTAAGCTCATGTCGATTGTTGCTTTGGTTTTTGGACCCTTGTTCGTTTAGTACAGCGTTTACACAACCAATGATCTCATGCCGATATTTGCAATAACATGGAAAAACATAAATGAGCAGTAATAAAAATGAACTGAACTTAAACGAATTTGTTTCGTTATGCAAAAGAAGGGGTTTCATTTACCAAAGCGGCGAAATATATGGAGGCATAGGTAGTACATGGGATTATGGCCCAATGGGTGCAGAGTTAAAGAGGAACATAAAAAACTTATGGTGGGACACCTTCGTATTAAAGAGAAATGATATCGTTGGGATTGACACTTCGATATTAACCCATCAAGATATTTGGAAAGCAAGTGGGCACATAGAAAATTTCAATGACCCTCTTGTGGAATGTAAAGGATGCAATAAAAGATGGGACCAAGAGAAAATCCAATCCGAAACTTGCCCTGAATGTTCCGGTGAATTAACAGAACCAAGAAATTTCAATTTAATGTTTAAGACTTTCTTAGGACCTATCGAATCAGATAAAAATATAGCATACCTTAGACCCGAAACCGCACAAGGAATTTTTGTTAACTTTGATAATGTCCTTAATTCAACTAGAAAAAAACTGCCTTTTGGGATAGCCCAAATTGGAAAAGCATTCCGCAACGAAATAACTACAGGTAATTTCATATTTAGAACCCGCGAATTTGAAATGATGGAAATTGAATTTTTCGTTCACCCAGAAGAGGCGAAAAAATGGCATGAATACTGGATATCAACATGTTTTGACTGGCTTACTTCTCTAGGGGTGAAAGAAGAAAAATTGAAAATCCGTGCACACGAACCTACAGAATTGTCGCACTATTCGGATGGAACAAGCGATATTGAGTATTTATTCCCTTGGGGTTGGGGAGAAATTCAAGGTATTGCAAACAGAACTGATTTCGACCTAAAAGCTCATTCTGAAAGCAGTGGAAAAAAATTAACATATTTTGATGATTCTCTTCAAAAACACATAACCCCTTTCGTAATAGAACCATCTGCTGGTTTAGACAGAGCAGTTATGACTTTCATGACTAATGCATTTGAAGAAGAAGAAATAGATATGGGAAATGGTAAAATCGAAACACGTTCGGTTTTAAGATTAAATCCAAAATTGGCTCCTGTAAAAGTAGCAATTTTACCATTAAGTAGAAAAGATGAATTATCGGGATTTTCTAAAAAAGTTTACGATACAATATTGAATTCCCCAATAATTTCAGGATTAATACAATACGATGATACTCAAAGCATTGGAAGACGATATAGAAGACAAGATGAAATTGGCACTCCATTTTGTGTCACGATAGATTTTGAAAGTTTGAATGATAATTCAGTGACTGTACGAGATAGAGACTCCATGAAGCAAGAACGTATTGAAATAACAAACGTAGTAGAATACTTAGGGAATCATCTTAATTAAAAGCTTTTAAACTGCTACTATTATATAGATGCATATAATACATTTTAGCGACGTTCATATCGGAGTAGAAAATTATAGCAAGCCGAATCCTCAAACAGGTCTTTCTACTCGACTAAAAGACTTTTTAGATACCTTTGATGAACTTGTAGATTTCAGCATTAACGAAGATGTAGATCTAGTCGTATTCAGTGGCGATGCTTATAAAAACAGAGACCCGAATCAAACCCAACAACGTGAATTTGCTAAACGAATTATGCGTTTAGCGCAAGCAAAAATACCAGTATTCCTACTAAGTGGCAATCATGATGTACCTCACGTTTTCGAAAGAGCAAGTTCCTTGGAAATTTACAAAACTCTAGAAATTCAAAATGTATACACTGCAGACACTCTAGACATACATACTATAGATACAAAAAACGGACCAATTCAAATACTAGCTTTACCTTGGATCAGAAAAAGTAACCTACTTGCTCAGAGAGTAAACCTTGAAGGTAAAAGTCATGAAGAGGTAAACCTACAGATTCAAAAAACAATTGATGCTTCAATACAACAAATGGCGCTCAAGCTAGACCCTAAAGTACCTGCAATTTGTTCTGCACATGTAACGATTTTTGAATCGGTTACTAGTAGCGAAGTTTCGATGATGCTAGGATCAGACCATGGACTATATACTAATCAATTAGCATTACCTTGCTTCGATTATATTGCTTTAGGACATATACATAAACATCAAGTACTAAATCAAAAACCTCTAATGGTATACTCTGGGAGCCTTCAACGAGTAGATTTTGGAGAAGAGAAAGACACCAAAGGTTTTTGTAGCATAATCTTAAATCCAAAAGCCGATGTCGGAAACAGAATTAAAGATTTTAAATTTATAGATGTAAATGCTAGAAAATTCAAAACAATATCGGTATCTATACCTGACAAAGAACTAAATCCAACAAAAACGATTATTGAACAAATAGACTCAGAACCAATCGAAGATTCAATTGTCAAATTAGATATATCAGCTTCATCTGATTTAGACGCAATGATTGATTATTCTGCAGTCAAAAATGCTCTTAACAAATCTTATTATCTTGTATCAATAAACAAAAACATCTCAGAACAAACACGTAATCGGATTGGCGATATAGAACAAAATCATTTGAGCCCTTTGCAAGCACTGGAATTATACTTTAAATCTAGAGAATTATCTGAAGACAGGATAGAAAAGTTACTAAAACATGCTTCAGAAATAATCAATCAACATAATACCGAACCAGACCAATAATGTTTTCACAAATATCAGAAATATTAATTGTATTTGTAAGATGGATTCATATCACATCAGCAGTTATTTGGGTTGGTGCTGGAATTTTGCATTTAATAACTATTCGTCATTTTGAACATACACCAAATAAAGATTGGGATGCGCTAATCAAAAAAATGCGCGGGAATCTAGCTAGTATATATAGTATCGCAGTCCTTAGTTTAACAAGTACCGGAGCAATCATAATGCTTGATGCGCTATTAAAGCCAGATTTATCCCTATCTTATATATCAATATTATCGATAAAGTTATTCCTTGTTATTTTGATTTTTGTGATAACAATAAATAAAAACCGAACAAGTAAATATAAAAATACCGAGTCAACAAAAACCAATAAATTTCTGAGCCCATTTACAAATTATATGTTTGTAACAATATCAGGTATATTAATAATAATTTTATCTGATATCCTTAGGACCATAAGCATTTCATAGAATAAAAAGGGGAATTGATGCGTGAATCGCTAGTAAAAATTTTGGCGTGTCCAGTTTGTAAAAGCAGTCTATCGCTTGTCACTAAAGAAATAGAAGATGATGAAATAGTATCAGGTGTATTACATTGTCCATCTTGTGACCATGATTATTTGATTGAAAACACAATACCTAACCTTTTGCCCCCAGAGAAAGAATAATTGGGAATAGACGTTATTTCTCAACAAAAACTTTTCTCACTTCAGATAGGTCTTGATTATTGAAAGCAGCATCAAATAAATGGGTTATAGTTTTTTTCGATAAAGGGTGAACCCAAACAGGATCTAATTCCATTAGTGGCATTAATACAAATAGGCGATTCTCCATTCTAGGATGCGGAAGCTTCAATAACGGGGTATTCATTACTATGTCGCCGTAGCAAATCAAATCCAAATCCAATGTTCTGGGACCATTTGGAAAAGAATTGTTTATACCTAATTTGTTCTGTAATTCCATTAAACGTGCAAGTAAATTAAATGGATCAAAATCCACATAGAGTCTACAAACCGCATTTGTAAACTGCGGTTGTTCCACAAACCCAACAGGCTTAGTCAAATAAAACGATGAAATCTCTGGGCTTTTTGACAGCTTACTTAATTCATAATAAGCATCAGTTAAAACTTTTATTCCATCATTTATATTCGAACCTAAAGATAAATATACTTTATTAAGAATTCATTACTCCCATTCATCTGATTATTGCATCAGCCATTTTCGCAACCTTAACCATTTCTTTAACATCATGCACTCGTATAATATCAGCTCCGGAACTGATTGCTAAAGCCACAGTTGCAGATGTGCCTTCAAGTCTATCTTGTATAGAAGCATTCAAAACATTACCTATAAAAGATTTCCTAGAAGTACCTATTAGTAGAGGTTGTCCTAAATCCCCAAATTCATTCAAACGCTTTAATACTTCAATGTTCTGTTCAGACGTTTTACCAAAACCTATTCCAGGGTCCACGATAATATTTTGTTTTCCCATCCCTTTTTTAATGGCCGAATCAATAGTGATTTTAAGTTTTGAAATAATATCTTGAATGAGATTATTATAAAAAGTATTTTCTTGATTATGCATTACAATCACAGGACATTCATATTCAAGAGCTACATCGACCATTTCATCATATCGTAATCCCCAGATATCATTGATTAACGAAGCTCCCGATTCTAGAGCGCGGCGAGCAACGTCTGATTTATATGTATCAATACTTATTGGTATATCCAATTTGTCAGACATCAATTCGATTACAGGTAAAACTCTTTCGATTTCTTCTTCAACAGTCACTCTCTTAACGTTAGAATATATATTTGGTGGTCTAGTCGATTCAGCTCCTACATCAATAAAATCAGCTCCCTCATCCTGAAACTTGAGTGCCTGATCCGTAGCAATTTGAGGATTGTAGCCAATGCCATCACCGGAAAATGAATCATTTGTAACATTTACTATACCCATAACATAAGTTTTTAATCCCCATACAAATGGTTTACCAGCTATCGAGGTTTTTTGTTTTTTTGCATTACTATTGTTATTAATCATCCAGCTACTCGACTTACCTTAATTTTTATTACAGTTTATATTTAAATCTTTCTTGATACTTAAAATACAATTTGATAACTTGAAACTATTATTTCAAACCATATTGAGGATTTCAAATCAATTGCAAAACAGTAAAACACAACAAAAACTATCTCAACTAAAGCAAAAATCAATCGAGGCAAAATTAAGTGGTGGTGAAGCTAAAATTAAATCTCAACATGAACGAGGTAAGTTAACCGCCAGAGAAAGAATAGACCTGCTATTAGATGATGGCTCTTTTGAAGAAATTGATCGATTCCTAGTGAACCAGCCTAATGAATTCGATGATGCTAAAAACAAATTCCTAGGTGAGGCGGTAATCACTGGCTACGGCAAAATCAACAATAAAACTGTTTTTCTGTACGCACAAGACTTCACCGTGTTAGGTGGATCACTATCTGAAGCTGTAGCGAACAAAATATGTAAAATAATGGACCTAGCAATGCAAAATGGAGCTCCAGTTATAGGATTGATTGACTCGGGTGGAGCTAGAATTCAAGAAGGCGTGAACAGTCTTGCCGGTTACAGTTCTATATTCCTAAAAAACACCCGGGCTTCAGGAGTGATCCCACAGATTTCAGTGATTTTGGGGCCTGCAGCTGGAGGTGCCACTTACTCCCCCGCACTTACCGACTTCATATTCATGGTTACGAATATAGGACAAATGTATATAACTGGGCCAGAAGTTATAAAAGCGGTAACTGGAGAGCAAGTGACTCATGAAGAACTTGGAGGTGCTGAAACACATGCGTCAAAAAGCGGTGTTGCTCATTTTATCAACAATACTGAGGAGGAATGTTTTAGCCAAATAAGACAATTAATTGAATTTTTACCTCAAAATAATATGGATGAATCAAATCCAGAAACTGAAAATATTGATCCACCAGACAGAAAATGTGAGGTATTTTCTTCGATAATACCAGACGATTCATATCAACCATACGATATGTTGGAAATAATAACTGAAGTGGTAGACAACAACGACTTCATGGAAGTTCACCAAAAATATGCTACAAACATACTTGTTGGGTTTGCAAGAATGGGAGGCAAATCAATCGGTATAGTTGCTCAGCAGCCTTCAAGACTAGCAGGAGTGTTAGATATTAACGCCTCTGTAAAAGCAGCAAGATTTGTCAGATTTTGTGACGCGTTTAACATCCCTATAGTTACTTTTATAGATGTACCTGGATTTATGCCAGGCACGTTGCAAGAGCATAATGGAATTATAAGACATGGAGCTAAATTGATTTACGCCTATGCTGAAGCTACAGTTCCTAAAATCAGCGTGATTACAAGAAAGGCATTTGGCGGAGCTTATATTGTAATGAGCAGCAAAAATTTAAAGGGAGACATCAATTATTCATGGCCCACCGGTGAGCTTGCAGTTATGGGCGCAGAAGGAGCTGTAAACATAATACATCGTAAAAAAATCAAGTCCTCTCAAAATGATGAGAAAGTTAAAAGCGAATTGATACACGATTATGAAGAAAAATTCATGAACCCCTATGTTGCCGCTTCCACAGGAATCATCGACGATGTTATTGACCCCATAGAAACTAGGACCAAAATAATCAATGGTTTAAATATGCTAGCCAACAAACGAGATACTCTTCCCCCTAAAAAACACGGGACAATTCCACTTTGAACAAAGATGTAAATATTGACATAAAAATGAAAGCCGCTATATCTGCAGTTATAGAAGCATATTTAGCACAAATCAAGCCTGTTTCAAAACGACAACTAAAAAAGTTAAATGAATGGAAACTTTTCACAGAATCAGACTACAATCAGTTGCGTATAAGCAAAATAAATCCATGGAAAAACCACACAGGATTTTATAATTAAAACATGTTAAACGAAACCAGCATGAAATTTACAGACACAACGTTCAGAGATGGCCATCAAAGTTTGTTAGCAACTCGATTAAAAACTGCTGACATGGAGCCAATGGCAGAACTGATGGATACTATAGGATTCCATTCTATGGAAGTATGGGGTGGAGCTACTTTCGATGTAGCCACAAGATATTTGATAGAGGACCCTTGGGAAAGATTAAAAAGATTTAAATCCCTTATCAAAAACACTCCGTTAAGTATGCTGTTGCGCGGTCAATCTCTTGTGGGTTACAGAAATTATGCTGACGACGTTGTAGAAAAATTTATAGAAAGATCTGCTTACAATGGCATAGACGTTTTTAGAGTTTTCGATGCACTTAACGACGAAAGGAACTTGGAAAAATCTACAACTGCAATCAAAAATGTAAACAAACACCTACAACTAACGATATGCTATTCAGTAACTGATGGCGGTAGTATGGGTGGACCAATTTATACACTAGATTATTTCACCAACAAAGCTAAGTCACTAGAAAGTATGGGTGCAGACAGTATTTGTATAAAAGATATGGCGGGGTTGCTTTCTCCTTTTGATGCATATACTTTATTTACCGAACTTAAGAAAAGCATCAAAGTACCGTTACAATTACACACTCACTATACTAGCGGTATGGCATCAATGACAGCTTTGAAAGCTATAGAAGCGGGAGTTGATGTAGTTGACGCTTGTTTATCACCTTTAGGACTTAGAACATCTCAACCTGCAATCGAGCCACTAGTTATGAGTTTAAAAAATCATTCTCGAGCTTCAGGGTTGAATTTGGAAGTATTGCATAAAGCTTCAGACCAACTAGAAACCATATTAAAAAAATACAAAACTGATTTAGAAATGCCAAGGGCATCAATAATTGATGCCAAAGTTTTAAGTCACCAAATCCCAGGGGGAATGATAAGTAATCTAATTTCACAATTACGAGAATTAGATGCGCTAGATAAATTAGACGATGTACTAGCTGATATCCCATCAACTCGGAAAGACCTAGGATACCCGCCACTAGTCACACCAATAAGCCAAATGGTCGGAACTCAGTCAGTCAGTAATATTTTGAATGGGAAATATAAGATGATTAGTTCTCAGTTGCAAAATTATCTAAAAGGTATGTACGGCAAATCTCCTTCGAAAATCGACGATGAATTATTAAGCCAAGTTGATTCTAAAGACATACTAAATCAAGATTCTAGACCAGCCGACCTACTTGATCCAGAATTAAATAACTCATCTGAAAAAGTAAAGGAAATCACAGAAAATATAGACGATATTTTGACATACACCCTTTATCCAACAACTGGAATGAAATTTCTAAGGCAAAAACATGGAATTGATCCTATTTTAAAAGACGAATCACAAAACCAAATAGAGAAATCAACCCCAACAATCTCTAAAAATGATGAGACTAAATCCCCATCAAAAAGTTCAAATCTTAAAACTTTTAACGTATTTGTAGAAGGACAACACTTCGAAGTAGAAGTAGATCCAGTATATCGAAAACCAAAAATTACTAAGGATGATATAACAGCAGAACCCATAAAGGATAATAATGAAAAATCCGATGGAGAAATTTTACTTGCCCCAATGCCTGGGACTGTATCAAAATACAACGTGCAACTAGGAGACCAAGTATCAAAAGGAGACACAATACTAATATTAGAAGCTATGAAAATGGAAAATGCGTTATCATCACCAAAATCAGGAATCGTCACAGAAATATCATTTAAAGAAGGTGACTCAGTAATCAAAGGCGATATATTAGCGGTAATATCTTAGCAATCAATAAATCGAGAAAGGATAACAAATTGGATAAACATAATTTACAAAACATAAGTGACCATTTTATTTCAGTATTGGAACAACAATTAACCCGGCTTGATAATATTAAAAGTTCGGCCGACTGGATTGATTATTCCCAAGTGAATCCTATTGTCATAGGTATGATTGGAGGAGATGGAATAGGACCAATTATTAGCGATGCTACAAGGTTTGTTCTAGAGGAACTTTTGTCAGAAGAAAAAAGCTCGGACAAAATATTATTTAGAGACATTAAAGGTCTAACAATAGAAAATAGGGCTTCGGTGGGTAAAGCAATCCCAGATGATGTTTTGGAAGAAATAAAAAAATGCCATGTTACACTAAAGGGCCCCACACATACTCCTGAAAAAGGAGACCCATGGCCAAACATAGAAAGTGCTAATGTTGCTATGAGAAAAGAATTGGATTTATTTGCGAACGTTAGACCCGTAAGAATTCCCACTGAAAATATAGATTGGACATTTTTCAGAGAAAACACAGAAGACTTATATGCCGTAGGCAGTCAAGGAATTAACGTTACAGATGATTTAGCAGTAGATTTCAGGATAATATCAACTACAGGCTCAACCAGAATCATTGAAGCAGCTTTCGCTCATGCCCAAAAAACGGGTAAATCTAAAGTTACCGTGGTTACAAAAGCAAACGTCGTCAAAACCACTGATGGAAAATTCTTGGAAGTAGCAAACAAAGTAGCAAGTAATTACCCTGATATAAGTTGGGATGCCTGGTATATAGATATAATGACTGCAAAATTGTTGGACACTAAACGCAGAAACCAATTTGAAGTTTTAGTTATGCCAAACCTTTATGGAGATATTCTTACAGATGAAGCCGCAGAAATCCAAGGTGGGGTTGGAACAGCTGGTAGTGCTAATATAGGCAAAACTCATGCAATGTTTGAAGCAATCCATGGTAGTGCACCAAGAATGGTTAAAGAAGGAAGAGCTAAACATGCTGATCCTAGTTCCCTTTTAAGAGCAGGTGCTATGCTACTTGACCATATAGGATTTATCGATTTAGGTTCCAAACTTAATCAAGCTATTGATGTATGTGGAATGTATGAAAAGCGTTTAGTAATTAATGGAAGAGACTCGGGAGCAACAAGTGAAGAATACGGTAAATATATACTTGAAACGATTAAAAATCCGGAATTAAATACAATTTGGCATCAATATTCACATGGTGGAAGTTAATTTACATCTACAAAACCCAAGTAAATATTGATGTATCCGGTTCAGGAAAAGGAGAATTCATATGCGAAATAAAATTACTGTAGTTGGTGCTGGGAATGTAGGTGCAACTACTGCTCAGCGTATTTTTGATAAAGGCTATTCAGATGTAGTTCTCATCGACATAGTTGATGGTTTACCACAAGGAAAAGCTCTAGACATTCAGGAATCTGGACCTATTTCTAGTTCCGATGCGCAAATCATCGGTTCCAACGACTACAAAGAAACCGCAAATTCTGACATAGTTGTAATAACTTCGGGAATAGCTAGGAAGCCAGGAATGTCAAGAGATGATTTACTACTTACAAACATGAAAATAGTTTCTCAAGTAGTACAAGAAATTGTTGCTCTTTCTCCAGATTCAATTTTAATACCAGTAACAAATCCTTTAGATGCGATGGCATACCAAGCTTATAAAATCAGTGGTTTCCCAAGTAATAGAGTCGTAGGGATGGCAGGTATATTAGACACCTCAAGATTCCGTACATTCATCTCTCAAGAACTCAATGTGTCTGTAGCCTCTATATCCACATATGTTCTAGGAGGTCATGGGGACACAATGGTACCTTTAATTGGTCAAACCATAGTCGGTGGCAAACCAATAGCAGAATTAATACCTGAAGACCGTCTCGAACAGATAGTCCAAAGAGCTAGAGATGGAGGAGCAGAAATAGTCAACTATTTAAAAACTGGAAGCGCATATTACGCACCTTCTGCTTCTGTGGTACAAATGATTGAATCAATATTGTTTGATAAAAACGAGATACTTCCCTGTACGGCTTATTTGCAAGGAGAATATGGAACGAGCGATGTTTATGCAGGAGTACCAGTCGTATTAGGACAAAAAGGTGTTGAACGAGTTGTAGAATTCAAATTAACAGAAAATGAAAAAGACCTATTTGAAAAATCTGTTGATTCAGTAAGAGAGTTGATTTCAATAATGAGTACTTCCTAATTAAGAACTTAGCTAGGGTATTTTATGTTTGTAAAATACATCAATTAAATCACCTTATTGTTGTCGAGCTAGGTTTGCTTTATTTTGGACAAAAATGTCAATCAAACTAATTTTAATACCTATCATAAGTATAACAATGATGCTACTACCTAGTTGTATTTACCAGAGCCAACAAGAAAATCAACCAGACAATGTAACAACATCGATTATTGTTGGAGAACCAACTGTAATTCCTGCAACACCAACAAAAACCCCAAAACCTGTTCCGTCTGCACAAACGGATACAACTAAAATAAAAACACCAGTTATCAGCCCTGAAATTCATATCTCTAGAGGAGATGCTAGTTTCCAATCACAATCTTATCAAGAATCAATCTTACACTATCAATCAGCGATTAAAATCGACCCAAATCACGACCGTGCGTATCACAAAATAGGAATAGCATATTTCAATCTAGGATTATACGAAAGAGCAATAGAATACTACTCAAAAGCAATTGATATTAACCCAAATAAAATAGAAGCCTATCATGGAAGAGGGATTGTTTATCACATGATGTCGAATCATCAGAAAGGAGTAGATGATTTGACCAAAGCACTTGAGATTGATGATTCAGTAAAAGTAACAGATTCGATGTTCCCTTTTAGGGCAAATATATACCATAATCGAGGCTTCATGTATCTACACCTAGAGGAATATCAAAATGCTCTGGCTGATTTTGAAAAAGCTATTGCAATAAACCCCTCATATACGCAAGCGATAAATAGCAGAAAGGCTCTTCTTGATTCAGGCATATTAAATAATTGAGTTTCAGGGAAGGCTAAAACAAATCAATTCGCTTAAAAACCCTATGTATCACCTCTTTTCATGTACAAATTAAGTTATTATGTCAAATATTGGTGTTAGTATGAAAATCTCTTACAAAAAAGTAAAATTACATCTATAGTAAAATATTAGAATTAGTGGGAGTGGATGAGGCCCGGTGGTCTCTGCGGACTTCAAATCCGTTGGCTTTTACCCTTCGGTGAAAGTGGTGGGTTCGACTCCCTCGCACTCCCGCCAAATGTTTAACATTTTAAAATTTAATCAAGACGGATATTTATTTCAAAAAATATTCCTAATCAAGTTAGGCTAAAAAAATGGATCACGATAAAAACACAAACACAAACACTAACTTCATCAAAGAAATAATTACGAAGGACCTAGTTGACGATTCAAAAAATGACGCAGTAATAACCAGATTCCCTCCTGAACCAAACGGGTATTTACATATTGGACACGCAAAATCCATAACTTTAAATTTTGGATTAGCTGACGATTTTAATGGAGTCTGCAACCTTCGATTTGATGATACGAATCCGACAAAAGAAAACACAACTTTCGTCGACTCTATAAAAAATGATATCGAGTGGCTGGGCTGGAACTCAGATAACCACCTTTATTTCGCCTCAGATTATTTTCCAAAGCTATATGAATTTGCTGTAACTCTAATAAAATCAGGGAAAGCATATGTTGACGATCTTACTCAAGAACAAATAAGAGAATTTAGAGGTACTTTAATCAACCCTGGCAAAGAAAGTCCCTATAGAGAAAGGAGTGTAGAAGAAAATCTTAATTTATTTGAAGGAATGAAAGAGGGCAAATATGAAGAAGGCAGTAGAGTTCTTAGAGCCAAAATAGACATGCAATCTGGAAATCTAAATATGAGAGACCCTGTCTTGTATAGAATAATCCATACTGAACATCATCGCACCAAAAATAAATGGTGCATATACCCAATGTATGATTTTGCTCACGGACAATGTGATTCAATAGAAAAAGTTACTCATTCTATTTGCACTTTAGAATTTGAAGATCATAGAGAGCTTTATGACTGGATACTAGATGAATTAAAAATCCATCATCCAAAACAAATTGAATTCGCAAGATTAAACTTATCTTTTACTGTTCTTAGTAAACGAAAATTAATGAAACTAGTAGAAGAAAATCATGTGGAAGGCTGGGATGACCCTCGAATGCCGACATTGTCCGGTCTTAGAAGAAGAGGTTATACATCTGATTCAATCAAGCAATTCTGCACTAAAATCGGGGTAGCAAAAAGACAAAACACAATTGACATATCATTGTTAGAACATTCATTGCGCGAAGACCTAAATAAAAAATCTCAAAGAGCGTTAGCAGTATTAAACCCGCTAAAAGTTACAATAGAAAATTACCCTGAAAATCAGATAGAGTACGTTGAAGCAATCAACAATCCGGAAGATGTTACTGCAGGCCACCGTAAAGTTCCATTTACCAAAGAAATCTATATAGACCGAAACGATTTTATGGTTGACCCACCCCGCAAATTCAATCGGCTAACTTTGGGTAGTGAAGTAAGATTAAAATACGCATATTTCATTACATGCACTAAAATCATCAATAATCCCAAAACTGGAGAGGTAGATGAATTAATATGCACCTATGACCCAAACTCTAAAGGCGGCAAATCACCAGATGGGCGTAAAGTGCGAGGAACAATTCATTGGGTATCAAAATCAGAAAGTATTAAATCTGAAGTGAGAATATATAATCCTCTTTTCTTAACTGAAAAGCCTGATGAATCGACTAATTTCTTACTTGATATTAACCCTAATTCAATAGAGGTACTCAATGACTGTTATATTGAACCCAATTTGTCTAAAGCCAAACCAGGCGATATATTTCAATTCGAAAGATTAGGGTATTTTTGTATTGATTCAAAAGATTCTAAAGCAACCGATTTGGTTTTTAATCGATCAGTACCTCTTAAAGATTCTTGGTCAAAGATAAATCAATTAAAATAATTATCAATTCTCCGTATTTTTTTTGCACTATTTATACTGAGAATAATGGAAGGCAAAATCAGGCTTCCTATCATTAATATAGTAACCCAATATGGCCTTTGACACTTAGCATACCAATAATTGAAATCACACTGAGACAAGCCTGAAACATTTAATACCCAAGGTATTAATGCATCTAAAATAACAGCTAAAACCACCCCTATGAATGGACATGCTATTCCAATCAATGCGATTTTTAAAAATTTCCTTCGCATGCCTAAATAAACATAACCGAAACCAAAAGGTAACAAATTCAGAAATGTAGCTATGGTTTTGTTTTTCATATAAATACACCACTAGAATGCTTATTTGTTTTCATTAATCAATAACTACAATTTGATTACATTAAAACACATCAATATTATTATAATTAATAAGTTAAAAAGTTATAGTATCATTGAGCACATATATCAAGATAATATGTAAATACATAGAATAATTGCAAACATTAAATTGTAAAAAATGATATGTCTTAAACCCAACACAAGTTGGATCAAACAAATATTCAACCAGACCGTTTTCACTGCAACTTAGATAACAACTCAAAAATCAAATATAGAAGTTAAGGATAAATAATGATAATAGATTCACATATATATTTATTTACACCAATAGATAGTCCTGAAGGCCCGAATAAATCCACCCAGAGAATCCGTTGGGCACAAAGTTCATATTCAGGTCACCACCAACCTGCTTGGAGAATAAAAGACCGACAGGTAGCAGATTCAAGCTTGATAGGAGCTAAAAAGCGTAGAGATATAGGCGGTTTACCTGATGTGAATTTCAGAGCAGATCATGAATATGGACGAATAGTCTGGACAATAGACGGCGAAGATTATACCAAGCAATTTCTGCCTCCAAACTTAAAAAATATGGAATACACCCCTTATAGCGCTATTTCCGAGATGGATTACGCTGGAGTAGATATGGCATTAATCCATACTGACCCGATGCTAGTTAGAGATGTAGATTTTTTACACAAGTGTGTAGCAGAATTTCCAGACCGTTTCAGAACCATGGTACCTGTAGATGAATGGGATGTAAAACATAATGTCGACAAGATATTAGAAAAATTAGTTTATTCGATAAGTGAATTAAATTTACACGCTATCAAATTTCATACATCTTTGGTTGAAAATGAATTGAAAAAAGATTGGTCTTCAGGGCCATTGAAATATTTTTGGGATACAGCAACTTCTTTAGGAGTACCAATTTTCTTCACTCTTGGTACAGGGTACGCTGACAGCAATGACAACATACCTACCCAACAATCCGGATATCATTCAGAACTCAAAATACTATGTGATTGGATGGAAAAATATCCTAATAACATATGTAGTCTCACTCATGGTTTCCCTTGGAGGATTTTCATCGAAAACGACCAAATCAAACTGCCCAACTGGATTTGGTCACCTTTTTCTGGCAACAACTGTAACATAGAAGTTTGCTTACCTGTTCGAATTGGAGATATATTCGAATATCCATATAAAGAAGCTTGGAATCCTTTACACCAAATGGTTAATAACATAGGAAGTTCAAACTTATTGTGGGGAACTGACATGCCGTTCCAAAACAGATTCTGCACTTACACTCAATCACGTAAATGGATTGAAAACCATTGCGATTTTTTGGACGATAAAGATATCGAAATGATCATGGGCGGCACAGTTAAGCGAATTCTAAATATATAGAATTGCCATCAATTGTATTTAATTTTTATATTCACATCATCCAATATAATTGGAGAATTCAACCTATATGGACGTTCTTCTATACTTATAGATAATTTATTTTCTCCAACAACCAAAATTTTCTCATTTAATCCAAATTCCAAAACTTGTCCGCTATATGGTTCAAGTATGTGAGGGGATGGAGGCCTCCTTATATATTCAGATCTATATCTTTTCGATAATGAGTCATTAATTGGAACTTTATTTATACAAACATTTAAACGATCATCATTGACTATTCCTTTTATCCTTAAAAACAACTCTATTGCAAATTTATTACCATTTAGATTCTCATTTGAATCAGAAAATTTGAAAGTGATTTCTGCAACATCCGCAGTGTTAGGAATTTCTACTGGGATTGAAGTTTCATAACCCAAATCTGCTGGCTCTTTTACTCTTTTTGCCAAACAATATATTTTGTCAGCATAAGTTAATTTTTCAACAAACTTTAATTCATTTAAAATGGTTTTTTGCTCGTCACCTAAAGGCCACTTCAAAAACCACGAATAAAAACCATCAGCACCTTGCATTTTCAAATTATTAGCCGCTGCTCTAAAATGTTCTTTTTCAGCGTATATCATTGCATCTAGTTCATGTTCTCCATGTAAATCACGGTCCAAAGTCTTATCTTTTATATACGGTTGTAAAACAGGGTACACAGCGATATCTACGTCTTTAACCAAATCAACTAACCATCTGACGGGCATATCAGGATCTAACTGCATATAGTGATACATCATTGGTACAAAATAATCGACAACCTCATTATCAACCCAGCGTCTAATGTCTATTCCGAAATTTAAATTAGTTTTCTCAAAAGGATAAACTCTAGCTCCTAATGCAATCTCTCTCTCTGATGATTTAATTATATCCCTTATATTTCGTACATAATCAGTAATAGTTGGAGTAAAGTCACCAACATTTGTCTCATTCAAATAAGACGAAGAACCTCCCGGGTGAGCGGCAAAATCTAATTCCAATCCATCAATATCATAATTTTCGATTAGCTCTTGAAAAAGTAACATTTGTTTTTGTCTTACAAAGGGATCTGCAAGACCATCGCCACCGTTTATAGGGTCAGCAGATATAAGTCTATTAGCTTCATCATTCTCTAAATTAGCTAAAGCTTCATAAGTACCCATACGAAAACTTGCATGAAAGCTCATATTGTTTGCATGTGCTCTGTCTATTAGAATCTGTAGGGGATCTAAACCTGAATCCAGTAAACTTTGCATGTTATTCCATACACGCCAGTACATTGGATTAGAAAATTCGTCCATATCTACACCAAAACGTTTACCTACTTTTGACGGGTAAAACAACCCATCACCTCTAGCGATTCCATATACGAAAGTATCAACTCCTGTTCCAGAAATCTCATCTACAGGAGTACAAGCATTATCAATCGATATAGGAGGTTCATGGACAAACAAATAATAGTGTCTTGCATCATTGAAATAAAGCAATCTATTTTGATTCATGGTGCCCCCAATAATCATTGATAATATCGTTATATTATTTAGTCAGTCGATAATACAGAAGATGTCCAACTTCCATTTTCTGGATCATAAATTTCACAAATCCCACTATAAGTATTTGTTCCTCCCACAACCAAGATTTTTCCATCTTGTAAGGTTGTAGCTGTGTGCGATGTTCTCGGTTCTAGCATTTTTCCAGAAGTCATCCACATCCGTGTTTCGGGGTCATAAATTTCAGAATCAGACATATTGCCACTTCTAGAGGTACCCCCAATAACTATAACTCGTCCATCATTCAAAAGAGACGCTGTGTGTAACATTCTAGCATTAATCATTACAGGTCCCTCAAGCCATTCATCGGTTTCAAAATCGTATACTTCAACACGATTATCGGATGAACCTCCAGAAAATCCACCTATTTGAATAACTCTTCCATCTTGCAACAATGTAAGTGTATGAGCAGATGTACGTCTTGATTGCATAGAAGTTTTAACCCACGTATCCGTTTTAACATCATATATTTCGGCTCCAACACTAGTCACCACCTCATCTAGAATTCGTACTCCACCAGATACAAATATCCTCCCATCCTTCAGACTTATCGCTGCATGATCAGAATGTTCTTCCAATGTTGAAGATAAAACTTCCAACCTATCATTTATTGGATCGATTAATTCGACATCTGACAAACTACGTGAAGGACCACTACCAGCAACTAGAATGACCGATCCATCGTCTTGAACCAGCGATATATGCTTATGCCTTTGCCTGGCCATATCTTCATAAATTTCCCAAAGCCCCGTTTCGGGGTCAAATATTTCAGAAGAAAAAGTTGGGGCATAATTTTCATCTCTTCCACCTGTAACCAATATTCTGCCATCCTGCAACAATACTGCACTATGTTCTGCTCTTGGAAAATTCATGTCTGCAACCACTTCCCATTCACCAGAGACAGGGTCATAAATTTCAACTGATTTTAAAACTTTAAACCTTTTACCAAACCCTCCTGATATAAGAATTCTCTCATCCAAAAGTTTAGTTGCAGTATGCCAACTCCTACCTTCGTTAATCTTCCCCGGTTCAATCGCTAGTTCGGGGGATCCTCCAAATTTAGACGTAACCGAACAATTTACGATCGCCATTATTGAAAAAACTAGTATGGAAAAAATTATTGCCCTTCTCAAACTACCCTCCTACCTAGGTAAGCGTAATGAAAGTGAGTGAACCTCTCCAATTTAAATTCAGAAACACAAACTCAATTGGTTTTTTTATTTTAGCTCAATTCATACATTTGTTTTATTAGATACCAAATCAACTCTAGCATCAGGATAATATGTGGTCAATAAGAGCATAATAGGTAAAGAAACTATTAACACATTCAGAATACTTGAAAAAAACCATTATCAGAGTTATCGTAGAATGATTCTATATATGAACTCAAACAACCAATAAATGATTATCGAATTAATTATTAACGCTATAAAACTTCCTGAAACCTTCGTACCGGCGTTTGCGTTTATATCTTTTTTTATTTTATGGGTAGTCATCCCTACCAAATCAGACAAAGAAGACTTCGGAAGCAAAATCCGTGGGAAATTGTTCAAAAAATGATCTTCAAACGTACATAGCTAAATCCTGCTATTAGTTCATATTAATTTGTTTAATACTAGTATCAAAAAAAAACGAGCGGTCGGCATATTCTTGCTGACGATTATTTTAATCGTCTTTCTATCCTTTAATAGATTCCCAAAATTAGACGCAGTTGGTGAAGACTTGGAAGCAATCAATGCGCCAGATATACAATGCTTTCAAGGTTTTTGCATTAAAAGGGATACAGGAGATGGTTTTTATAAACAGTGGCTAACGTTTTCAATAACATACCTTAGACTCGTTTCCGTAGGAATGACTTTCGCTTTTGTTGTGGCTGGTCTATCTGAGTCGTTTCTATTTCCAACTTCAGCTGGAAGAACGTTCCAATCTGGAGGAGTTTTCAAAAGAACAATAACAGGTTTAGCAGCTGGTCCCGTATTGAATCTTTGTTCCGCATGTATAGTTCCAATTTCAACGATGTTCAAACGTAAAGGAGGAGGTATAGAAGGCGCGATTTCAATGGTTCAAGGTTCAGCTACCTTAAATATCCCAGCTTTAGCAATGGTGTTTTTTGTATTCACTCCATTATTAGGATTCAGTCGATTAATATTGGCATTGCTTGGCGGATTGATATTAGGGCCATTAGTTGCATATGTTATAAGAAAATCGACAAGTTCAGAAAACACAGATGAACCTGACCCGTTATTCTTAGAAATAAACGAAGAATCTACTTGGAAAAATGATATATCCGAAGGTTTTCGAGATTGGGCTAAAACCTCAATTGGTTATTTACTACGAATGGGTCCAATGATGGTAATAGCGGGATTTGCAAGCGGCCTGATAATCCAATGGCTTAATCCGTCAATAGTAACAAAATTCCTCGGAAATGATATTACTGGGGTTATTATTGCTTCCACAATAGGGATACTAATAAATGTCCCACTCCTATTTGAAATTCCACTTGTTGCACTACTAATTTTATTGGGAATGGGCACCGCCCCTGCTGCGGCCTTACTATTCACCGCTGCTGGAGGAGGACCACTTACATTTTGGGGTTTAAGCAAAATCATGCCTAAAAAAGGTATTTCAACATTTGCATTAGGAACGTGGTCATTAGGATTAATTGGCGGGTTAGGAATACTAATGTTAGGAAATATAATTTGGGAAAAAGCATTACAAAGCGTGCCAATTGCTAAAAACATACCATTAGTTTCAAATTTAGCTGAAGAATCAATATATGTAGAAATAACAGATCAATCCAACATTAAATTTGATCATCATAATGTTTTAGATCAATTGATTGCAATGGGCGCAGGCACTATTACATTTCATGCTAACGATGATAATTTACCAGACATCTATGTCGTAGATTCAGAAGGACCAAACCATCTGTACATAAACAATGGAAATGGAACCTTTACCGAAACCGCTAGAAAAGCGGGCTTAAATGACACCGGAGGTAGAGGAAACGGAGCGTGTGCCGCCGATTATGATAACGATGGTGACCAAGATATATATGTTACAAATTATGGAAACAGTAAACTTTTTGAAAATCAAGGCAACACGAAATTCAATGACGTATCAGATGAATCCAAGGTTTCTCTATCTGACGGACAAGACCATAGAGCAACAGGTTGTGCTTGGGGAGATTACAACCAAGACGGATTCTTAGATCTAATTGTTCTCAGGCACGCACATGAGGGCAATTATTATATGCTCCAAGAAATAGAATTTAAACCATGGTTACGACGGTTAGCTTTGTTTACCAACAACGGAGATGGAACTTTTATAGACTCGACTCAATTGTTAGGTGACATAAGAGGTCCAAAAAGAATTTATAAAGACGATCCGTTTGGGACTATATGGGGAACAGGTTTCCAACCCGGATGGGTAGATTTCGACAATGACGGTGACCTAGACCTTTACGTAGTAAACGATTACGGCATGCATGTACAACCTAATGTTCTATGGCGTAATGATGGTGAAGGAAACGGTTCAAACAACTGGATATTCACAGATATATCTAAAGATAGTGGAGTTGATGCTGCTATACTTGGCATGGGACTTGCAGTAGGCGATTATGATTTAGATGGGTATTTCGACTTTTTCATAACCAACATTGGTAACCAAATGTTATTTAGAAATACAGGTAAAAACATGGTGTTTGAAGAAACCACCATTGAAGCAGGATTAGAAATGTCCAAACTTAATTACCCTGGAGGGGTGATGGACCGGGTAGCATGGGCAACAATGTTTTTTGATTACGACAATGATGGCATAGAAGATTTATATATTGTAAGTGGTTTCCTTAACCTACACGAAACCGAAAGAGCATTTGATGTACCTCCAGAAATGCGCCTCCAACCCAATGTTTTGATGAGAAATAAGGGCGACTTAACATTCGAAGATAAATCTAAAATAAGCGGTGCTGATGACGATGGAATTGGAAGGGGTGGGTTCTACTTAGACTACAACTTAGACGGATGTCTTGATATATTTATAACCAATCTTGATGGCAAAGCAAAGCTTTTCCAAAACACATGTAGCAAAGATAATAACTGGCTGATAATAAATCCAGTAGGTACAGTTTCAAATAAAGATGGCATTGGAACCCGTATAAAAATAATTTCCGACGGAAAAAGTCAAATAAGAGAAATTGCTGCCGGCTCTAGTAGCATGGGACAAAACATGATGGAAGCCCATTTTGGGTTAGGACAGGCAAAAACAGTAGATAGCATCACTTTAAATTGGCCGAGTGGAATTGAGCAAACTCTAACAGACGTCAATGTGAATCAAATATTGGAAATAATAGAAAAGCGATAATTCGAGCCTATAATTCAGGCTCAACCGCACCTTTAAAATATTCTTCCTTAGGACTATATACTCGCCAAGATAGAGGCCAAGATTTTATTAATATATGATATTCGGTATTCTTTTGAGGATCGGGTGCCAATGATACATATATATATGCCACTAAAGCCAATAGAAGGCCCGGAATGATAAGAATTGGTCGCAACCAAGGTATTTTTATCCATGCAGAACTTGATAGCATTAGCAACGACCATACCGCAATCCAAACAAGATCCAATATCATCAAGATCATCATACCCCAAACAAAAACACAGCCTCCTTTCAAAAGAAATCCTACTGTACCTTTTAGAACTAACTCAAAAGGCCAAACAAGCGTAGAAATAGCCGAACAGCAATTCTTCATAACAAACATTGCAAACAAAGTTAACATGTCTGAAGGGGCAAACTTCAGTGCATATCTTAGTCTTGCTTTTATATCTTGAGCATCCCACCGCCAAGTCATTACTAAACTCCGATAATGTTTATTTATTTCACTATTTAACCAATTGTGCTAATTCTATCACTTAATTTAAACTTGCAGTTAAAATTCTTGTGGCAAAATAAATGTAAATTAATAAGGGATATACAATGACCAATAAAAAACATAAAGTTGCAATAATAGGCTGCGGTCGAATGGGACAACACTATGCTCAAGCCTATAGAGCTTACCCCGATACAGAAATAGTAGGTATTGTTGAACACAATCCAGAGCGACTCAAAGCAGTCGGCGAGCGGTTTGAAATTCAAAATCTATATGCTAACACAGAAGAATTACTTAACGATATCGTACCAGATATAGCAGCTATAATAACACCTAGTAAATTCTATAAAGATGCAGTAATTGCTTGTGCAGAAGCGGGTGTTAAAGGTATTTCTACTGATAAACCAATTGCTGCAAAATTATCCGATGCAGATTTAATGGTTGAAACATGTACGTCAAAAGGAATAGTTTTAGCTGGAGGCAACTTACAGCGAGCTATGCATGAAATACAAGAAGCCGCTCAAAGAATACGTGACGGAAAATATGGAGAAATAATAGGTGCATCAGTAAACGGATTTGGTGGAGAAATTTCAGGAGGAGGCTGTCAAGCAATATCTGTTTTGAGATTACTGACAAATTCAGAAATCGAGGAAGTTATGTGTTGGGGAACTCATGTGGATGTTATAAAAGGAAACGCAGATAGGCAACAAGCTATAGAAATATCAAAAGCAGCGATAAATCAAGAAGAAGACACCGGAATTGTAATAAACGGTAGATTTACTATGCAAAACGGCGTAAATACAAATGTATTCGGTACAGCCACTCCATATGGAGGAGTTGATGTTTGGTCTGATTCGTCTTTGATTAGATGGAACTGGGGACCACCACAAATTTTTCAAGGATTTGATAATAATGGAAACAGAATCGAAATTGAAACAAATTACAAACCCTATGAATTTAGTGAATTCAGCTACTTAACAGGATCTATAAGATCCTTTATCAGAGCCATTGAAACAGGGTCTGAACCATGGATTACAGGTCACGATCTTAGGCAAGCGCTTGAAGCTGCGATAGCGTCCAAATTGTCAGCTCAACTAGGAAGTGTACCTATAAAATTACCTTTAGAGAACCGGTCTCATTCACTTTTACCACGCCCCTATCGCTGGATTGGTGGTGACGAGACAGGAAGATATCAATCCGTAGATGAAGCAAGAAAAGAAATTCCGGATACAAACTAATAACATCTATATGTGAATGAGTAATGGCTGATAGCAAAAATAAAATAGACCTGTTAAATCGAAACGTATACGATCATATATCAAAATTGGCAATCCCTTATGATGTAATTCAATGTAAAGAAGAATATGCTGACACTTACTTGTTTTGTGAAAAATATGACTTTCCAATTGAATATTGTGCCAACACGATATTATTATCTTCTAAAAAACCACCTGATTATCATGTAGCCTGTGTGCTTCAAGGAGACAAAAAACTTGATGTTAACAATAAGGTACGTAAATTCATGAACTCTTCCAAAGTTTCTTTTGCTTCGCATGAAGAAACGGTCTCTTTGACAAATATGAAGTCGGGTGGAGTAACTATATTCGGTTTACCAAATTCAATAGATGTATATGTAGATAGTGAGGTAATGAAACAACCATATTTAATATTTGGCTCAGGAAACAGAAATGCCAAAATTATAATAGAGCCGAATTATTTAAATCAGATACCCAACATAAAATTAATAGAAAATATAACCAAATAGTTATATAGGTGGGAATAATGCTACCCAATTATAACTATATAGAGGTGCTATATGGCAAAAACCAAAAATATATCCGCAATTAAAAATAAAATCGACTCATATGTAAATGATGTAAAATGGCGTTGCATAGGTCCTCCACGGGGAGGTAGGGTAATTGCAGTTGCTGGTGACCCAATTGAAGACCAAGTCTTTTATTTTGGAGCATGTGCAGGAGGCGTATGGAAAACATACGACGGCGGTACTTATTGGGAAAATATATCTGACGGATTTTTTACATCTGCATCTGTTGGAGCCTTAGCGGTATCAGAATCTAACCCTAACACGATTTATGTAGGAACAGGCGAATCGTGTATTCGGGGTAATTTAGCTCACGGAGATGGAGTATATAAAAGTAATGATTTTGGCAAAACATGGGATAATATTGGCCTCAAAGAAACAAAGCATATTGCACGTATCAGAATTCACCCCAAAAACCCTGACATAGTTTATGTGGCAGCATTCGGGCATGCATTTGGATCTAACAAGGAAAGAGGTGTTTACAAGTCCATAGACGGTGGTAAAAACTGGAAACAAGTTTTGTTCAAAAGCGAAAAATCTGGTGCAATAGATTTATCTATGGATCCAAGCAATCCAGATGTAATGTATGCATCGATATGGGAAGCAATAAGAAAACCTTGGAATTTTTCCAGTGGCGGTAAAGACTCTGGAATTTATAAGACAGTTGACGGTGGCGAAACATGGACAGAAATCACTGATAACCAAGGACTACCAAGTGGTATAAAAGGCCGGATAGGCGTCACTATTTCTCCAGCACAACCAAAAAGAGTATGGGCTTTGATTGAAGCCGAGAATGGAGGTTTATATAGATCAGATGACAGTGGTGAAACATGGTCATTAGTGAGTGCCAATAGAGCTTTGTTGCAAAGACCTTGGTATTATAGCCACGTGTTTGCTGATCCCAACAATGAAGACACGGTTTGGGTACTAAATTTCAAAGCCTGGAAATCAACAGATGGTGGAGCGAATTTCAATCACGTTAGTACGCCTCACGGAGATAACCATGAACTTTGGATAGATCCTAAAAACAGTAATCGCATGATAGAAGGAAATGATGGAGGTGCTTGTGTAAGTTTTAATGGGGGAAATTCTTGGTCAAATATCTATAACCAAATGACTTCACAATTCTACCACCTCACAACAGACAACCAATTTCCGTACAGAGTATATGCAACTCAACAAGACAACTCAGCTATTAGCGTCCCAAGTAGGTCGATGAAAGGTGCAATATCATGGAATGAATGTTATTCAGTTGGTAGTTCAGAGAGTGGTTACATTGCTGTTAAACCGAATAATCCTAATATTGTATACTCAGGTGCTATTGGAAGTTCTCCAGGTGGAGGAGATTCTTTGTTGCGATACGATCATTCAACTGATCAGGTTAAAATAGTATCTGTTTGGCCTGAAATAGGCTGGGGCGAAGGTCCTAAAGACCATAAATATAGATTCCAATGGACTTACCCAATAATTATTTCGCCACATGACCCAGAAACTCTATTCGTTGCAGCAAATTTTGTATTCAAGTCAACTGATTCTGGTGATAGCTGGGAAAAAATAAGCCCCGATTTAACCAAATGTGACACGTCAAAAATGGATCCTTCAGGAGGTCCATTAACTCTTGACACAACATATGTTGAACACTACGGCACAATATTTTCATTCACAGAATCTCCACACCACCCCGGTGTGTATTGGGCAGGTTCTGATGATGGTAAATTACATATCTCTAAAGATTTCGGCAAGGAATGGACAGACATAACTCCTGATATCCTACCGGAGTGGTCCAGAATAGATGTTATCGAAATATCCCCGCACGATCCCGAAACAGTCTATTTATCAACGACCAAATACAAATTTAACGATGAATCCCCATACATCTATAAAACAACCGACAATGGTAAAAGCTGGACCAAGATTACTGAAGGGTTGCCTGAAGACGAATTTACTAGGGTCATAAGAGAAGACCTGAAAGTACCAGGCCTTTTATTCACAGGTACTGAAAATGGGATATATTTTTCAACAAACTCAGGTAAATCATGGAGTTCACTGCAAAGCAATTTGCCACATGTACCAATCACCGACATGGTAATAAAAGAAGAGGAAATTGTGGTATCGACAAATGGAAGGTCATTTTGGATTTTAGATAATCTGAACTTGGTTCGTCAAATATCTAAACTTGCTGATTCCAAATCTAACTATTTATTTAAACCTGCTGACACCTACAGGATCACTCCTCCAATGGGTTCAGACGGTTCAACTGGAATGGATTTAGGATCAGGGAAAATATATAACCTTGGTATAGGAACTACTGGAACGTTTTATGAGACACAAAATAAAGATGGGTCTAAACATCGTAAAATGCTTGATAGTGGTGAAAACCCTGTAACTGGAGTTGTAATAAATTATTTATTGGATATAACTTCTAACGAAGATTTAACAATAAATATTTTAGATTCAAATAAGAAATCAATCGTCTCTTTTAGTTCAAAAGATGCTAATGCAACCAACAGCCAAAATCTGCGACCCCAAAATGGCATGAATCAATTCATTTGGGACATGCGCTATTCTGGTCCAATAGCTCTTGAAGAAAACAAGGATGCACAAGACAATACTGTGGGACCATTAGCCCCTCCAGGTGAATATCATATAGAGCTAGTTACAGGAAACCAACATTTCATTCAAAAGTTCAAACTTTTGAAAGACCCTCGTATTCCGACCACCCAAAGTGACTTTGAGCAGCAATTCAAACTACTTAGAGATATCGGTGAAG
>MDTE01058852.1_pt1 | contig 33471 bp, 27 predicted proteins | sample 811231 | NCBI WGS metagenome assembly MDTE01 (sample SAMN05326651, study PRJNA326480) | marine metagenome | isolation source: seawater | place: Indian Ocean: Red Sea | collected 2010
AAGCGGCTGTCCAGTGATCCCGACCGCCACCCGCGTTGAGTCGCGGCGTACGGCCAAATTCACCGGTTGCCACCACGAGCGTGTCTTCCCAGAGACCTCGTTGCCCCAGGTCATCCAACAGAGCTGCGGTCGCCTGGTCGAATTGCGGGCACAGCGTGTCACGATAATCGAACAGGCTTCCCGGCGCGGCCGCTCCGGCGGCGTGGGCATCCCAGGTGATCTCACCGTGTAACCTGTCGAACAGGTTGACCGTCACCACCGCGACACCGCGTTCCACCATCTGACGCGCACGACAGCACAACCGCCCAAACCGCGTGTCGCCGTATTGCCTCCGAACCTGGTCGCTCTCACTGAGAAACACGTCGTCTTCGAGACCGGGAAGCGAAACCTCTCCATTCGTCTCGCCCTGCCTGGCGGCAAAGACCTCGGGCACACCTCGTCCCAGTTCGGTCGCCTCAAACGCATCACCGAGAAATGCAGCCCCCTGGCCCCGGCCAATGTTGACTCCGGTCGCGTCCAATTGCCTGGGGAGGACGACGTGGGCGGGGACCGGTCGACCGGGACCGAGCACTCTGGCGGTCACGGAACCGAAAGACGGAAACTCCTGGCCACCCCGAGACAGCCGTCCCGTCTGCAGCAGTTGGAGTCCGGTCTCGTGAATTGGCGCGGCGGTGTGATGCATCGAGCGGATCACCGACAGCCGGTCGGCCCGCTCGGCAAGCCTCGGCAAGCCCTCGGAAAAGATCATGCCGGGGACCGCAGTCGAAATCGCCTTGAGTGGACCCCGGACTCCCGAGGGAGCCTCGGGCTTGGGATCGAATGTCTCCAGCTGACTGGCCCCGCCACTCATCAGCAGCAGGATCACGCTACGCCCCTCGGCTCCCCCACGACGTGCGAGCGCCGCCTGCTCGGCGACCGAGAGGCTGACCACGCTCAGGCCACCCACTCGCAGAAAGTCACGACGTGAAACCACCGATTCGATCCCCTGTCCGCCCCGACTGAAATGTTCGGAAAAACGCTTCAAGAAACGACCGGGCGCACGGCCCGGTTGCTCACCATGACCCACCAACGACATGACGTCCCCTCCGGCCCCTCCTCCTGAGGCCGTTACCGACTCGAATTCCCAAGTGTCTATCTCTGTCGCACCGTGCGGCACACGTGACAGTTACGTTCTGTGAACCACACGTCCCAGCCCGGGGTGTGCCGACCCACGACACGCCCCGTTCTTCCCTTACTGTACCGTTGCTTCGTGGACCTTCAAGCACTCTCTGCGATCATCACAGAACTTCCACAATTGGTTTCCACGTCCCGCACAGCTGATGCCGGTGGCATCTCGGGCGGCCACCGCCGTATAACGTCCCTCACACAGTCCCATTTCTTCAATTTCACAGGATCACGCGACAACCATGATTCTTGATCTCTTTAAGCTCGATGGCCGAACCGCGTTGGTGACAGGAGGTCGCCGAGGTCTTGGCCGTGGAATCGCGACCGGATTGGCCCAGGCCGGAGCCGATGTGGCCTGCGTCTCCTACAGCGGCCAGGCTGACGAGACTCGCGAGGCTGTCGAGTCTGCCGGTCAGAGGTTTCTCGACCTGCAAGCTGATCTGGGGGCCCCGGAAGCAAGAGTCGGCCTGCTCGACCACGTCGCCAGCAAACTCGGGCCTGTCGATATCCTGGTCAACAATGCCGGTGGCGGAGGCCGGGAGGCCGCCGAGTCATTTCCGATGGACACCTGGCGACGGCAACTCGAGGTTCACCTGACAGCCTCGTTCGACCTCTCCCAACAGGCGGCCGCCGGAATGCTCGAACGGGGGCGTGGAAAGATCATCAACATCGGTTCGGTGATGACATTCCAGGGTGGTGTCGACATTCCGGCCTACGCCGCTGCCAAGCACGCAATCGCGGGAATCACCAAGTCGCTGGCCGGGTCGTGGGCCGGCCGCGGTATCAACGTCAATTGCATCTGTCCCGGTTACTTCGACACGGATCTGCCGGCCGTCCTCAAGGATGATCCCGTCCGAGGGCCTCAGATCCTCTCTCGGATCCCGATGGGACGTTGGGGGCAGCCCGAGGAACTGGCCGGACTGGCCGTGTTTCTCGCCTCCGATGCCTCCAACTACATGCATGGCAGCATTGTGACGATTGATGGCGGCTGGCTGTCGGGCTGATGATGTCCTACTTTCATTCCGGGAGACCTCCTCGATGTCTGCCCCTCGATCACAGCAATCCAGCGCATCGACCTGCCAAGGCACAGACCAGCTCACCCGACGACAGCTCCTGGCATCATCGCCCGCCGCTCTCGTGTCACTCCCGGCGCTGGCCAACGTCGCTGCACCGCTGTCGGCCCAGTTGCCCAGGAACCCGATCAGCGACGCTATCCAGTCTTCAGCACGTCGCGCGGCTCTCTCGATGCTGTTTGACGGCAAGACCCGAAAGGACTGCCTGACCTGGCAGGCCGCCTTCGGCAAGATTCTCAACAGGCTGCTTGGCCCGCACGCCCCACCGGCTCGGTTCGAAGTGCATACCGAGCGCCGAGTCCGCCTCAAGGACCACACGCGGCATGAATTGCTGTTGCGGGCCAATCACATCGACAGCGTTCCCGTCGACCTGCTCGTGCCAAACGGAGCCGGTGCGAGCGATCAGCGCCCCGGCGTCCTGGCGGTTCATGGTCACGGCGACTTTGGGCACCTGCCGGTTTCGGGACGTCACGACATCACAGGAGTCTCCGAGGCCATTGCAAAGGCCAATTATGACTACGGACTTCAGTTCGTCAGGCGTGGATACGTGGTGGCGGCTCCCTGCATGATTCCATTCGGCCGGCGCGTCGACAAAAAGAAGTACGGCAGCACCGATCCTTGCGCCACGACATTTGTCCGCATGCAGGCACTGGGTCAACTCCCGCTCACCGCCAATCTCAGAGATCTCAGGTGGACACTCAGCCTGTTGCAGCAGCGGCCCGAGGTCGATGGGGATCAGCTCGGATGCGCCGGGCTTTCCTACGGAGGCCGCATGACAATGATGGTCTCGGCTGTCGACCCCCGGATCCGCGTCGCCGCCATCAGCGGCGCACTCAACCTCTTGCAGGAACGCATCCGTCTCCGTTACAGCTGCGGGTCACAGATCATCCCGAGGCTCCTCGAATTCGGAGACTACTCGGAAATCGGATCTCTGATCGCACCGAGGCCGGTGGTTTGGGAAACCGGTTCAACCGACGGGCTCATCGTCAAGAAGTGGGACGACCTGTTTCGCAGTCGGCTAAAGCGAGCCTACGAAGCGCTCGGAGCGGGAAACCAATTGCTGTTTGACCGCTTCGAGGGTGGGCACCGCTGGAACGGGACGGTGGCCTACCCGTTGTTCGAGAAGACTCTCGGTGGCTGACCGATCCGACGCGTGATGCTTGCTCCCTGGTTGAGCGGACGGACGACCTTCGCCCACCCCACTCCCGGTCGGCCGGCGACATCCCCGCACAGGCTGTGTGCGGTGGCGTCATCCGGCACGAGCATCCAGATGGTCGGCCCCCAGGACGTCTGCCCCACCCCCCGGATTCCCGCCTCGCGGGCCCAGTCGACGAGCTCGGCCATCTGCGGATTGGCAAATACGCCACCCTGGATGTCTGCAAAAGTCTCGCCCACAAGCGTTCCAAACTCAAAGAGAGCCTCACCGACCGCATCGATCAGCCCCTCGGCCATGGCCGGAAGGACCTTCTGCCAGAGGAGAGCCGCCAACTGATCGGCCACGGGTTGCGGCGACGGTGACAATCTGCCGAAGGCTTCCCGTTCCGCCTGCCCGGACATGCCCTCACCGGACTCGGGTCTCGCCAGCACGAATCTCCAGGATCCGGGCACCTCACATCGGGCCAAGCACTGGGGTGACGACGGCGTGTGGCCGGTCCTGCCATCGACGAGGAATCCTCCCTGTTCAAACCCATGGATTCCCACTCCCGAGCGAACTCCCCGCCCGACCTCCATCGCCAGTCGGCTGGCCGGGGACTCCTGCCCGCTGATCGCTCCGGCGGCCGTCGCCACCGCCAGGGCCAACTGGGTTCCGGACCCGAGTCCTGTGTGCCGAGGAATCACCTCGTGCAGGGTGATCCGGCAGGCCCGGTGCAACTTCGAGACGACGCCTTCCAGCCAGGCACCAGCACGTTGCACGTCAGTGTCTGACGGGCTCTGCCCCTGTCGATTCTCGCCCGGACCACGGCTGACAATCTCGCAGGTCCCAGACGGTTCCGCCTCCAACAAGACACCCGGCTCGTCGATCATCAGCCCGGCACCCGAAAAGCAGGGGGCGGACCGGGTACCTCCGGTCACCAGCCCCAGGTGAAGCCTGGCTCCCGTCTGCACCCTGCAACCGGTGGGCGAGGCATGGGCCTCCGCCACGTAGTCCCGGATCAGGTCAAATGCCCGCTGTTCGGTCGGACCGGCCGTCTTTTCGACGATGATCCCGAGCTGGTCGATCTGGCTCCGGATGTCTTCAACCTCCAGCAGGTGCACCCGTGTCGCCAGGATGGCTGCTTCCAGGACCGCATGCCGGGCACGATGCAGTCCAAAATAGTCACGGGTTCGTCCCGAGTGGACGATACGGGCTGTGAGCACAGAACGCTCACTGCTGGTATCAGCTTCCTCGATCCGAAACTCGTACCACCGACAGGCGTTCGCGACGACTTGTCCACTGACAACCTCGGCGTCGACCATCAGTGGCAGTGGATCGATCCGCCCGACCGCAGCTTGAGCCAGCATCAGCACGTCATCGGTAACGTGGAAGACGCCCTCGGGACGTTGCATCAGGTTGCGAAAAGTTGTCGAAGTCTGGAACGGCCGCAACACGAGCGTCGTCATCGCCTCATCGACCATCGGCCCCATCGGGGCGAGATTCATCTCGCCCTCGTCAGAGACGGTCGTCACGAGTCCCTCGAGGATCATCCGTGCAGGGTAGCACCTGCTCGATTCGACGGGAATCTCGTCGCCCCGTCACCCGGTGAGCCACCTGGGCGGATCAGCGATTGATGCCGATGTAGAAGCTGAAGACGCGTTCGTCGTCGAAATCCTGCTTGATCAGCGGGATCCCCCAATCGACGGCGATCGGTACGGGCCCCATCGCCGGAATCGTCACCCGCAGGCCGGCGCCGACTGTCAGTCGAAAATCGTCCATGGCAACCTCGTTCTCGACTGTACCGAAGTCGCTGAACACGACGCCCGAGATCATCTCGTCGGCAGTGATCGGGAACTGGTACTGCACGCTGCCCAGCGCCATCCAGGTTCCACCGAGGCCAGTTGTCGGGTGCGTGGCTTCGCGCACCGAGACGCCTCGGAAGTCAAACCCTCGGAAGCTCTGGTAACCTCCCGCGAAGAACCGCTCGTAAATCGGAGTGTCATCGCCTGACCAACCGAGCTGCCCCGAGAGACTCAACACCTGGCGGCCATTGCCGTCAGGACGCTCGTGCAGTGTAAAATACTGCTTGGCATCGCCGCGGATCTGCGGGAAGTTGAAGTCTCCAAACGCCTGCTCGTAGCTCGCCTGCAGAAAATGGCCCTCGGTCGGAATGAACGCGTTGTCGCGACTGTCATGTGTAATGGCGACTTTGCCCGACGTGAACCAGCTCTCGCCCAACGCAGCTGCCAGCAGGCCATGGGTCGGCGTATCAGGATTGTCAATGTCGATCTCCTCAAGCCGCAACGTTCCCGCCACCGACAACTGGCGGTTGATCTGGCGCCCGACCGTCACCCGACCACCCGTACGGTGCTCATCCCAGTCAAAATAGAACCGCTGGTAGTAGAAGCCAGCAACGCTGAGGCTGTAATCGGTGTCGAGGAAATACGGGTCTGACCAGTTGAGCATGTAGCGGCTGAAGTAGTAGCCGGGCATGGCTTCGATTCGGAATCGCTGCCCACCACCTCGGAATGCCTTGCCATCGACAATGTCCTGGAAACTCGTCGGAAGCCTCAGGAGGTCGAAGTTGTTCTCGTCGAGTACGATCGAACCGATCACGCCAGCGTCACTGTTGACGCCGGCACCGAACATCAGGCGACCCGTCCTCGCCTCGGTCACGTCGATATCGACGCCCAACGTGCCATAGTTGGGGTCGACCAACGCACGTCCCAGTGCACCAAACGGGTCTCCCAGAGGCGAATTCTCGAGAATCGGGTTATACGGCTTCGCTGCGCGATCGATGTCCCGGCTCTGAGCACGCACGACCGGGTCCTGGCCGCTGAGCACATCACTCACGGCATCGGTCAGCAACCGGTAGGAGGTGGGTATGAGGCTCACCGATTCACCAGACTCGGTGGACAGCCCCACGCGGGGCGCGTTGTTGGGCCGTTGAGGATCCCGGTCTGGCTGGCGTCCAACCACTCGGTTGTCCAGTGGCGTCGTGGGGATCAGTCCCGAGAGTGGCTCTGCCTGAATTTTCTTCGGGACCAGTTCTTCGGGATTCATGGGCCGGACCCGGATCTTGGGTCCTCGAATCGGCCCCCGTTCAAAGATCATCCCCGCCAGGCGTCGTTCACTCCGCCGCAACAGTCTCGGGTCCGCCAGTTCTCCGGGCTGGAACAGCAGGCGATTCAGAACAACCGTTTCCTTCGTGTGCGGATAGTCGCCATTGAAGTGCACATCAATGGGGCCGATCAGGTAGGGCCGGTCCTCATCAATGTCGTAGATGACATCGACCTGTCCTGGAGCCTTGTCATCGAACCGCGTCAACGGATCGACCTTGGCAAACAAGCGGCCCAGTTCACCGTACATCTCTTTCATCCGGCGGACGTCCGCCAGCAGATGCCGTTGGTTGAACGGCTCGCCCCGCATCAACTCCAGGTCCGCTTCGAGGCGATCGGTGGCAAAAACCTTGTTGCCTCTCAGGGTGAGACTCCTGACGGTGTACTGCTGCCCCTCCTCGATCGTGTATTCAATCGTCAGGTTGGCATCACCGATCCGGAAAGGATTGAACACCACGTCTCCGGTTAGGACACGATGGGTGATCTTGACATCGAAGAATCCCACGCCGCGGTAATACTCGGCCAGCGACTGCTTGTCCTGGTGAATCGTCTGGGGATCAAACTTACCGCCCAACAGGTCGATCCCCAGGAAGGCTCGCTTGGTCGTCAACTTCGTCTTGAGAATCCCGTCGGTCGCATATCGGTAGTTGTTTCCGATGAACAGGACAGACGCCACAACAACCTTCTGCCCCTCCTCGATGCGAAACTCCACATCCCGATCGGTCCGCCGGGTTCCCTTGACGAGGGTGATCTTGGCGAATGGAAAGCCCTTTTCCTGGTAGTCCTTCTTCAGTCGCCGCACCGCCTCACGGTTCGCACTGATATCAAACGGACTGCCGACTCGAAGTCCTGTCGATTCCGTGAGATCCTCATCGCTGACTCGCTTGTTGCCGTCATAGCGAATCGACCGGATCATCGGCCGTTCAACCACTCGGAAGACGAGCTGCCGTCCGGCGGGATTGTCGGGATCGGATCGGAAGATCGGTTCGACGCTGAAGAACCAGCGAGTTCCAAACAGCCGTCTCACATCTTCACGAATCCTGGTGTCCGTCACTTCGCGCCCCGGCTGGACCTTGATCAGGCCACGGATGTCCTCTTCGCGGATCGTCTCATTTCCCTCGATCGCGACCGATGACACGATCTCGCCACCGGGAGACGGCGGATTCGAGATCCGCTCCCCGGGGACACTCTCGGAAACCAGGTTCTCAATCGCGGAACCTGGCTCGACATCGCGCGTCTCTGTGGAACGCGCATCAGGTGGGGCCAAAAGACGCGGTGGCGCGTCGATTGGTGGAGACTGTCCCCGGACCACGGGGCCGCCCTGACACCCGACCAGCAACAACAGCAGCCCGAGTGGGACCAACCCCGTTCCCAGGCGCAACGCCCCGGAGGGAATGCGCAGCAACACCGCCACTGCGGATCTCATGTTGGATTGCCTGATGAGAGACGTGAGAGGTGAGTCGAGGGGGCCGGGTATGTAGTGAAATCACCCGACCACGGCAAGCCGAATTCCGACGACTCTCACGAGGCCTCATCCACACCCCGGCGTTGCCATCGTCTCGAGACTCACTCGTCAGGAGACGCCACCACCGCCCACCGGTTCAATTCTCAAGAGACTCGCCAATCCGATAAATGGCAGTCGTGTCGAGCACCTGGTCATTGGCATCAAACAGGCGTTTCAGCGCGGCCGTGTGGATCTTCATCTTGGTTCCACCGACGCCGATGGCTCCGTAACAGACCACCTGTCCCTGCTGGGCCGCCTTGTCGGTCATCTCCACCCCCTCGATCCCCAGGGGCGGAACGGCATTGAGATCAATGGCGACCTGCAGGTCCGCCGCCGCTGCGAGAGTTTCAGCCGAGATGAGTTGCACGCCGGTGGCTCCGGCGGCAATCACGGCGGTTGCCCCTTCGAGCGCCACCGCCACATCCTCCGGCTCCGAAGCGGCCACCGGTTCGAGCTCGGCCGATGACACCCGCCCAGCAATCGTCTCACACGTCGAGGCCGCACGTTCGGCGCTGCGACTGCCCACCCGGACCCGCGCCCCTTCAATCGCCAGTAACTCTGCCGCTCTCTGTCCCACCGGCCCCGTGCCACCCAGAACGACGGCGACCGCCCCCTTGAGGCTGGTGTGACGACGTGCGCGAAGGACGGCCGCGGCGGCCGTCGTGTTGGAGCCGTTGGAGTCCATCATGACCGAGACGCGCATGGGCCCGAAAAACGCCTGCTGCACGGCCGCGAGTACCTGCTCGCCGGCGGCGACGTTGCTGCCGCCGACAAAAACCGCCGTGCGGGACAGATCGGCAATCCCGCGGGTGAAAATCGCACCGTGCACCAGCCCCACCACCGTGTCGGGCGTCACGTTTCCGTAGGAAAACAGATGGTCCACGCCGGCGTCCACCGCCACCACGCGATCAAACACGCTCGGATCCGGATCCGTGTCCAACTGCACCAGGATCGACTTCATCTCCCACGTCTCCCTCTTGACCCTGCAGCCGGCCCGGTTCTTTCCGTCTCCCCGGTACCGGTCTCCTGACAAAACCGCCCGGCTCTCCCACGTCCCTGGGGGACGGAAAGAGCCGGGCGACGTGCGTTGGAAAACTCGTCGGGAGCAGCCAGCTGCTCACTCGCCGCCTTCCGCACCTCCACCATCGCATTCACCACCGCCGTCTCCGGCGTCGTCTCCACCATCGCATTCACCACCGCCGTCTCCGGCGTCGTCTCCACCATCGCATTCACCGGCATCGTCACCGGCATCCAGCTGCGACGCTTCAAACGGATGAACCGCCCCGTCCTTCTCGGCGATCACCTGGGACGGAGCCGGATCGTTGGCCATGGCCCGCTCGATCGACTGCTTGGTGGCCTCGTAGTTGTACTGCTCGATCTTGGCGTTGTCCTCGGCCAGCCAGTGGATGAAGACGCCACAGACGATCACCAGGTCGTCGGCCTGGTCGGCGGGAATCGTGCCCTCGGCCAGACAATCTGCCACGGCCTTGGCGACGCCCTTTTGCGCAGGACCGAACATCTGCACGGCCTGATTGGCTCCCTTGATTGTCACCTTGGTGACCATCACCGTCGAAGGTTTCACGGCCAGGTTCGGGGTGAGCACAGCCAGCAGATTGATGTGGCCGGCCGTCTGATTGGCCAGGGCGTTGGAGAACGCGGTTCCAACCGGACCATTCTTGTCACCGATCAGCAGATCGATGTGGGCAACTTCATTGCCCTCGCCCACCAGGGCTTCGCCAACATAAAGCGACATGTGTTGTCTCCTCGACAGGTGTGATTCGTTGAGGGCGGGGAATGCCAGTCTCCCCGCGACCCGCTACACGTTATCCTCAGGCGATCTAGATACCAAGTCGCCACGAGGATTGCCAGCAACCGCCCCCCCAGAGAATTCTCCCTTCAACTCTCAACTCTCCCCGCACCCCATGTCCGACGCTGCCACCGGCTCTCCCCTTGTCATACTCGGTGCCAGTACGCGCGCTGCCGCATGGTCCGCCATCGATTCCGGACTTCAGCCCCGGTGTGCCGACCTCTTTGCAGACAGCGACCTCGTAAGGGTGGCCACCGCCTTCGCCGTCCCCGAGTACCCCGATGGACTCATCAACGCAGCCCGCACACTCGGGGCGCACGTCGGCTCGCCCTGCCCGTGGATGTACACCGGTGCCCTCGAACACCATATCGAGACCATCGAGGCCCTCGGTCGTATGACCGAGCGTGGTGAGCTTGGCCCCTTGCTCGGCAATGGGCCCGACGTGTTGCGACGGGTCCGTGACCCGTTCTGGGTGAACGAGACCTGTCGTCGACATGGACTCCCCTGCCCCGCCGTCCAACCGCTTGACAATCCTCCCCCAGCAGACGGGACCTGGCTGCTCAAACCAGTCGCACGGCACCCCGGACAGACGATCTCCCGTTGGAATGGAATGCAGCCGCAGACCGGCGGCTGGGTCTTCCAGGAGTGGAAAGCGGGAGAGTCCTTCTCGGCGGCCTGCGTCGGTTCTGGGGGAAGCGCTCGCGTCCTGGGGATCACCCGGCAACTGGTGGGGCTTCCTGGATTTCATGCCCCCGAATGGGGCTGGTGCGGGTCGGTCGGACCAATCTCTCCCGGTCTCGAGATCACCCGCCACGTAGATCTCCTGGCCGAGACATTGGCCCGGGAATCAGGACTCACGGGACTGTTTGGCATCGACCTGGTCGTTGACGACGCGATCACGTGGCCCATCGAGATCAATCCACGATACACCGGCTCGATGGAGGTCATCGAGCGTGCCACCGGCCTGTCGATGATCGGCGAGCACGTCAGAGCCTCGGGAGCGGCGGCCGTCCCCGATCGCGGCAATCCGTGTGCCCCCGTGGCCCAGCAACGCCATGCTGGATGCCTCGTCGGCAAGGGAATCCTGTTTGCGCCGCGAGACGGGTTCCTCGATAGAGCTCCATCCGCAGGCCCCACCTGGGACGTGGCCGATGTGCCGGTGCCGGGAAGCCTGGTCCAGGCGGGGAACCCCGTCTGTTCGGTGCTCGTCCGTGGCACATCCGTGGCCGACGTTCAGCAGCGGCTGGCAGCGTCGTGTGCCGCCATCGAGCATCAGGCACTGCCAGACCATTCGGATCGTTGATCGGGCTCCCAGCCACCGGTAGGATCTGGCTGCACCAGTCGGTACAGAGCCCGCCTGGTGGCTTGTCCCCTGTGACGACTGGCCCTGTGGAGGTATTGGGCCCGCCGGAGACCGATGACCAGGCCAGGAGAGTGATGTCCAAGTCGACAGATATCCGGATTGTTGAGGCCACCTGTGAATTCGAGGCGATCGCATTTCGAACGCCGTTGAAATTCGGTGGGCGCATCACCGAGAACACCACGCTGATCAACGTGACGGTCAGTGTCGAAAACCGGCGGGGCGACCATGCCACTGGTTTCGGGAGCATGCCCATCGGGAACATCTGGGCGTGGCCATCGGCGACGGTCACGCCCGACCAGGCCGAGGCGGCGATGGCAGAATTCGCTGAACGCGTCGTTGCGATTGTCGACTCGTTTCCGGAATTCGGTCACCCGCTCGACATCATGTACGGTCTGTCCGCCGAGTATCACCATCTCGGCCGCTCTGTCGCGTCGCAGCAGGGCCTGGCGGAGTCAATTCCCGAGCTGGCCCAGTTGGTCGCCGCCAGCCCCGCGGACGCCGCCGTGCATGACGCCTTTGGAAGGGTCAACGGCATCAGCTCTTTCGACGGACTCTCGTCCGATTTCATCGACCACGATCTTGCCAGCTTTCTCGACGATCAGTTTGCCGGCGAGTTTCTCGATGCCTATACGCTCCGAGCCCCCAAGACGCAGCTCCCGCTCTATCATCTCGTCGGCGCCATCGACCCTCTCACCGATGCGGACATCGACGGGCGTATCGACGATGGACTCCCGGAGACCTTGCCCGAGTGGATCGCGGCCGACGGGCTGACGCATCTCAAGATCAAGCTCAACGGCGACGACCTGGACTGGGACGTCGAGAGGGTACTCGCCATCGAGCGCGTGTCGGCCGAGGCCCAGGCGGTCCGCGGCTGCACACAATGGTGGTACTCGACTGACTTCAACGAGAAGTGCGAAAACGTGGATTACGTGCTCGAGTTTCTGGCCCGGGTGCGAGAGGGATCGCAGGCGGCTTGGGATCGCATCCAGTACATCGAGCAGCCGACCAGCCGCGACCTCAAGGCCCACCCGGATGTGAAGATGCACCAGGCTGCGTCGATCAAGCCGGTGGTGATCGACGAGGCCCTGGTCGACTACGAGGCCCTGTTGTTGTGCCGGGACCAGGGCTATAGCGGGGTCGCACTGAAAGCCTGCAAGGGCCAGACCGACTCCCTGCTGCTGGCCGCAGCGGCCCAGAAGTTTGACATGTTCCTGTGCGTCCAGGACCTGACCTGCCCCGGTGCGAGCTTCCTGCACTCGGCCAGTCTCGCAGCCAGGATTCCTGGTGTGCAGGCCATCGAGGGGAACGGGCGGCAATACTGTCCTGCCCCCAATCGGCAGTGGTCCAAGCAGTTCCCGGGCATGTTTGACATCACCGATGGGACGGTCGCCACGAGTGAACTGGGCGGCGTCGGGCTTGGGTTCTGAAGAACGCCCGCCGCAGGCTACCAGCCGCCGCGTCGCATCATCTTCCAGGCCATGTGATTCTGGTAGGCGAACATTCCGAACAGAATCGCGAGAAATGGCTGTCCGAGACTGAAGTAGCCGTAGGCTGCAGCTCCGGCTCCCACAACAGTCGACATCAGCATCGCGCGCTGCTGCCCACGTGCTGGATTCTTCCAGACCAGGATCTCACGGGCAATCTGCCCTCCATCCAGCGGAAGAACGGGGACAAGGTTGAGGATCGACCAGGCGATGTTGATCAGAAACAGAAACCCGAGCGTTTGAGCCATCCGGTGACCATCGGGGATGGGGCGAGGCAGGAGAAACAACGCCACCAGGGACAGGCCAGCCAGCAGGAATCCGGCTCCCGGACCGGCCACCAGCACCAGCAGGTTGCGGCCCGTCGAAGTCCTCGACGTTGTCGCATATCCGCCGAAGAATCCCAGGACGATCTCTGATGGCCAGCCGAACAGGCGGGACATCGTGGCATGTCCCAGTTCGTGGACCAGCACACTGAGAAACACCGCCATCACCGCCATCAGAATCATGGGAGGATCGTCGTGGAAGCTGCTCCAGACGATCATCGCCGCCGTGGCCCAGAAGATCGGATGCACGCGGACCGGGATCGGTCCGACATGAAATCTCAAGTCAAACTGCGTCTCGGGAATCCGGCCGAACATGCCTGGTCTGGTTTGAGCCTGGTGAAACCCGAAAATGTCGATTGCGACCTGGGCCTGCGATGCGCGGCCAAGCCTAGTCAACCGGGCACGACGTGGCAAACCGTGTCGCCCTTCCGATACCCTTTTGGCGTGCGTCCCGCGCCCGACCGCGGCGCCTCCTGCCCCCGTTCTCACCCTGACCCACGTTGACGGAACTCCCCATGGGCGGACTCGTCCGCTTGCTCCTGAACAACCCGGTCGTGCGGCCCTTGCTGCAACCGGTCGTTCGCCCGGTCACGCGGCTGATGATCGGTCTGATCGCCATCCCTCTGTTTCGACTCGTCTTGAAACGCGTCGCCCGCGTCAAGTCACTCGATCTCGAAATGGAAAAGGACTTCGAGGAGTGGTTTCGGGCCTCGCTCTTGCTGCTCGCTGCAACTCGCAACATGGAAACTCTGATCTTCCCGTGGGTGACCGAGGAGTACCAGGACACCGGTGAGACCTACTGGATGATGGTCGGACTGCGGGTCCTGCTGGCCATTGGCGTGATCGAGGCGATGCCCGACCAGGGCCTGTTTCAGATCATCTACCCCGGGCCACCGAAGTTGAATTTCTCGCGGGACCACGGAATCTTCCGAGAGATTCGCGAGCGGTTTCGCGAGATTGTCACCGGCTATCTCTGTCAGTACATCAATCGCTCCTCACCGGTGTTCGCCATCATGGCCACGATCGCCGAAGGATGGATTGGTTGGGCGTGCTACGGCCTGGCCGTCGCCCAGTACCTCCTGATCGGCCTGGTCACGTCCAGGGACAAGGCCCGAGACGTGCTCTCGGCATTTGATCACCAGGTCGCTCTGCGTCGCCAGCAACTCGTCGACGAATTCAAACCCGCCCCGGAATCCCAGCTGGGGTCCGAACCGGAAGAGTGAATCGTGGCGGAGGCGCTGGCAACAGGCTCCGGCTCCCCTCGCCGCTCTTTACCACTGATGCTCTGCTCCCCATCTCCGGGCCGCCGAACGTTGCCTCCCCTGCGGGGATTGCGAAAGGCGGCAGGCAGAGGTATCACAGGGTGTGCCACGCGCGATCGGCTGTCGGTCGTGATCGAGGCAGGGAAGGAACCGGATTCGCGCGATGCCACGCATCCAGCAACTGGACGCTCGGATTGTCAACAAGATCGCCGCCGGCGAGGTCATCGAACGGCCGGCCAGCGTGGTCAAGGAATTGCTGGAAAACAGCGTTGACGCGCTCGCCACACGGATCGATGTGGAGATCGAAGAGGGCGGGAGCCGCCGCATCCGCGTGGTGGACGACGGCGAGGGCATCCACGCCGATGACATTCTGCTGGCCGTCTCGGCTCATGCCACCAGCAAGATCCGCAGCGCCGAAGACCTCTTTGGTGTGCACACCATGGGATTCCGTGGAGAAGCCCTCGCGTCCATTGCCGAAGTCAGCCGCTTTGTCGCCAGAAGCCGGACAGCTGAGGCCATCGCCGGGACGGAACTGGTTGTCAGTTTCGGAGATGTCCAGACACCTCAGCCAGCTGCCTGCCCACCGGGAACGACCTTCGACATTACCGACCTGTTCGGAAACACGCCGGCACGCCGCAAGTTTCTCAAGAGACCCTCGACCGAGTTCGGTCATATCGCCGAACAGTTCACGCGGGTCGCACTCGCTCATCCGCGGCTGCACATGACCTTGCGGCACAATGGCAAGGACGTCTTTGACCTGCCGCCGACCGACCGACTGATTGAACGACTCGAGCTGTTTCACGGCCGCGAATTGACCGAGAAGCTCATCTGGATCGAGAGCGAGTCTGGAGGCTGTCGGCTGTGGGGCTACGTCGGCCATCCGAGCCAGACCAAGTCGAGCCGGAAAGGGCAATATGTGTTTCTCAACGGCCGACCGATCTCTGACCGGTCGCTGAGTCACGCTTTGACCGAGGCCTACCGCGGGCTGGTGATGGTCGGGAGACAGCCGATCGCGTTTCTGTTTCTCGAGATGCCGCCGGAACTGGCAGATGTCAACGTCCACCCGACCAAGTCTGAAGTCCGATTCCAGGACAGCCAACAGCACTACCGGCAACTGCTGTCGACGATTCGCACGACTTTTCTCGGCACGCCGATGGACTCGTCGCTCCGCGTCGATTCCCAGGATGGCACTCCCGCCACCGGCACGGGCCCTCATCAGCAACCGGCTCCGCAACATCTCCAGCACCGACTGCAGATCGGCGGCCCGGCGGGTTTTCGTTCCCGAGAGTGGACCGGCCCGTCAGCCCCCGTGGACTCGCCAGCCGGCCCCATGGCCACGCCAGCCGGCCCCATGGCCTCGCCAACCGGCTCCATGGCCTCGCCAGCCGGCCCCATGGCCACGCCAACCGGCTCCGTGGCGAGCAGGACCGAGCCTCACACACTCGACGCCGCCACGCCGGGGCCGTCAGGGCCCTCAACAGCCGAGACTCCCGTCACAACCCCGTCGGGGGTCCGTGGGATCCAGGTGCACGACTGCTACCTGGTGCTCGAAACGCCCGACGGCGTGGCCGTCGTCGACCAACACGCGCTGCACGAGCGGATTCTCTATGAGGCGTTCAAGGCCCGCACGCTGATCGGCGAAGTCGAGCAGCAGAACCTGCTGGTACCCGAGACGGTCGAGTTGACGGCGCGCGAAGCGGCCGTCGTGGCCGAGCATGCCGCACTGCTGGAGAATCTCGGATTCTCGATCAGCGAATTCGGCACCAACACCGTTCTGGTCAGCGCCTACCCGGCCATGCTGCGGCGGCTCGATTTTTCGGAGTTGATCCGTGACCTGGCGGAAGCCCTCGAACGACCGGGCCAGCCGCCCGATCGACGTGATATCATGGAGTCACTCCTCCAGATGATGGCCTGCAAGGCGGCCATCAAGTCAGGCCATCGGCTGACGTCCGAGGAGATGGCCAGCCTGCTCGAACAGAGTCACCTCATCGACGACGCGCACCATTGCCCGCACGGACGCCCGACGGCCCTGGTGCTCAGTCGTGATGAACTCGACCGGCAATTTGGCCGACTCGGTTAACCCCCTTCTGAATACACGGCCCCAGGACCTGCCAGGCAAGCCATGATCTGTGTCAGTATCGGTCGCACTCGCCACAAGATGGTGATGGCCGAACACCGGGCGCTCGCTGAGCGTGGTGCCCAACTCGTGGAACTCCGTCTCGATTGGCTGTCGCGCGACCCCGACGTCAACCGATTGATCTCAGACCGACCGACTCCGGTCGTTGTCACCTGCCGGCGCGATAGCGACCGTGGCCGGTTTGGTGGCCCGGAAGAACAGAGACAGACTGTTCTCCGTGCCGCCATCGTCGGTGGCGCCGAGTATGTCGATATCGAGGACGACATCGCGGCGTCGATTCCTCGCTACGGGGACACACAGCGGATCGTCTCGCACCACAACTTCGAGGAGACACCTGACGACCTGGAAGAAATCCACGAGCGGATGTGTGACCTCGATCCGGACATCATCAAGCTGGTCACCATGGCCAACCACCCGGCCGATTCGGTTCGGCTGCTGAAACTGGTCGAATCATCGGAGATCCCGACGATCGGGTTCTGCATGGGGGAGGTTGGATTGCCCAGTCGCCTGCTGTGCTGCAAGTACGGTGCTCCCTTCACCTACGCCACGTTTTCCAGCGAACGCGCCCTGGCGCCTGGGCAATTGTCCTTCGAAGAGATGTCTGAGACGTATCACTTTGACCGTCTCGGCGCCGACACCCGCGTGTTTGGCGTCCTTGGAGACCCGATTGGTCACAGCCAGAGCCCGTTGATTCACAATGCGGCATTTGCGGCAGACGGAATCGACGCGATCTACCTGCCATTCCGAGTCCCCGCCGACAACCTGAACAGCTCGCTCAGTGCCTTCGAGTGGCTTGAGATTGGCGGATACAGCGTCACGATTCCTCACAAACAGGCCGTGATCGATCACGCAGAGATTTGCGACGACAGTGTCACCCGGCTCAAGGCCGCCAACACGCTCTTCCGAGGCGACACGGGCACCTGGAGCGCCTCCAACACGGATCTGCCGGCCGCGATCGACACGTTGCTGACCGCCCTGGATTCCAGCGGCCAGTCCCGGTCGCTGTCCGGACGCAAATGCCTGGTCCTGGGAGCCGGTGGTGCGGCCCGCGCCATTGCAGGGGGACTCGTCGACGCTGGCTGCGGCGTCACTGTCTCAGGGCGGACTCGTCAGCGCGCCAGCGCCTTGGCCGAGGAACTCGGATGCCAGGACGTCAGCTGGGAAAATCGAGGTGCCCAGTTTGCGGACATCCTGGTCAATTGCACCCCCGTCGGCATGCACCCGCATGTCGATGACTCACCGTTTGAACCCCAATGGCTGGGAGACAGCACGTTGGTGTTTGACACGGTGTACAATCCCGAAAACACCATGCTGTTGAAACAGGCGAAGGAACGGGGATGCCCCACGGTGAGCGGGGTCGAGATGTTTATCCGACAGGCGGCACTGCAATACGAGACCTTCACCGGGCGGATGGCACCGATGGATCTCATGCGAGATACGCTCAGGCGAGGGATCTCGGCGGTTCGATAACCCTACCGAACCCCTCCTCTCGACCGAACCCCTCCTCTCGACCGAACCCTGTCCACGAGGGCCGATCATGAAGCGCCTGGTGATGATCGGCTATCGCGGCAGCGGCAAGAGCGTGGTCGGTGCATGTGTCGCCGGCCAGTTGGGCTGGGAGTTCCTCGACACGGATGATCTGATCGAGAGCTCTACCGCATGCTCGATAGCCGAGATTTTCGAACGGTCTGGTGAAGCCGAATTCCGGCGTGTCGAGCGGCGGGTGATCCGGGAATGCCAGGATCTCACCGATGTGGTCATTGCCACCGGAGGCGGCGCGGTACTGAGTGAAGAGACTCGGCGAGACTGGTGTGATCCGGAGACACACGTGGTCTGGCTGACCGGAACCGCAGACGAACTGGCCGATCGGATCGCCAGCGACGGCACGACCGGGCAACGTCGCCCCTCCCTGACCGGACAGAGTGTGCTCGAGGAAATCGTCACTGTTCTCGAGACGCGTACGCCGCTATACGCGGAATCCGCCGACACAACTGTCGCGACCGGCGGGCGCTCGATCAGCCAGGTGGCTGAAATTGTCCTGGCGTCCGTCCCTGATTCTCGTGATCCCGATTCGGAGACCTGACCATGGTGCTCGGCGGTCTCCCAATCTGGTTTGCGCTCCTGTCGGCCTTCATTCTCGGCAGCGTCATCGGCAGCTTTCTGAACGTCTGCGTTCATCGCTTGCCGGATCACTACGGCATCCTCTCAGGCTGGAAGGGACTCTTCCATCCCCCCTCACGGTGCCCGCGCTGCCTGCACCCGATTCGGTTGATCGACAACGTCCCGATCCTGGGTTGGATCAAGCTCGGTGGTCGCTGCTTCAACTGCCGGAAGCGGATTTCTCCACGTTATCCGATCGTCGAGCTCTTCAACGGGCTCCTGTGGATGATCATGTACATGGTGGAGATCGGTGATTTCCGACCGACGATGGGTCCTCTGACCGGTGCCAGCAGTCTCTTTGCCGGCGATCTCAGTCCGGCGGCCACATCTGGTTCGCCGTGGACATCTGCCGAGGCGATTCTGCACCTGAGGTACCTCTATCACATGGTGCTGCTCGAGACGCTGCTGGTGGCATCGCTGATCGACTTCGACCTCAGGATCATACCCGACAGCGTGACCGTCCCAGCCATGGGCATCGGCCTGCTCGGCTCACTTCTGGGCACGGTCTACATCTTCCCCATCTGGTTCCAGGACCGCAGCAGTGTCAGCCAGGTCTGCGAAATCCTGGCGGCCGGACACGACTCGCCACCAGCCTGGCTCGAGTGGATTCGCGAGGCTCCTCGCATGCCCGGCTGGGTCCTCACCTCACCGCACCTGCACGGGCTGGCCACCAGTGTCGCCGGCCTGGTTGTCGGCGGCGGCGTGATCTGGCTGGTTCGAATCGCCGGCCACTGGGTGCTCAAGCAGGAAGCCATGGGATTTGGAGACGTCACACTGATGGCGGCGATCGGCAGCTTCATCGGATGGCAGGCGGTCCTGGCCGTTTTCTTTATCGCCCCGCTGTTTGCCATCGTGTTTGCGCTGGCCAACTGGTTCCTGCGTCGTGAACGCGAACTGCCGTATGGGCCCTTCCTGGCCATGGGCACGCTGTTCCTGTTATATGCGTTCAAACACATCTGGCCGAATCTCGAGGCGACCTTCGGCTGGGGCCCGTTCCTGGTCGTCCTGCTGTCGCTCGGGGCCGCCTCGTTCGTACCGCTGTTGATGCTGACACGCCTCGTCCGCCGCGCCCTGGGCATCCCTGACCCGTCCTGCGAAGCCCCGCTCACCTGGCGACCGGCCGACCAGTTGCATTACCTCGCGGGCGAGCAGGTCGATCCCCGGCAGGGACGCTGGCCGGCTGGCCCGGAGAACGACGATTGGCCGGGACAGCTCTCCGGTCGGGGAATGGAATTCGAATCCCGCTGGCGACAACGTCCCTAGACGAATTCAGGTCTTGTTCCCCGTCCGCTACAATCGGGTATATCATGATCACGATCGTCGACTACGGCATGGGCAATCTGCGGAGCGTGCAAAAGGCGTTTGAGCGTCTGGGGCACGAAGCGCTGATCAGTTCCGATCCCGACCAGATCGCCCACGCCCAACGGCTCGTCCTGCCTGGCGTGGGAGCCTTTCGTGATGCGATTGCCGAGTTGAACCGCTTGCAGATGGTCGACTCGATCCGGGACCATGTCGCCGCCGATCGGCCTTTCCTGGGAATCTGCCTCGGCCTGCAGCTCCTGCTCGATCGCAGCCACGAGGACGGTGAATGGGAAGGGCTGGGCCTGGTACCCGGCGAGGTGGTCCGTTTTGGCTCGACCGACGGCTATCCCGAGGATCTCAAGATCCCCCACATGGGCTGGAACACGCTCGACCCCGTGGACACGTCGTGCCCGCTGTTGACCGAGATTCCCGCCGGCAGCAGCTTTTACTTTGTGCACAGCTACTACGTCGATCCGGTCGACGACAAGCACATTGTCGGACGGACCGACTACGGGCTCCCGTTCGCCTCGATGATCGGCCGAGGCCGGATGTTCGCGACGCAATTCCATCCTGAAAAGAGCCAGCGGATCGGATTGCAGTTGCTGGCCAACTTCGCGTCGCTGTAGGCATCAGCACGATGGAGATTCCCCGCGAGCACCTGCAGGCTCTCGACGATGTCGGCTGCGTCGCCCTGCCCGGATTCTGTGATCCCGCCACCACCCGCCAGATCGCCAATCGGCTTGAAGAGCTCTTCGCGTCCGAAGGTGACCGCGCCGGCAGCGAATTCAAGCCCGAGGATGGCTGTCGACGACTGGCCAATCTCGCCGACAAGGACTCGCTGTTCCGGGAATTGATGGTCCGAGACGACCTGCTCGGGTACGTCGGCCACGTGCTCGGCCCCCGGTTTAAGCTCAGCAGTCTCAACGCACGCAGCATCAACGCCGGATGCCAGAGGACCCAACCGCTTCATGCCGACATGAGTGCCCTGCCCGATCAGCATGGATTCTGGGTCTGCAACAGCCTGTGGATGCTTGACGACTTTACCCCGGACAATGGTGCCATCCGTTACGTCCCAGGATCACACCGCTCCGGAGTGCTGCCGGCTGACGCCCTTGAGGATCCCGTGGCGGACCACCCGGACCAGCGACTGATCACCGGTACCGCCGGAACGGTTCTCGTCATGAACGCACATCTGTGGCACGGCGGCCTGGCCAATCTCACGGACCACCCCCGGCGTGCGCTGCACATCTTTTTCGCGCGGCACGATCGGCCACAGCAGCAGTACCAAAAACACCTGCTCAGTCCCGCGACCCTGGCCCAACTCACACAGCGACAACGCCAGGTCCTGGCGATCGACGACCCGCTCAACGATCAGATCAGTCTGGATCCCAGTACCCGCAGCGGTTTTCTCGAGTAGCCCCTGAGCGAACAAGCCCGTACTGTCCGGGATCGAGGCAAGCATGAATGCCAACGACGACCGATGGGAGACGGATTCTTGGAGATGATCCCGGCCATTGACCTGCGTGGCGGACAGTGCGTCCGGCTCCAGCAGGGAGACTACCAGCGTGAAACCGTGTTTGGCGACGACCCGGTGGCGATGGCCCATACATGGGTGGCCGCATCTGGTCCCAGGCTGCACCTGGTCGACCTGGACGGCGCTCGCGACGGTATCCCGGCCAACGCCGAGGTGGTGCGATCGATCGTCAGCAACGTATCGGTTCCCTGTCAATTGGGCGGAGGTGTGAGGACGACCGAGGCTGTCGAGCGATTGCTCAACGACGTCGGTCTCGACCGGGTCATCGTGGGAACCCAGGCACTGAAGGCCCCCAGCTGGTTCCAGGACATGGCGACGTCGTTTCCCGGACGAGTCTGCCTGGGTCTCGATGCCAGAGACTCGATGGTGGCCACCGAGGGCTGGCTCGACGTCTCGACGAAATCCGCCCTGGAGCTTGCACGCGAATACGCCGACCTGCCGCTGGCTGCGATCATCTACACGAACATTGCCAGGGACGGGATGCTCGCAGGCATCGACCCGGGTACGCTCGGCGATCTCGAACAACTGTCAACACTCGGACCACCGGTGATCGCGTCCGGCGGCGTCACCACCCTGGACGATGTGAAGCGATTGCTGGACATCGCCGCGACTCACCCTGGCCTCATCGGAGCGATCGTCGGCCGAGCCATCTACGAAGGCACTCTCGATCTGGCCGAAGCGGTGAGATTGACCGAGTCGGCTTGATGATCCCCCGCGTTTGCTCGTGGATCCGACTACCCCTCAAAGAACGTGGCAATCCGCCACCGGCGTTTTTTGGGGTGGCCGCGATGGCCCTGTCGGCGGGCCCCAGGGGGATCTACCGGACCTGTCCCCTGTCGCTCTCCCATCGCATCCCGTTCGCGGGTGGCCCGGACCAGTTCCTGCGTCACCGACTCGAGGCGTTCGGCCAACCCCGCCTCCCGATCCGTCGCCCCCGACAACTGCTCCTCGAGATCCAGGTTGGTTTGCTTCTGCAATGCGACGTCCCGGTGCGTCTGCCCGAGTTGCTCGCGGAGCTGTCCGAGCTCCGCCGAGAGTCGGTCAATCCGCGATTCGGCCCGACCGAGCAATTGCCGCGACACCTCGCGTTCTCGCCCCCATTCCTCCTCGGACTCCACCCGCTGTTCTCTGGCCAGCTCGACTTCGTCCCGAGCGGATGCACCATCTGTCTGCGCGGACTGCAGTTGCAGGCGGTGGTTGGCCAGCTCATTTTCAAATGCCTGCCGTTGGTCGTCAAACAACCGTCTCAGCCTCTTCAACTCGCTGCCCCGGACAAGCCAGGCGACCAGGGCACCAACCACCAGGCTGGCTCCCACCGCGACAATGACCTCGATCCCACTGAGCACGCGTCTTCCTCGGCTGGTGTTCCACACTCGCCTCCAGACTAGCGTTGCCTCGGACGGGGTCAACGCTTGACCGCCGGGGCCTGCGGCAGACACTGGACTCCGTGCCAACCGACCTGGTCGACCTGCCGGAAGCCCCGATGTGCGACGCGTCCACTCACAAAACCGACCTCTCCCGAGGACGTTGGCTACTGGTCCTCGCAGCGGTGCTTTGGAGCAGCACCGGGCTGTTTGTCAAAGTCGAGGCTTTGCGAGGGATCCCGGGGCCCATGCTGGCCTGCCTCCGCGCACTGTTTGCGGCCACCTGCCTGGTCCCATTCGTTCGGCGGAGCGACGTGCGATTCCGACGCGGACTTGTACCGATGGCGGGTTCGTTTGCGGCGATGAACGTCCTGTTCCTGACGGCCATGACGCTGACCACCGCCGGGGCGGCTGCGTTCCTGCAATACACCGCCACGCCTTGGTCCTTTTTGCTGGGATGGCTGGTTTTGGGCGAATCCAGTCGCCGCGGCAATCTCTTGGCGGTGGTCATGGCGCTGGCCGGGATCATCTGTATCGTCGCCTGCTCCCCGGGTGAGCAATCCCTGCTGGGCAACCTGCTGGCCACGACCAGTGGCCTGGCCTTCGCCGGAGTGATCATCTCGCTCAGGCACCTCCGTGACGAATCCCCGACCTTCCTGGTGCTGGTCAACCAGTCGGTCAGCTGCCTGGTCCTGCTCCCCTGGCTTGCCGCCCACCCGCCAGACCTCACATCGACGCAGTGGCTGCTGCTGGCGGCTTTCGGAGTCGTTCAGATGTCGATCCCCTACCTGCTGTTCGCCCGGGGCCTCAAGTACGTCTCCGCCCAGGAAGCGTCGTTGATCGCCCTGCTCGAACCCGTGCTCACTCCCGCCTGGCTTGCGTTGCTCGGGTGGGAATTGGCTCCAGCATCCACGTGGGTCGGTGGAGGCCTGATCGTTGGAGGACTCCTCGCACGCTACACGATCTTCGCCGGGCCCGGAGGAGTTTCGGACGGGTCCACGGCTACGGACTCGGTGTCACGACGGCCACCCGCAGATCCATGACATTGGTATGTGTCGGACCGGTCTTCACGAGCCCACCCACTCGATCGAAAAACGTGTAACTGTCGTTGATCTCGAGAAACGGCTCCGGAGCCACCTCCTGGGAGTGGGCTTTTTCATAGAGATCCTGGTCCACAAGGGCGCCGGCGGCATCGGTTGGCCCGTCTTCTCCGTCTGTGCCGCCAGAGAGAATCGACAGGCCAGCGAGGCCACGCTCTCCAGACTCCGCCAGCGCGGCCAGCACCAGTTCCTGGTTCCGGCCCCCGCGACGCGGTTGATCTGTGGCTGCCAATTTCACGACCGGTTCACCTCCCGAGATGACGCACGCCGGAGTCGCCACGGGACCGTGACCATCCTGGATCCCACGGCACAGCGCCAGCAACGCCGCGCCTTCCTCGCGAGCCACGCCCTGGTTGTCGGATCCCAGCGACAACACCTCGTATCCCAGCGACTCGGCTGTTCGCGTTGCGGCCGCAACAGCCACCTGGTTGTTGCCGATCACGTGGTTACTGACGGACGCCCCCAGGGGGACCGTGCCCCGACCCGATTCTGCCGCCGATTGTCCCACGTCTGGCGACTCTTCTGCCGCGCGGATGTTCAGCCAGTCCCACACCGCGGGGGGAACGTTGTCGGACTGCCCGGCGTGGCGTTTCAAGACCTCAAGGGCCTGCCAATAGGTCCCGGTATCCGCGACGGTTGGGCCGGATGCGATCACATCCAGAGGGTCCCCAATCACGTCCGAGATGATCAGGCTCTGCACGGCACCCGCCCCGGCAGCCGCCCTCGCCAGGTCTCCTCCCTTGACGGCACTGAGCCGCTTGCGGACGCAGTTGAGTTCATTGATGGTCGCCCCCGAGTGCATCAGCCACCTCGTGACTGCAAGCTTGTGCTCAAGTGTGATCCCGTCGACCGGCGCTGGCAGCAATGCGCTGCCACCTCCTGAGATCAGCACGAGGACAAGATCATCAGGTCCTGCGTCACCGACCAGTTCCAAGATTCTTCTGGCCCCGTCGACCCCTTCGGCGGTCGGTTCATTGACCCCGGCCGGGCGTGCGGCGTGGAGGTGAATCCTCTCCAGGGGACGCACGCAATCGGCGGGTACATTGACCCAGCCGACGACACGTTCGGCCAGCAGCGCGTCGGGGAGGACGTCTTCGATGGCCGCCGCCATCCCGGCACCGGCTTTTCCTGTGCCGACAACCAGTAGGCGATTCAGCCGATTGATCGGATGTCGACGTCCGCAGACGACCAGGTCCTGTCCGTCGCAGGTGACAGCGTCACGAACCAGTCGTCGCGAATCGACCGCATCGACGCCGGCCTGCCAGATAGCACGAGCGTGTGCGGAGGCCTCACCAGACATCACGCACTGGGACGCAGGTGGTGGTAGGCACACAGGACCTCGTAGAGGTCAGCCGGGATCGGGATTTCGTCGTCGGCAAAATCCTGAAGCCAGGTGCGATCCGAGTCAGACGCGTCGGCGAGAATCCGGGTCAGTTCAGAGAACGACATGCTGACGGGAGGCTCGGGCAACGTGGCGACGTTGTCCTCGCCGGTGAAGATCCTCAATCGCGGTCGCATGGTCGTGTCCTCCGTGACTCGACGAGCGACTCTTGCCGGGGCGTCCCTGCCCCGTGGCCTTCCGTTGGCCGCCATGGTAGCTCGTCCTGCTGTCAGGATCGGCACACACGGTGGGGAGGCTTGATAAGATTTGCCGGACTTTTCTTTTTTTCTCAACTCCAGCGATACTTCGGCCGAGGGCAGAGAGTTCGCCCTCGCAATCGCCAACCGTCTCCTAACTAGCTGTCCTGCTGCTGACGATACACCTCGCGGAGAATCTCCTCGACCGTCTCACACGATGTCCCCGAGCCCATGACCGCATCGAGTTTGGCTCTGGCATCGGCGGTCGAATGCCCCAGCCCGGTCAGCGCCGCCATCGCCTCGGTCAGCAAGTCACCGTCAGCCCTGCCGCCCCCATCACTCATACCTCCGCCGACCATCAGGGCGTACGGTGTCATCTTGCGATGCAACTTGGCGATGATACGATCCGCGACCGCAGGTCCAATTCCAGGCAGCAGCGTCAATCTCTCGCTGTCCTTCTCAACGATCGCCTCGGCCACCTCGTTGACCGGTCGGACCATGGCCTTGAGCGTCTTCTTGACGCCGACACCGTCGACCGAGCAGACCAGTTCGAAGAATTGCTTTTCCGCGTCGCTGGTGAATCCGATGAGCCTCGGGGTCATCCGTCCCTTCTGCGGATTGCCCTCGAGATACTCGATCGTCCGCAGGCTGATCTCCTCGCCCTCCCGTCCTTGCAGTTGTCGCCTCACGAAGTCCGGCACATAGACTTCATAGGCGAAGGCCCCCACGTCGATCGTCGCTTCCGCATCCCCTAGTTCCGACAGGGTACCGGTGATTCGTGTTCTCATGCTGAAAGTCTCCGTCCTGAACCGGCGTGGGTGTGCAAGTGGCATATCGCCACGGCACAGGCGTCGGCCACATCGTGTGGCGCTGGCGGCTTGGCCAGTCCGAGTTCGGTCTGCACGACCCGCCCGACCTGGTCCTTGTCAGCACGACCGCTGCCAGTCAGCAGTTTCTTGATCTGGGTCGGTGTGTAGTGAACGACCTCGGCGGCCCCCTCGACCCCGGTCATCAGGATGGCACCTCGGGCGTGGGCCATCAGCAGGGCCGACTTGGGATTCTTTCCCAGCGAAAACACCTGTTCGATCGCCAGGACCCCCGGACGGTACTCGGCAAGAACCTCTGCGAGCTCCCTGCCGATCTCCGCCACCCGCTCCGCCAGCGACTCCTTCGCCTTAGAGCGGATCACGCCGGCCTCGTGCAGCACGAGTTTCCGTCGTTCCAGAGACATGACCGCGTAGCCGGTCCGATTGAGTCCCGGATCGATCCCGATCACGTCCGCCCGGCTCGGGGAGTGTCCTGGGTCTTGCTGTGTCCTGTCCTGATCCCGTCCTTGCCTGGTCACCGTCACTCCCGCCGCCACAGGGTCTGGTCGTTTCGGTCCTCCAGCGTGACCCCCAGGTCTGCCAACCGATCCCTGATGGCGTCGCCCAGTTCGAAGTTCCTGGCCGCACGTGCCTCGGACCTCAACGTGATCAACAACTGCATCAGTTCTTCAGTGAACCCGTCGTCCTGGCTGTCATTGGCAGTCGTCCCGACCGGTGCTCGAAAGACTCCGAGAATCCCTCCGAGTTCCCTGAGCAACGTCACGGCGGACACCATGGCCTCAACCGCAGCCGGGTCGCGGTCAGACTCTCCATCGTCGAGACCGTGACGATCGATATGCACGTTGATCGCTGTACGCAATTCAAACAGCACACCGACCGCACCTCCGGTGTTGAAGTCGTCGTCCATCGCCTCGAAGAACCGGTCACGGAACGTGGTGAACTCCTCGCTCACGGTAGTTCCCCGGTCACGCTGGCTGGCGACCTCGAGTGCGTAGGCCGAGCCGCCGGTGATCCGCTCGAACGCATCAAACAGTCGATAGAAACCCTGCAAGTTCTGGCCACGTTCACTGATCCGCTCGTCACTCAGTTCGATCGGGCTCCGGTAGTGTGTCCCCAGCAAAAAGAAACGGATCGTCTCGGGGTGGTGCACATCGAATAGTTCCTTGACCGAAGCGGCGCCTTGCGACCCGGCCAGTTTGCCCGCCACCTGGGCGTCGGCGTCGAGATCTTCCGCCACGTCGCCGTGTCGATCATGCCCCCCACCCACCTTGGCGGATCCCGCCGCAGCCTGCATCAGGCCGTTGTGCAGCCAGTACCTCGCAAACGGCTTTCCGCTGCACGACTCCGACTGGGCCAGCTCATTTTCGTGGTGCGGGAAGAGCAGGTCGAGTCCGCCGCCGTGGATGTCGAGGGATTCACCCAGGAGCTTCATGCTCATCGCCGAGCATTCGATGTGCCATCCCGGGCGGCCCGCTCCCCACGGGCTCTCCCACGCCGGTTCGCCGGGACGAGATTTTTTCCACAAGGCGAAATCTGCCGGGTGACGCTTCCGCTGGTTCGCTTCGACGCGGGTCCCGGCCATCGTCTCGTCGACGCTGCGTCCGCTGAGCTTGCCATAGTCGTCGTCGGTCGACACCTCGAAATAGACATCACCGTCCAGGGCGTAGGCGTGCCCCTTGTCGACCAGTGACGAGATCATTTCGAGCATCTCGCCAATGTGCTCGGTCGCACGGGGAAAGTGGTCAACGCCGTCGACACCCATCGTCTCGAGATTGTCGAAGTAATCCTGTGTCATGCGGATGGCGAGTTCCGAGACGTCAGTCCCCTCTTCCACAGCCCGGTTGATCAACTTGTCATCGATGTCGGTGATATTTATGACGTAGGTCACCTCGAACCCGGCGTAGACGAGGTATCGCTTGATCGTGTCAAAGATCACCGGGCCGACCATGTGCCCGATATGCGATGGCTTGTAGACGGTTGGACCACACAGGTACATGCCGACGCGGCCGGGAACGACCGTCTGGAAGTCTTCCTTGGACCGCGTCAGCGTGTTGTAGACTCTCAGCGTCATGATGCCTCATCCGTTGTCACGTCATCCACGAGCACGACGGCCATCGCCTGGATAGCCTCGCGCCGCCCCACCGGGCCGACTCCTTCGCCGGTCTTGGCCTTCAGATTCACCTGGCCGATCGGGATTTCCAACAGCTCCGCCAGCCTCTCCCGGATCTTCACCGACAATGGAGACAGCCGGGGACGCTCGGCGAAGACGATCAGGTCCAGATTGACGATGCCCAGCCCTCGCTCCCGCAGCGCATCGCGGGCCGCCAACACAAACTGGCTGCTGTCCGCATCCTGGAATTCAGGATCGGTGTCGGGAAACCATTGCCCGATGTCGCCGAGGGAGGCTGAACCGAGCAACGCGTCAGTGATGGCATGCAACAGGACATCCGCGTCGCTGTGGCCCACCGCTCCGAGATCGCTCTCGATCTCCACCCCACCAATCCAGAGTGGCCGACCGGGTACCAGGCGATGGGTATCGTGGCCGATGCCGACCCGCATGCTCGTGTTCCTCAACCGGCCAGCTCCCGGTCTTCCCAGGTAGGGGCCCGGCCCAAGCGGTCGCGCCGCCGGCATGATAGCGATGGCTCAAGAATGAGACAACGCGAGCTAATCGACGACCCGCCAGCCGACATCGCACGACATCACCCAGCCAGGTACTCCGGATTGACACCTCCGAAAGCCGTTCCCTAGACTCCCGCGCGCCGGGCCACTGCGTGCTTGCCCGGACGCCTCCCGGATTCTCTCGATGCTCGACTGTCGCATCTTCCACCGAAACACCGTCGCGTTACGACCGGGTCGGCCAGGCCACATGCCAGTCCCCTCGGTGATCGCGATCAGTCTCGGCGTGGCCATCTGCAGCGGGTGTCGGTTGATCAACACCGGACCTGCGGTGTCTCGCGGAGCGCTGGAGAAAATCGGTCTGAGGATGCAGCGGCCGGGGAGCCAGGACGATGCGATCCAACTCGAGTTCATCATGGTCCAGCGGACCGAACAGGATCCGCTGATGGGGCCGGAACTCTGGGACCACCTCGACACGATCGGCCGCCGTCCCGCCCGTATGCGTGCGGCACTCGCCGGTCATGGCTTCAAGGTGGGACAGGTTGGCACGACGCCGCCGTCGCCGCTGGAAGCCCTGTTGCGTCCGTCTGCCGACGGCGCTCCTGCCGCCAAGGACCAGAAGGGTTGGCGGATCTACCTGAGAGATGGCGGCGAAACCGAGGTGGTCCTCGGTGAGCAGCCGCGAGACACGCAGCGTGTGACACTCGTCGGCGCCCGGGAGACAACCGAGTACCACAACGTGCGGTACCTGGTCAGAATCCGTGCACGGCGACTGCGAGACGGCTGGCTGCGGCTGGAGTGTCTGCCCGAGATCCACCATGGTCGACAACGGTTGCAACCGACCGCGACCGAGGCGGGTTGGGGACTGAGAACCCGCCAGGACATCGTGCCGATTTATGACCTCGCCTTCACAGTGGATCTGACCGAAGGGGAAATGACCGTGATGACGGCATCGGGCGAGGCGTCTGCGGATTCCTTGGCACACAAGTTCTTCGACGTCGAGGACGGTCGCAGCCGGGTTCTGTTGGCTCGGCTCGCACGCCTCCCGGACCTCACGCCCGCACCCAGGCGGCTCGCACGTTGAGGTGGTGAACCGGATGACGGTCTTGACGAACCGCCGGCACCGGTCCGCGTCATCACCCATCCAGCAACGCCGGCCGATCACCAGGTGCCGGGCCGGGCATCACATCTGCCCGGCGAGTGTCTTGCCGCTGGAGAGCAGATCGTCGCAGGCCACGCCCAGGCGTTCGGCGACGCTGGTCTCGGCGGCCTTGAGATAACTCCTGGGGTCATACACCTTCTTGTTGCCGATCTCACCATCGATCTTCAGCACGCCGTCGTAGTTTGTGAACATGTGCTCGGCCACCGGCCTGGTGAAGGCATACTGCGTGTCGGTATCGATGTTCATCTTGACCACGCCGTACTTCAGCGTTTCACGGATCTGTTCGACCGGTGTCCCTGAGCCGCCGTGGAACACGAGATCGAACTTGGCGTCCTCACCGTGAGCACCCACCACAGCCGCCTGCCCGTCACGCAGGATGTCCGGCCTCAACTGGACCACCCCCGGCTTGTAGTGACCATGCACATTGCCAAATGTGGCCGCGAATAGATAGCGCCCCACGCCATCGAGCTGATCGTGGACGTACAGCATGTCTTCAGCCGACGTGTACAGCTTGTCCGCGGGCATGTCGGAATTGTCGATCCCATCCTCTTCGCCGCCCACGACACCCGCTTCCACCTCGAGAATGATCTCCTGGGCGGCACACTCGGCGAGCACCTCACGCGACAGGGTCATGTTCTCTTCGAGCGGAAGTTCGGACGCATCGAGCATGTGCGATTGAAACAGGTTGCCGTTTCCGGCGGCGCGTCTCCGGGCTGTCGCCTCGATCAAGGGCCTGAGAAACGAGTCGACCTTACCGGGCTGGCAATGATCGGTGTGCAGGCCCACAAAAACGTCATAGCGTTCGGCGAGCCGATGGGTCGCCTCGGCCAATACGATCGCTCCCAGGACACTGTCAGCGGTGTTGAGTCCCGAAGCGAAAGAACCGGCCCCCAGCGACACCTGGATGATCCCGTCAGACCGGTTGTCGGCAAACGCCTTCAGAGCCGCGTTGATGGTCACCAGGGACGTGACATTGATCGCGGGAAACGCGTAATCGCCCTGCTGGGCGGCATCAATCATCTGCGCGTATTGGGCAGGACTGGCGACGGGCATGGGTCGGATTCCGTGAAAGTCGTGGGAGGCTCGAATGTAGGCGATCCTCCAGGCGCTGCCAACCCGCCCTCCGCAGGGCGGTCCGGCACGTCCTCGAACACCTCGATCTCGAGGTCATCGACTCGGAATTCGCCCATGCCTTCGAGCCCGATACGGACTTGCACTTCTCCAGCTTGCCGCGCGCGTCGGTACAACGCAAAACGTCTCCAGCTTCCCGGATGCCGGCACTCGAGCCCCGCCCCGGGGCCCCCAAGAGTGTCCTCGATCACGCCACCATCCAGCGATCCCGGCCGCGCGGAGACCAGTCGGATACGACCGGTGATCTTCACCAGGTCTCCAGGTCCGACGCGAACCGCCGGAGAATCAACAATCACGGAAAATGGCGGAAGCCTCCTCGGAGCTGCGGATTGCGGCAGCGGACGTGCCATCAGACGCAGACAGCTGCCTCCGGTCGCCCGGCCGGCTCGCTGATCGCCTCCCTGGTACACCTCGGCCGTCATGGTCATGCCGGGCACCTCGGCTCGCCGGCTCTGCCATCCGGCCTGGATCATCGCGGGCAGGTCGTCAAAACGCCCTCCAACCAACCGGTGCTTTCCCGTGCCCCCCTCCGTCCCATCCCCGGGTTGCCCCTCCCGCTCCCGAAACGCATTCATCAATTCCCAGTGCCTGGGCAGACGTTGGAAGCCTCGTGAAAACGTGCTGGCCAACGGCGAGTCGGATTCTTGAACAGCCTGCTCCCAGTGTGCCCGCTGCAGGATTCTCATCGCCTGCAACACGGCCTCGCTGTAGCGGTGAGAATCGGCGTGAGCCTGCTGCTCGAGCAATCTGGCGGACTGGGACAGGAATCCGGCGGCGCGTGCGATGAGCCGCCTGGCGTCTGGCTGCGGGCGGCCGAGATTCGTGAGTGCGGTGTCAACGACTCGCACCCGTTCAAATCTGGCCTGGGCCATCTCCAGCGACATACGCGCTGCGCGAGGCGCCACGTGCGACACCCGCTGCCGCAATCGCGCGATCGCCCGCGGATCAGAGGTCAGGACGATACTCGAGGAACGGTCAAATCGGTCGAGCGACAGTGCGATTCCACCAGCCACACGACGGGCTGGCAGGCTGCGAATTCCCGTCGCACGGATCTCCCACGCGGTGGCCGTTTCGTCACCGCCGGGGACCACGATTTCGAGGTCGGTCAGCGCCATGTGCCCGGGCGAGAACTGGTCGTTGTCGTCGAGCCAGTTGAGCATGAGTAGACGCCCGACGTCTGTCCGAAACAGCACCGCCTGCACGCGACGATCCACACGGGGTGGACGGATCCGGACACCCGTGCGTGGATTGGTGGCCACCACGCGGCGGCGGCGACGCACCCGTCCTGCCGCCTGCCTCTGTGCTGGAGCCGCGGCGGTCGAACGGGATGATGGATCCTCGGGATCGATTGTTCGACCGACCGTCACGGGCAACGTGCCCACCTTGGTCGATGTGGCCAGAAATGGAGCGAGCAATTCGAGCTCGCCGTTGATCAGCCCGATCATCAACCGGCGCTCTTTCGCAGCTGGTTGCTGGGAATCCAGTCGTCTCTGGGTACGAAAGCCAAGGCCCCGGTAACCGGCCGCGAGCGCCGTCCGCACCTGCATCTCGATCTGCTCGGGCTCAATCTCGATCCCCCACGCATCCACCTCGACCCACGTCCACGCGAGAGACCCCGGACGGGTCTGGTCTCTGTGTTGCTCGAGCCATCGGCGAAACAATGACGGCTTCAGGCCGGTCCCAATCACCCTGCGGCTGATGGCCGGCAGCAGACGGTAACGCGAGATGGCGTGCTCGAACCCCTCGACATCAGCGATGATCGGTCGCCCGGAGCGTCGGTCCGCGTGGCGGAGTTGCTCAACCCATCCGGTCACCGCATTCCATCCCAACCGGGGCACACCGCCGTTGGCCGACAACCGGCTCCCGGAATGGGCCATGGCGTCGAGATACCAGCAGAGGATGCCTTCGGACTCAGCCCCGATCGGGACCATTGCCGCCGTGCCCGCGGTCGCCAACTGTCCGGCCACCGCGGGAGGCTTGGGCGGCACCGCCATCACCCACAGCCCCTCGCTTCTGAGCGATTCCACCAACTCGCGGTTGCGATGGTCGGCAATCAGCACCAGGTTGGCCCCGGTCGACTTCAACAGCCGTGGAGATTCTCCACGATGCATGACCGCCAGTGGTAGAAAGGGGACACCGTGGACGTGAAATTGGTCGAGACGCATGGTGGCCGGCGACTGACCAGACTGTTCGAACGACTGTGCCGACACCGCATCGAGAACCCCGCCCGGTGGCGTGACGATCGGGCCCACGGACAGATCATCCACCGCGAAAACCGTTCTGCCCGGGTCGGGCACACAAGTCAGCACCACGCGATCGAGAT
>MDTE01093189.1_pt1 | contig 33459 bp, 29 predicted proteins | sample 811231 | NCBI WGS metagenome assembly MDTE01 (sample SAMN05326651, study PRJNA326480) | marine metagenome | isolation source: seawater | place: Indian Ocean: Red Sea | collected 2010
TACCTTAGATATAAACTCATTATTATTTGAAACTAAATGACCAAACTTATAATTTTTTAGAATTTCTCCAGAATCTCCCGAATCAAAACCTACAATTGGAGTTCCAAAAATAGACGCCTCAACTAAAACATTAGGATATCCCTCACCAAACTTTGATGTAAAAAACATACACTTTGAATTAAAATAATACGATTCAAGATTATCAACTTCTCCAACAAGATGAACTTTAGTTCTAATTTTTTTTGAAAAATAATTGAGTTTCCAATCTCTTCCAATGATAACCAATTTAAAGTCCGGATTTGACAAAAGAAGATTCTCTGAAATTTTCCTGAGATTTTTGGGACTTTTTTGTTTATGAAATCGTCCTACAAAAAGAAAGAAGTTAAAATTTAAAAAAGGTTTTTCTAAATTTAAATTTTTGAATTTTTTCGCTAAATTGTTTTGAATTACAATATTATTTTCTTTTGAAAAAAAATACTTGTTATGTACAATTTTTGATTTATTCGAGCAATATATTATACAAGGACCTAAGATTTTTGATAAAAGCCCAAAAAAATACAGCGATATTTTCTGATAAAGCTGAAAAAACCCAAAATTAGAATGTCTAATATTCCAATAGACTTTTTTATTAATTCCTATTAAAAATAATTTTAATTGTATGTAAAAAATTGATTTATACATCCATGCGATAATTTTAATATCTTTTTCCCTTAAGAGTTCATCAATTTTTTTATTGTTATTTTTTGAGTTTAAAACATTACAAAAATTTAATACTTTATTATAGTGAAAATCTGCTTCAGAATTTATCAAAGTAATAACTGTTTGATCGACCCCTAGTTTATTAAACTCCTCAACTAATCTGACTAGTACATTTTCAGCACCGCCACTTTTTAAAGTTGGGATAATGTGTATTAATTTTTTCAAATCAAAAAATTTATAATCTATTAAATTTTAGATCATTATAGAACCCTTTAATATCATATACGAATCCGTCATTTTTGAGAACTTTTTTAGGATCAAACTTTTTAAATTCTTTATGACCTACAGCCAAAATAACTACATCGTATTTTGTATTAAAACTTAAATTAATTATTCTGGACTTTGCTAAATTTTTAGATAATAAGCTATTTTCAAGATAGGGATCATAAACATCAATTTGATAATCATTTTTAGATAATTCTTTATACAAATCAATAACTTTAGAATTTCTTATGTCAGGACAATTTTCCTTAAAAGTAGCCCCCAAAATCAAAATTTGAATTTTTGAAGATTTATTTTTTTTTGATGATATTTTTTGATTTACTTTATTTGCAACATAATATGGCATTTGATCATTTATTTTTCTGCCAGCAAGAATCATTTCAGGTTTATAACCCATTATTTTTGACTTATATGCTAAATAATAGGGATCTACACCTATACAATGCCCACCAACAAGTCCTGGATAAAATTTCAAAAAATTCCATTTTGTCTCAGCTGCCTTCAAAACCTCATTTGTATCTATATTCATTTTATTAAAAATTATCGCCAACTCATTCATAAATGCAATATTTATATCTCTTTGAGTGTTTTCAATAACTTTAGCAGCTTCGGCAGTTTTTATATTAGGTGCACGATATACACCTGCTTTGATTATGGAGCCGTAGAGTTTTGCCAAAAATTTTAAGGTTTTTTTATTTGAACCAGATACAATTTTTGTAATTGATTCTAGTCTGTGAACTTTGTCACCTGGGTTGATTCTTTCTGGACTGTAACCAACATAAAAATCTTTATTATACTTAAAATTAGTAATTTCTTCAATAATTGGTACACAAACCTCTTCAGTTAATCCAGGATAAACAGTTGACTCATATACAACTGTATCTCCTTTTTTTAGTATTAAGCTCAAACTTTTGGTTGCCTTAATTATTGAACTCAAATCAGGTGATTTATTTTTTTTTACAGGAGTTGGTACGGTAACAATAATTACATTACAAATCTTTAAATCTTGAATTTTATTAGTTAAGTGCAATTTATTTTTAACTGTTTTTTTTAATTCAGAGTGTTTTATTTCACCAGTATTATCATTGAACTTTTTTAAACCTTCAATCCTGTCTCGATTCAAGTCCATTCCGTATACTTCAAATTTTTTTGCGAAACAAACTGCTAGTGGAAGACCAACATAACCTAGACCAATTATTCCGATTCTAACTCTCATTTTTTTACTTTATAATAATTAAAATACCAATCAATAAATTTTCTAACTCCAAACTCAATACTGGTTTTAGGTTTAAATTTAAAATCTTTAAAAAGATCGGAAATGTCAGCATAAGTATCTTTTACATCTCCTGGTTGAATATCGTGATATTTAATTTTAAATTTTTTGTTTAAATATTTTTCAATTACATTAATAAAATCAACTAAATTGACTGGTTTACTATTACCAATATTATAAATTTTATGTGAATCTTCAATTGGATTTTGAATTATACGAAAAATACCTTCAATAATGTCATCTATGTAAGTGAAATCTCTTAACATATCTCCTTTATTGAACACTTTTATTTCTTGATTATTAATCAATGATTTAACGAACAAAAAAAGTGCCATATCAGGTCTACCCCAAGGACCATATACTGTAAAGAATCTCAATCCAACAGTTTTAATATTGTAAAGGTGAGAATATGAATGAGCTACAAGCTCATTAGATTTTTTAGTTGCACCATACAAAGAAACTGGAGTATCTGTTATATCTTTTGTGGAAAAAGGTAACTTTCTATTTGATCCATATACTGAGGAACTTGATGCATATAAAAAATTTTGAACTTTGAAATTTCTGCAACACTCAATAACATTTTGAAATCCCATAATGTTACTTTGAATATAAGCGTCTGGATTATTCAAAGAATATCTAACTCCTGCTTGAGCAGCCAAATTACACACTAAATCAGGTTTTTCATTTTTAAATATTGATTTCAAACTTTTATTATCTATTAAATCACATTTATAAAAAGTAAACTTTCCAAATTTAAATTTAATTGTATTTGACTTGTATTTAATACCTAACTCCTTAAGTCTATCGATTTTTAATTTAGTATCATAATAATTATTTAAGTTATCAATTCCAATAACTTCATAATTTTTAATTAATAACCTGTTAGCAAGATGGAATCCAATAAATCCAGCAGTTCCAGTAACTAAAATTTTCAAAATAAACTTTATATATTAATTTCAACTCTCAAAGATAATTTTTTTGACCTTATTAATAGTTAAGTTCAGCTAGTTTTAATAATATTATAGACAATAAATCTGAATTTAATTTATAAAAAATGTTATTTTTAAAACTATTTTAATAATTCTATGTTATTTGCCAATAACATTTTAAAACCAATATTTAATAATATTAAAAAATATCCTGAAAGGAATGCTTTCTTTATTTCAGAAAAATATTATTCTTACAGGGATTTAGGTATAGAAATAAATAAAATTAGATTCTATTTAAATTCATTAAAAATAAAAAGTAAGTTTTTTGGAATAGTTACCAACGATGACTTGCAAACATACGCTTCAATAGTAGCTCTATGGTCTGAAGGGAAAGCATTTGTTCCAATTAACCCTAAAAATCCTTATAAGAGAAATAAAAAAATAATTAATACAATCAATTTAGATTATATTTTTGACACTAATCCTGAGAGTTTATATAAAATTTTGAATGTTATAAATCCAACTAAATTAAAGCCCAATAATAATATTCTAAATGAGATGAGTTTTAATGATATAACTGATGATGAATTGTTAACATATATTCTTTTTACATCTGGAAGTACTGGTGAACCTAAGGGAGTTAAAATTAGCAGAAAAAATATTAGTTCTTTTTTTAAAAACTTCTGGGAATCAGGAATAAAAATTTCTAAACATGACAGGTGTTTACAATCTTTTGATTTGACTTTTGACGTCTCTATTCAATGTTTTATTGCTCCACTAATAAATGGTGCATGTATATATACAGTCCCTAATAATCAAATTAAATACAGTTACATATATAATTTATTAGAAAATCAAGAAATTACATTTGCTGTTTTAGTTCCCTCTTTACTAGGATACCTAAGGCCCTATTTTTCAGAAATATTATTAAAAAATTTAAAAAATTGTATTATTACTGCGGAATCATGTTCAATTGATTTAGCTTTAGATTGGATAAATTGTATTCCTAATTGCAATTTGTTTAATTATTATGGTCCCACTGAATTAACAATCTATTGTTCCAATTATAAAATAAACAAGAAAAAAATCACTTCTCATAATGGAATGTTATCAATTGGAAAATTATTTAAAAACCTTAAAAAAATTATTATTGATGAGAACGGAAATATTTTACCTAATGAAAAAAAAGGTGAACTTTGCATAAGTGGTGATCAAGTTTCACCTGGTTACTGGAACGATGCAAAAAAAAATAATTCATCCTTTTTTGAAACAAGTTTTGAGGGTCTCAACAGAAGATTTTACAAAACAGGAGATATATGTTCAATAACAAAAGCCGATAACATAATTCTTCATGGCAGAATTGATTCTCAAATTAAAATTGATGGATACAGAATTGAAATTGGAGAAATTGAATTTATAAGCAGAGAGTATTTAAAAAACGTGAACATTGTTATTATTCCAAATAAAATAAATAACAACTATAAACTTACTGCTTTTATAGAATCAAAAAAAATTGATACAAAATTGTACATAGATTATTTACGTTCAAAGTTGCCAGCATATATGATACCCTCAAAAGTTAAATTATTAGAAAAATTACCACTAAATTCAAATGATAAAACAGACAAAATTGCTTTAAAAAAAATGTTAAATGATTGAAAAATTGAAAATTAAAAAAGCTAAACTAGAAGATGTAGATTTTATAGTTGAATCTTTAATAGAAGCTGAAAAAAATAATACAAAAGTACTTAGCTATTCTACAATTTTTAATTTAAAAATATCAAAAGTAAAGGAAATTTTAAAGAAATCTTTAATGATGAATGTTGATGGATGTGAACTCTCAATAAGTAGCTATTTAATTGGATTTATCGAAAATAAACCAGTTGCTTCAATTGGAGCTTGGATTGAGGGAGCTGATGGAATCCCTTCATCAACTGTAAAAGGTAATCTGCTTTTCAAATCTTTACCAAAAAATTCTATTAAATATGCTAAAAGTATTTCTAATTTAACATCAAAATTATATACTGAATATATTAACAATTCGTTCTGTATTGGCATAGTTTATATTAAAAAAGGATATAGAGGGCATGGAATATTTAAAAAAATTTTCGAAATTCACATTAATAATAATAAAATATTTGAAAGAAAATTAAATACATATGTTCATGTATTTTCAAATAATATTTCTGCAATAAAAACCTATAAAAAAAATGGTTTTGTTGTTATAAAAGAGCTAAAATCCAATGATTTAAAAATAAAGAAATTTTTACCTTATAACATGAAACAAATACTAATCAAAAAGTTAACTGATGACTAAAAATAGTGTTCTTGTAAAATTAACTAATATTTTTAGAGAAATTTTTAATGATAGAGAAATAGTAATAAATAATAAAACGACTGCTCAGGATATAGATAATTGGGACTCTTTAACACATATGTTACTTATATCCAAAATTGAAGAGGAATTTGAAATTAAATTTAAATTAAAAGAATTAAATAATTTAAATAATGTTGGTAATTTGGTTGAGATAATCAATGAAAAAATTTAAATAATGGTTTTTACCTCATTTGAGTTTATCATTTTCTTTTTATCTCTATCAATATTTTACTTTAGTATTTCTATAAAATACAGATGGAAATTACTTCTAATCTCTAGCTTATTTTTTTATGGTTTAATTAAGCCTATTTTTATTTTAATATTATTATTTATATCCATAACTATATATCTAGGCTCAATATTATTTGAAAAAATACATTTCGAAAAGTATAAGTTTTATAGTTTTATTATAATTCTATTAATTACTATAGCTCCACTATTATTTTTTAAATATTTTAATTCAATAAACCAATATATACTTACATTTTTTGAAAGAGCCCCTTCAAAAAATATTTTAAGTAATTCATGGTTAATACTACCAATTGGGATTTCATATTATACATTTATGGCTGTTGGTTATATAACTGATGTTTATAATGAAAAGATAAAAGCTGAAAAAAATTTATTTATGGTGATGTTATTCATTTCATTTTTTCCTCTAGTAATGTCAGGTCCAATTGAAAGAGCAGAAAAAATGTTTGATCAATTTAGAAATAAATTATTTTTTGACTATAAAAAAGTCATTTATGGTTTTCAAATGATCTTATGGGGAATGTTTTTAAAACTAGTTTTAGCTGATAATTTATCTTTATTTTTGAATCCTATTTTTGAAAATATTAATTATAGTAGTGGGAAAACAATCTTATTAGCAATATCGCTGTATCCTTTTCAAATTTATGGAGATTTAGGGGGATACTCTCTGTTAGCAATTGGTTTTTCAAGTATTTTAGGTGTTCATGTTAGGATTAATTTTAAAAGACCATTTTTTTCCACTTCTATGTCAAATTTTTGGAGAAGATGGCATATATCTTTGATAAGTTGGATAACAGATTATATTTATACACCCATAACTTTTTTTCTTAGAAAAAATGGTTTGTTTGGAATCATCTTATCACTTCTTCTTACATTCCTTATTGCTGGTTTATGGCATGATGCAACTCTCCCGTTCGTTATTTGGGGTTTAATTCAAGGTGTTGTATTAAGCTTGGAAGCAATAACAAAATCAAGCAGATTAAAAATATTTAATAAAAATTCTTTAAATAATAATATTTTTTTCAAAGTATGTTGCTCAATTTTAGTTTACTTTATTTTTTCGTTTTCACTAATTTTTGGAGGTCCTTTTGAATCACTAAATGAATGTTTATTTGTTATTGAAAAAATTTTTTTAAATAATGATTCTTTTTCTCACAGTAAAATAGAATTATTAAAATTGATTATTCTAATTTTGTTAGTGTTGTTTTTAGAATTTAAACAAGAGTATTATCCAGAAAAATTAAAACTTTTTAGAAATAAAAATTTACTAATCAGATGGATCTCTTACTTATCAATTATACTCTTTATTGTTTTACTTGGTGTTTTTAGTAATGATAACTTTATATACTTTCAATTTTGAAAAAAAATTCTAAATTTTTTAAAAAACTCTTTTTTTTTACTTTGATATCTTTTATTTCAATTGAGTGCTCAATTCGGATATTTAAATTAACAAATGATATTCCTCAAAGAGAAATTGATGAAAATGGTTTACAAACATATGTGGTTAACCAAACTGGATATTTTAATAATAATTTATGGAAAGTTAATGAATATGGATTTATTGGTTTAAAAGATGTCAATCATGATAATCAAATTTTAATAATTGGTGATTCAATGATAGAAAATATTATGAATCCTATTGAGTGTAATTTGGGTTATTATATAAAAAATCAAATGAAAGAAAAATATGGAGTTTTTGAAATTGGTAGATCAGGAATGACACTTATCGAGGCAATGGAATTCAAAAAAAAATATGAGACAATTATTAAACCAAAAAAAATAATTGTATTTATAAATGAAAATGATGTGGAGGAATCAATATCAGAAATTTCAAGACTTAGTGACAGACTTCAAATTAGTATTAAGAGTGGAGATTTAGAGAAAGTAAAAATAAAGTACCCTATTTTAAAAAAAATTTTATATCAGATTAAAACAATTTACTACTTATATATTAAAGGATATTTTAGTGTAAATTTTTTAGATTTTCAAACTAATCAAAAAGTTTTGAAAACCAATAATGATAAATTAGAGAAATTCTTTACAATACTTAAATTAAATTATGATCTTGAAAAGATTACATTCTTGATCAATTCTAATGATCCAAATATTGAATTAATTGAAAGGGAATTCAAAAAAGATAGACTAATAAAATTTGAAACATCAGAAGATTGGTTTGTAAAAGGGGATGGTCATTGGAACTGTTTAGGTCATAAAAATGTATCAAATATAATTGTTGAAAAACTTAAAAATATTTATTCAAATTAAAACATACTATATATTTCATGAATATTTTTAAAGTAAGTTTCAAGAGAAAATTTCTTTTTTACAGTTTTATTTAAATTTTTAGATAATTTTAGCCTTAATTTATTATCATTTTTAAGTCTATATATTGCTTTAATTAAATCTTTTTGGTCAATTTCTTTGGGCTTAACCAGCTTCTTAGTTTCAAAATTTACAACATAATCAGGGACAGGTACTGCTTTTTTTTGTTTACTCTTGAATGTAATTTCATTTTTAGGTTTCAATAAAATCCCATTTTTGTTATCAGTAATAATTTCAGGAATACCATCAACTTTTGATGCAATGACAGGTTTTGAACAAAAACCAGACTCGATAATAACATTACCTAATGGTTCTCTTATTGAAGGAACAACAATTATATCCATTTTTGAAATAAATTCTACAGGGTTAGACCTTCCTATAAAATTTATGTTTTCGTAACCATTAGCTCTAACTTTAAGATCTTTTTCAAGAACACCATCCCCAGCTATAAAAAATTTAATTTCCTTCATTTTTTTTGCTACATCAATTAAAATATGTACACCTTTAGGTGTATCTAATCTACCTATAAATCCTATCGAAAAATCATCAGTATATTTTTTAAAATTTTTATTTTTAAAATTCTCACTTAAAACACCATTATAAATTACCTTAATTTTATTTTTATCAACTTTGAATCTCTTAGTTAAAATAATTTTTGATGCTTCTGAATTAGCAACTATTACATTAGCATTTTCTGCATTTTTTCTTATTATTTTAATATCTTTTTTTGATGCATTCCACGACGTTCCTCTTTCATGATAAATAATATTATTACATCTAAAAAACTTCAACAAGTAGTATATTCTTTTACTAGATAAATTATTGTAAAAATGTATAATATAATTTTTAGAGATTAAAAAAAATAAGAATTTAATCATTTCATATAATGATTTACTGAAATTAGTATAGTATTTCTTTATTTGGATATAATAGGTGTCAACTTCATGCATTCCATAAATCTTATGATTAAATTCACTTTTATTTTTTAATAAACTAAATAATGAAATAAATGAGGACTGTATCCCTCCAACTGCAGCAAACGTAACTTGGTGTATTATGGTTTTAGATTTCATTGCTTTTTTATTTTTCCTAAAAACCCAATATACTTACTATTAAATTTAAAAATTTTGTACTCAAAACTTGTCCTTTGACAAATTTCATAAAAAAATATATCATCTTGAATATCATCAAAAATTAAAATTGATTTATCAGATATTTTTTTCTTTATTAAATTGTAAACGTTTTTTTTACCTTCATATGTTTTGTCCGAATCGTAATGAAAAATATCTATATGATTTATATTAGACATGAGTTTTGGTATATTAGCCTCGTCTCCCTCAATTTTTAATTCCCAATTAGGAAATTTTTTTTTGTCAACTAGAATTCCAATATAATTTTCAGGATTTTTAATTCTAAAATAAGGAAAATCACTGCTGTATAGTTTGCCATATTTATTTTTTTTCAAAGCTTTTAAAATTGCTAATGATGAGAATCCAGCTGCAACTCCAGTCTCCAAAATAACTTTGGGTTTATAATATCTTACAAAAAAATATAATAATATATCGTTAGCTCCCCCGCCTAATTTAACTTTAATATTTTTCAATCTAGTATTAGCATAAACATTAAGTTTTAAACTTTCATTTTTAGTCTCAATAAATAATTTATGATCAATTTTCTTCAAAAATTTCTCTAAAGAACATTTATTTGAATCTAACCAATTTGAATATTGATTTTTATCAAACTTGTTTTTTGAAAATCTTCTAATAATTTTTTTTAACATAACTACTGATCTTCCTTTTTTAAAAGCTTGATTAAGAATATTTAAAATGATATTCATATTGTATTTTTTTTTATTAGATAAAAAAGATGATAAGGAAAAAACTCATTGTGAAAAGATTTTTCTATTTTCATGTCCATTGAATAAATTAATTTTTTGAAATCAGATTTTGTAAAATCTTTATCACCAACTTCCCACCAATGTGGATTATATTTGTCTTTTCTTTTTTTATAAAGTTCTGTTGGTCTTGTTTTTTTTAAAATTCTTTGCCAATTAACATTTATACTCTTTTTAAACGCAAACTTTGGAAAAAAATTAAAATTAAATGATAAACTAAACCACCTCCCAGAATATGGAACTGAAATATATAAATATTTTTTTGTTAGAGATTTCATTTTCAAAAGATGTTGTTCCAATGTATTCAATGGATTGTGCTCTAAAACTTGAAATGCTGCAACGATATCATATTTTTTGTTATCCTTGAAATCCATTATTGTAGAAACTTCGTCAGGGATATATTTTTTATTATCAAAATCTACACTTTTATGACTAATTCCATAATGTTCAACCATTGCTTTAGTTAAATTCCTACCGGTACCAAACTCGAGCATTGTCTTAATTTCAGGATTTATTATAGCCTCTTTTGCTTGATAAAAAGCTGAAAAAAATTGAAGTTTTCTATGTATGCTAAAATCATTTGAGTAATATTTGAACCAAGGCGAATTTTTGTCTTCAAAATTTTTCATGTTATAGAAATTTTGTTAAAATTATTTACTTAATAAATTGGTTATTTTATCAAAATAAATTTTATCAATTTTTTTTGAAGTAGAAATTGATTGAATTTTTTTTGCATTCTCAGTTAAATCTTTTTTGGATATTTTGACAGCCAACAAAATTTTTTTTTTCCATTCAACCTCACATAATTTAGAATAAAAACCACCTTTAGCCTGAATTATAATATTTTCAACTATATCAGACATATAACTGCTTACAACAGGGATTCCACAAGCCTGCGACTCCAAAATAGGAGTACCTAGACCTTCTTCAATTGATGGAAAAAGAAAGACATCACTTAGTTTAATGAACTCATCAAAATTTTTCACAAAACCAATTTTAATTTCAACTCTATCTTTTAGTTTTAAATCATCTACCTTTCTTTTAATTTTATTAAAGTATTCAGAATTTTCGTCTTTCAATGGTCCAGCTAATAATAGCTTAAATTTACTTGGTAATCTGTGAATAATGTCCAACAAAAATATTTGATTCTTTCGAGGTATAAAATTCCCGATACACGACAAAACTATATCTTTGTTACCAAAATTTGTAAATCTTTTCCTTAAAAAAAATCTTTTGTTAAATTCCAGACAAAAGTTTTCTCCTATGGGATTTGGCCTTGACCACAAATTATATTTTCCAAATGACATCACTAATTTTTCTAGCATTGGGGATATTGCCACTATAAGTGTCTTTTTTGAATGAAAAATTTTCTCTATTCTTTTATCAAATTGAATTGGATAAAATGGATTTGACATTTTATTACATAATTCTCTAATTATCGGTTTATTTTTTTTACTAAAATACCAAGTTAAAAACCCTACAGACCACGAATTTCCATATGTATGCAGAAAATCGTATTTGTTGATATTTTTTTTAATATGCATCCATGTAAAAAAAATGTCCCAGAGAAAACCAAAAAAAATTGTGAAAATTTTGAATAACTTAAATCTGTAACTAATTTTTAGCGGAGAAGATATTCTATAAATACTAATATTTTTATGTTTATACTTTTTATTTCCACATTTATTAATAGAATTAGTTATAACATCAAAATTAACACCATACTTTTTTTCAAGTCTTTTATAGGTAGTTTGAGCTCTGTATCCTGAACCTGAATATTCTGGGTAAAATTTACTACTAACTAATAATGCCCTCATACTCATATATTATTATAAATTTCTTTTCTTAATTTAACTAAATTGTAATTTCTTGACTCTTTTTTGCTATCACTAAGTATTTTTTCAATTGGAAAAATAAATCCCTTCTTTTTTGTATCATATAAATTTTGAGGTAAATATTCTGACAATATTTTTTTCAATATATTTTTTTTACCAAACTTAATAAGACTTCTTTGATCAATGTTATCTTCTATATAATTAAGTAATTTTCTATTTAAAAAAGGTGATCTAACTTCAAGACTGTTTTTCATACTTCCAAGTTCCATAGCAGGAATATATGAGTTTGGCATCGTATATGACAAATCATAATTTAGAACATTAGTAATAAAATTATTTAAATCAGAATCAAAATATTTTGAACAAATATTTTCAACTAATTTTTCATTAAATAATTTCTTTTGATTAAAATTTTTATAATTAACATATACTGAATTAGCAGGAACAGATAAAAAATTTTCATATAATAAATTTAATTTTCTAATTTTTTTAAAGGATAGTTTATTGAATAGGTTAATAAATACCTTAAAATTTCTCAAATTTTTGATTAACCAAAAAAAATTGTAATAAAAGGAGTACCTGTTATAACCTAAAAATAATTCGTCTCCCCCCATACCACACAATGCTACAGTAATTGATTTTTTTGCTAACTTACACATTTCGTTCACTGGTAAAATTGTCAAATTATCATTTAAATCAAGTGAATACAAATCTTTAATCATATCAACATTATAGCTAATCTTTTCGTTACATTGAAGAATTTCATGTTTAAGTCCCAAGGTTTTAGAAATCTTACTTGCATATGAGGATTCGTCGTGAATAAGTTTCTTGTCAAATTTTACAGTATAATTTATAATTTCTCTATTTAACTCTTTTTTAATTAGGGTTGATATCAATACGGAATCAATACCTGATGACATAAAAACACCAACAGGTACGTCAGAAACTAGTCTATTTTGAATTGAATTAATCAATATCTCTTTTATTTGCTCAATATTTTTTTTAGTTATTTGCCTAATTTTACCTTTTTCAAAAGCTCTTTCTGGTCTTCTTGCATAAGATAAGTTTTTGTATAAAATTCTATTACTTCTCTTGAAAATTTTGACATAAGTCCCTGGAGAGATTTTTTTTAAATTTTGATAAATAGTTTTTGGTGAATTTATATATCCAAAAAGTTTAAATTCTGTTTCATTTATTTCACTTTTATTCAATTTTACATCTAATAATTTAACAATTGGCTTAATCTCAGAGGAAAAGAATATTCCATCTTTATTTGTGTAAAAGTATAGTGGCTTCTCTCCAAAAAAATCAACTACTAAATTTAACTCACTATTCTCAAAAACAGCAAAAGCAAACATTCCATCAATCTCATTAAGAGATTCAATATTTAACTTTTTCCACAATTTTAAAAGTATTTCAGTGTCACCATTTGTTTTATATGGAGCAAAATCATTTTTATATTTTCTTCTTAAATCTAAAAAATTATAAATTTCACCATTAAATGAAATGACTGTCCCTTTTTCCTGCATTGGTTGATTACTCAGATTGCTTGAATCAATTATAGTAAGTCTATTGTGACCAATAAATATTCCTTCACTTTTATTAACCCAATATGAAGTGTTATCAGGTCCTCTATGATTTTGAATTTTCAATCCGTTTAGTCCTAATTGAATATCTTTTTCATCAAGTCTTCTATTTAAATAAAAACCAAAAATTCCACACATTATTTGTAACCTTGTTTTAAAAATTCATTAATTGTAATTAATCGATACAAAATATCTCCTCCATCTATAGAATTGAATAACCAACTATCAATATCTTTATTTAGCTTGTCTCTATCCAAGTAAGGCATAGCCATATCTATATATTCAGATTTTTTTAAATCTTCAGCTTTTTTGAATAAAAATTTGTTCCCTTTAAGGTAAGAATATGGATCTGGCCATGTTCTATCACTTGCTACAGGATGTCTAAATTGTTTAGAGCTTGAAAATTGACTGGCAATTTTTCTAAATATTGTATGCATAGTCATTTCAAAAGGGGACCCTGTAATTTTCATTCCGTGATTCGCACTAATTACTTTAGAAAATTTATAATTAACTATTTTTAGTGTCTCTTTAGATACCTTTGCATTAAATCTATACTCAATTGGAATTTTCAAAAATAAATCAAAAATTCTATTGTAAAATGCTATAGTTCTAGGTTCACATGAGTCATGCATACTCAAATTGTTAAAATAACTAAAATGCCTTGAAATATTATCATTTAGAATATAATCCCAACAATCATAAAAATTGTAGCACCCATTATTTATTCCCAATTCGTAAATTTTTTTTACTTCATTTTTTATATAGCTAGTTATAAAACTAGATTTGTTTGATTTTATATAATCCAGAGGATTGTTTTTTTTAAATCTATATGGAATATTATAAAAATAATCATCTTCAAAAAATCCATTTTGTTTCCTAATATTATTATAATATGTTGGCTTACCAAATATTTTAATATTAGTTTTTGGTATATAATACCCCTGAAACCAATAATCTAGAGCTGTGCTATTAAAAACAACTTTTACTTTATCAGAAATTTGATTTTTAATTCCACAAAATATACCATGGTCAAATCGATACAAACCTGAAGAAATATGAATCAATCTTTTAAAATTTTTTGAAAAATATTCTTTTTGAAGTTTTATAAAATCGTGTTCGTTTGAAATAATTTTACTAATTTTTCTTGAAACTCTGTATTCCCCAAGTTTTGAGAATCCAAGAGTAAATGCTATAGGTCTAAATTTTTTAAAACTACCCAAAACTGTTCTACTATCCATGCCACCACTTAAAAAAAGGCCAAAATTATTTCTATGATTAAAATCTGACAACTTAGAATTAATTGACTCAAAAATTAATTCAGATAAGTTTTTGGCATAATCATAAATTGATAATGAGTGATCTTTTTTATAATCTTGAAACCAATATTTTTTAGAAACCACTTTCTTGAAATTATATTCAATAATTGATGCTGAATTCATTGATTTAATTGAACTTTCATATGTATTTTCGCCATGTAATCTCTGAAAATACAAGAACTCCATAAACTTTTCATGATTCAAAGATTTTTTGTCAATTTTTTTAAATAGGGTTAAAAAGTTGGGAGATATAATAAATTTATTTTTAACTATTGAATAATATAATGGAATCGATGAAAATCTGTCATTAACGATTAACAAATTAAAATCTGACCTATATATAATAATCAAAAATTCTCCATCTATTTTTTTTATAAAATCTTGATTAAAATTGTCATGAATTATTTTTTTTCTAATTTTCTCAAAATTAATTTTCCCATCAATTATTGGATTTCCAAGAATAAATATTTGTTGATCATCATATTGATAATGAACTCCTTTATTAATAAAATCAAATAAAATTTCAACTTTATTTCCCAAAACATACTTATTGTTAATTTGAGCTTTTGTCATTTAATAGTACTTATATAATTTATAATATGATTAGAACCAATTTTTCCAGGGTCTTTGTTTAATGATAAAAAATGTTCGTTATCATATTTTTTTCTGTATTTTAACTTTTTGTTCCAAAGCATCATTATTTCAGAATATGGTTTATTTAAAAAATCAATCAATTTCTTTTCCCATCCTATATTATCATAATTGAAAACAAAGAAACACTCTTTAAAAATTTTTTTAACTTTTTCATTTCTTAAAGGTTCATAATAATCAGAATTTAGTAAAATAAGAGGAACGTCAAGTCCAATGCACCACTCAAGGGTACTCTCTGAAGACTGAGTAATTATTATGTCTGATAAGGTTCTAATGTATCTAAAATCTTCTTGACTTTCAATTAGAAAAAGATTTTTTAACTTTTTTATAAATTCTTTTATTACAGGTAATTTCTCAATTAAGTATTGTTCAGTTGGATATAACTTGAAATAAACATCTTTATTTACTTTACTAAGTGATTTAAGTAATTTGAGTTCATCTTTAAATATTATTGGATTAGATTTTGTGTAAGGATAATATTTTTCAGTATTTAATTGTAAGTTGTGAGAAACATAAAAAATAATTGGAGATTTTCTTACATTAAACCTCAATCTATTGATAAATCTTTGAAGTAACTTAAACTTAATTTTTTTTGTATTTGTTGGAGCGCCAACTACAAATGTTTTGAGTTTAGTATTTTTATATGAGTCATAAAGTTTTTTTGAAGCATAATTATAGCAAAAAAGATAATTGGATGTTTTTGCTTCATTTTCGTCTGATGACTCGTCTGGATCAATTGAATTTCCAGCAGTTAACCCGTGCTCAGATGAAAAAATTTCAATATTATTAAATAGAAGGGCGTCACTTACAGCTAAACCAAAACCTCCAAATAAACCACTAGATAAACAAATAGGAAAATCAATTTTAGACCTATGTTTATAAATTGATTCCCTTAGTTTATGCTTCACTATATTCAAATGTTTTATATAATATGTTGCTATTTCAGATATGATCTCACAAAAAGAATAAATAAACTTTGTTTCTAAATTATATTTTTCTTGAATTTTTTTTGAGTGACTTTTGCAAATGTCAAATAATAATTTAAATATTTTTTTATCAATATTTTCTTGTTTATAATTTGATGAATAATAAATCTTATGTAATTCATTTTTAATTTCATAAACACCTATCCCTTTTTTTCTTAACTCAACAATTATTTCTTTAACTATTGAATTTTTACTAAATAAGAAAATATTTTTTCCACTTGAACTATTACCTAATTTTATTAATAGTTCATATAATATATTTGAATACTTAATATCTGCAATTCTCAGGAATTGATTTTTTGTATTGGTTTTGTGAAAATAATTATGTTTTTTTTTAATTTTTTTTTTAATTGTAAATGGTTCTCCAATTTTTTCAGCAATCCAAGCGTACTGATTTGCATATCTGTTGGGATTAAAACCACTATAACCTTTATTATAATACTCTAACTCCTGTTGAGAGCACTTTATTTGAATATTTTCATTTAAATGCTTAAGTTTTATTTTCTGTAATGTGATTAATTTTATAAATAAGTTTGTAACAATTCTTTTTGTTGGTATTAGCTTGAATTCGTTTTCCAAATAGAAAAAATCATCCTTAAAAAAATTATTTTTTATATCATGATTTACATTTTTAATAAAAAATTTAATATCAAAATAAATTTTTTTATAATGCTTGTAATCAATTATATTATCTATATAATTTGTTGAAGAATCAATGAATGGGTTATAACTATAATGTTTAAATAAATCCACTTAATTATTTTTTTTTAATAAAAACCAGTTAATATCATCTTGAGGATAAAATTGATCTCTATGATAAACAAACCCATAATCTAAAATTTGAAGATCTGGATATAAATCCATCAATTCTCCAGCAAAATCTCTTTTAAATAATTTATTCTTAAATCCTCTATATTCAATAACACTTGGAGAAGGATTATAATATTCTGCTATTAGTATATACTTTTTAGCTGATTTATAAATTTTTCTGTAAACAGCAACTAATTTTTCAGGATTAATGTGAATTAAAACAGTTTTAGTTAAAACTAAATCAAACTTTTCTGAATTTTTATAATCTAATATTGAATTTTGAAAAACATTTTCTTTTCCAATTACTTTTTCCAGATCAAAACAAGCCTTTTTGTTAATCTCAATTGCCTTAAATATTTTTATTTTCCCCAAAGATTTAATTGCTTTTATGTTCATTCCAATATTGGCACCAAATTCAATCATTGAATCAATTTTTTTTACTTTTTTAAGTGCCTTTTTAAAAAAATTGATATTACTTTGTAAAAAAGTTTCACTTCTATTTCTTAGAATATAATTATCACCAAAATTTCCAGACCAAAAATCTTCTTGCTCAGTTTTAAATTTCATTTTTTTTTAAATTTATTTTTATACTTTATTTCAGCTAATCTCCAATCCATTTCATCATCAATGTCTTGTGTATTAATTTCATCAACTATTATGAATCCAGTGTTGTTAGTCCACAACTTTTTTTTATTAATAAATTTTGAAACATTAAACCAATAAAACTGACCTGCGTCATGATACATTTTTTCTAAATCTTGAGATCTAACTCTATAATTAAGTGGATTTATCATTTCAACTTTTTCTGAATTTTCAATTCTCAAAGCTCTTTGAATTGGATAGCTAAACGGTAAAATTGGAAAAACGCAATCATATTTTTTAGAAATTAAAAGATCAAATGATTTTTTTAGCTCCTTTTTAGAAATTAAAGGAGCCGTTGGATAAATACAACACCCAAAATCAAACTCCTCATTAAGTTTTTTGTAAGTTTCCAATACCTCAATTAAAACATCTGGAGTTGTAGAAAAATCATCAGAGTTTTTTTTACTCCTAAAAAAGGGTACTTCAGCTCCGTAATTTTTAGATATATCTGCTATTTCTTTGTCATCAGTTGAAACCATTACCTTATCAAATAATTTTGAATTAATTGCTTTTTCAATACTATATGCAATTATGGGTTTACCTAAAAAAAATTTTATATTTTTTTTGGGTATTCTTTTACTTCCACTCCTTGCAGTGATTATTGCTATTTTTTTCATTTTTTTTTGTCAGTATATGCTGACACAATAAAAAGTTTATTTCCGTTTTTATCTTTAATAAAAGCATTGGGATAAGGGTCTTGCAAAGATCTAATTTTGTTGTAGAGATCATTAGCCGTTAAATTTTTTATTTCATTTATCGTAATTTCACTTTGACTAGGTTTTCTTCTTGAATAATATGTCGCAACAGAATTATCTTGTTTTTTTAATTTTAAATTTTTAAAATTATTGATCATTTTAATTGACAATTTTGTTCCAATTTTAGTTATTTCTGAGAAAATTTTGGATAGTTCACCTTCTAATGACAAGTATTTTTGATAAATTATATCTCCTTCATCTAATTTTTCACTGATTTTAAAAATTGATACTGCACTGTCTAATTTTCCGTTAATTATTTGGTTTTGAATTGGCGAACCCCCTCTAAATTTTGGCAATGGTGAAGGATGTAACATAACTGAAAAAAAATTATCAATAATTTCTGTATTTATAAGTTCACTCCACCCATACCAAAGAATTAGATCAGGTTTTATTTTATATACATTTATTTCTTTATAAAAACTTACTGAATCAATAATTATAAATTTATGTTCTGATAATTTATTTTCAAGATTTTTATAAATCTTTATTGCCCAATCTCTATATCCTATGCAAAGTATTTTCATAAGTTAAATCGAATTAAATTGTATGCTTCTGCATATTCATTTCCTGACTGAACACCTCTCATTTTTGCAAGAGTCTGAATTGCAGTTTTACTTCGCGGATATGGAGAATCTTTTATTTCAGATTTGTAAAAACTAAAGGCCTTAACTTTATCTTCAATATTTTTTTTATCCAATTTTAAAAAAAAATTAGGCTTAAATGACTTTTTGAATCCCCACTCAGTGCTACTTAAAACCTCATAAGACATGACTTGCTCAACTCCACTTCCCGGTCTTGTTGCAATAATAGTTGAGTCTAAAACTTTATGATGATCCTTATTACTGTCAACATCACTGTGAGTTAAAACAATCTTTGGTTTAAAAACTTTGATTTCATCTTCTATTAATTTATTAATTTCAATTAAAGGAACTTGATCTAGTCTACCACAAGGAAAATTATTAAACTTATATTCATTAACACCCAATGAATTTAAAGCATTTATACCCATTTTATTTCTTTCTAAAACTTCTTTTCTAGCTTTATCACTATTTGGCTCATTAAATCTACATGTACTACCCTCAGCAACAAATAAAACTTTAATTTTATATACTCCTCTATATCTGCTCATGAATCCTCCACAACCAAGAATATCATCATCTGGATGAGCCGCAATAATTAATACCTTATTTTTCATATTCATTTTTTAATAATGAAAAAATTAAAGAATTAGTATATTTTCCTTTATAATAATAGTGGTCTCTTAAAATTGCATCTTTTTTAAAATCAAATAAATTGAAGAGTTCAATTTTATCCTTATCAATCTCATAAATTTCAGCATATATTCTGTGAAAATTTAGAAAATTGAATCCATAATTAAGCATTATTTTCATTATTTCATTTCCAATTTTAATATCTCCCCAGGGTTTTTCATAAATTGCCAAATGAAGATCAGCATTTTTATTAATCCAATCTATATATGTAAATCCAGAAATACCAATTGGATTCGTTTTTGAATCTTCAACTAAAAAAAATTCAAACTTATTATCTAAAATCATATTTTCATACCAATTTTCAATATGACTTAAACTCATTTCTCTGTACTCTCTCAAAAATGGTTGAATACTATCAGTATTTCTCCACTTTTGTATAAGACTTAAATCTTTTTTTTCGATAGGTCTTAATCTAACTTTATCTGAATTATTGCAAATCATGATCTTTTAAATATTCATTAATTTTAATATCTCTTATTAATTTTTTCCCAACAGGATCAATATGTATTGGATATGCATCTTTTGGACAGGGTCTTAGATAAATTATGTCATCTTTAGATATTGTATCGCCTTTTCTTAAATCATTTTTGATTCTAATTGACCTTCTTTGTAAAACAACTGTCTCCAATTCGTTTTTTTCAATTTTTTTAACTGGTGATCCAAGAGCTTGCTCCAACCTTCTAGTTCTGTCAACCATTTTTTTCCATGTTTTAGGATTCATTGAAAAAGGATGATCAGGACCATTTCTATAATTATCGTCTGTAAAGTGTTTTTCAATATATTTTGCACCTAAAGTAACAGCACCTAAGACAGTTTCATCTCCAAATGTGTGATCACTTAAACCAAGAGTTATATCAGGAAAGAGAACCGAATATAACTTTAATACATTAAGATTTATATAATTAAAATTATCATCATTTCCAGTATAATTTGTATTACATTGCATAAGAATAATTTTAATATTGTATTTTGATAATTGATTAACAGCTCTAATTACCTCTTCAATATCAGACGCTCCAGAAGCAATGATAACAGTTTTTCCTTTTGAACCTACTTTGTCAAGCATTTTCAACCAAGTTATATCTCCTGATCCAATTTTATACATCGAAACAAATTCATCAAGTTTATCTACGTAGTCTAAATCATAAGGAGTTGTAAAGAAGTCAATACCTATTTTATCGCAATGTTCTTTAAGATGAGGAGTCCAGTCAATAGGGACCGATGCATCATTATAAGTCTCATAAACAGATTTTTTCCAATTTGCTTGATGCGATTGTCCACCAAGGTCACGAAAACCCTTGTCGTTAACTATAGTCTTTGCTTTAAAATGTTGAAATTTTGCAGCATCAGCTCCTGCAGCTTTAGCTAATTCACAAAGTTTTTTTGCTCTATCCAAATTACCATCATGATTTGCAGCAATATCTGCGATAAAATATGTTTTCATAATTTTATTTTTTTTAAACCATCCATTAAGTTAAATTTAAAATATTGATTTTCAAAAGGAATAGTTAGATCTGTATCTCCATTAACTTTTATAGGTTGAATCAAATTACTATCGATTTTACATTTAGTTGCAAGAAATTTCAAAAAATTATATTTTGAAATATGATTAAAAGAAGCCAAGTTAAGTACACCTTTGTATTTTTGAATATTTTTAAAGATAAATTTTGATAGTTGATCAACATGAATTGGATTAAAAATCACATTTGAAAATCCCTTTATTTTTTTTCCTTTTTTTAAATTATCAAGTGCCCATTTTACCAGACCTCCTTCACCTATAATGTTAGTTCTTATCACTAAATCATTTTCTCTTTTTAATGTACTCTCTTCTCCCATTTTTTTTGTTTTATAATAAACTTTTTTGCTTTGAATTGGATTTGTTGATATATATATTAGCTTATTAGTTTTCTTTTGAAGAAGTTTAACCGCTTTAACATGGATATCATAGGCTTGCTCAGGGTAAATTTCACAGTAATTCAAATCAGTTATTGCAGCACAATGAATTATGTAATCAAATTGACCCAATGAATTAACTAGAATATCTGTATTATTTGAGGTGAAATCTAAATCTTTTTTCCCATTCAAAAAAGTTGCTTTAGGGAAATATTTTTTTAATGATTTACCGAGCATACCATTACCCCCAGTTATAAGAATTTTATTTTTCATTTTAATTAGATTCAATTTGATTAATCAAAGTTTTAAGTTCATTAATTTTTAAAAATCTTGAATTCTCCTTTGAATTATAACTAAATCCATCGTTAACCTTGATTGCATTAAAAAGTTTTTTGTACTTGAAAAAATCCCAATTAAATTGATAAGGAAGAATCACATAATATTTTCCTATGTCATAGGTTGAATACGAGTCTGATGAACTAATCATTTCTTCATGAATCTTTTCTCCTGGCCTCACTCCAATTGTTTCTAATTTGCATTTATCACAAACAGCCTTAGCTAAATCAAGTATGTTATAAGAGGGTATTTTTGGAACAAAGATTTCCCCCCCCCATGCATTTTTTAATGCAAATAAAACTAAATCAACAGATTCACTCAGTGTAATATTAAATCTAGTCATTCTTTCATCAGTTATTGGTAAAATTCCCTCTTTTGATTTTTTTATAAAAAAGGGGATAACAGAGCCTTTTGAACCCATGACATTTCCATATCTAACTACTGAAAATTTAATTGGATTCAATCCTTTAAAATTATTAGCTGCAACAAATAACTTATCTGATGTTAATTTTGTAGCACCATATAAATTAATTGGAGCACAAGCCTTGTCTGTTGACAAAGAAACAACTCCAGTAACATTTGAATCTAGACACGCTGAAACTAAGTTCTCAGCTCCTCCAATATTAGTTTTAATACATTCATCAGGATTATACTCTGAGATGTGAACATGTTTTATCGCAGCAGTATGTATAACATAATCAACACCTTTCAAAGCTCTAACCAACCTATTTTTATCCCTTACATCACCCAAAAAATACCTTATAGCAGGAAATTTAATTTCTGAAAATTTTTGAGACATTTCATATTGTTTTTGTTCGTCTCTTGAAAAAATAATTAATCTACCTATATTGGGATAAATTTTAAGAATTTTTTCAACAAGAGCTTTACCTAAAGTTCCTGTTCCACCAGTAATAAGTAACGATTTATTGTTTAGCATATTTTTCATTTTTTATATTTATTTCCCCTTTTTCAATCTTATATATATAATCACAATCATCAATTGTTGTAAGTCTATGAGCAACTATAATTAATGTTTTATCTTTTTTAATATTCTTTATAGCCTCCATAACATTAATTTCAGTATTATAATCAAGAGACGCAGTGGCTTCATCTAAAATTAATATTTCGGGTTGGTTATATAAAGCCCTGGCAATACCAATTCTTTGCAATTGACCACCAGACAATTGAACTCCTCTTTCTCCTACTTGAGTATTAATTCCCTCATCTAGCGAATGTATAAATTTCTCTAATTGCGATGCTTTAACTACAGAATTAATCAATTCAAAGTCAATTAAATTTTCATCTATTCCTAAAGCTATATTTTTTAAAATCGAATCATCAGTTAAAAATATGCTCTGAGGCACATATCCAATTTTATTTTGCCAATTTCTTGTGTTATTGTGAATATCGACACCATCAATCATTATTTTGCCATCTTTTGGTTTATACAATCCCATTAAAAGATCTACCAGTGTGCTCTTTCCGCTCCCAGATTCTCCTATTATACCTATTGAATCTCCCTTATTTATCGTTAGATTTATTTTTTTTAAAACTAGATCTTTAGATTTTGAGTATGAAAAAGTTAAATTTCGAATTTCAATCTTACTGTTAAAATCTTTTGATTTTATATAATTATTTTCTGTTTGATTTCTATAAAATGATTTGAATTCCTTATACATCAAATCAACGGATGAAGTGTAATATTTAGCATTTTGAAAAGCTGAAAAAATTCTATTAAATGAGGGTATCATTCTAAAAGTTGCTGCTACAAAAACTCCCAAAATAGAAATTAACTCAGTGTTGTCCTTTCCAATAAGGATCATTATAAAGATAAATCCAACCAATCCAAAAATTGCTACTAATTCAAAAAAATATCTTGGAGTTTGAGAAATAGTTAAATAATTTTTAAGAATTCTTGATCTCTCCCTAGAAACTTTAAAAAAATATTTTTCAAAGTAATTTTTCCTCCCCAAAATTAAAATATCTTTTATTCCTCCGAATGTTTCAAGAATATGTTTTGAGATACTTGAATCAATAACTTCTCTTTTTTTTCCCCATGACTTCAACTTTTTTTTGGAAATAGAGAACATTACAATTGATAAAATTGAGAAAAATAGACCAATTGATAAAGCCCCTATAGGTTCGATAAAAATTAAAGTTAACATAATAGCTAATAATAAGGAGGTTTCAATTACTATTGTTATCCATGAAGATAAAAAGCTTCTAAACAGATTTACCTCAACCTGAATATTTTTAACTAATATTGAAGAATTCTTGTTTAAATGGAATGAGTAATTTTGGTTAATATAGTTATTGAATAGATTAACAGAAAAATCTGAATACAAATCCGTTATAAACCTATTTTGTTTGTAAACAAGATAAATTATTACAATTGTCTTTATGACATATAATAAAACAATACCTATCAAAAAAAAATACAAGAAGCTTGATTGATTTGTTATGCCAATATTTTTGATAAAAGTAGAATTTTTTAAAAATTGACCTAAGCTATCAGGCTCTAAAATAAATGTTAGCATTGGAACAATTACTCCCAAACCAAAAATTTCTAGAACCATACCAAAAAAAAGAAGAATTGTAATGTAAATAAGTGAACCTCTTTGTTTTTTTGATAATAAAAAATTGAGTTTGTTAAGCATAAAATTCATTTTAAAATTTAACCAATTCCAATTTTATAAATTTTATTTAATACCTTATTTTTATTTAAGATATTTCTCCCATCAAAGATTCTAACAGGTTTTTTTAAATCTTTAATTAACTTCTCCCATTTATAATTTTTAAATTCATCCCACTCAGTTAAAATTGCTACTGCATATGAAGACTTAAAAGCATTTTTGTGATTTTTATGAATTTTTAATTGGTTCAGTTTAACTTTAATTTCTGATTTTTTTATACCATCAGACATCCATAATTCCCTTAAATCATTTACTATTTTTTTCTTTTCAACCATTGGATCAAATATGTTGAGAAATGCTCCTTCTTCAATTAAATTTCTAGCTATATAAATTGAAGAAGATTCCCTACTATCATTTGTATTTTTTTTAAATGCCCAACCTAATAGAGTTATGGTTTTTTGATTAACAGTTCCATTTAACCCATCAATTATTATTCTTGAAAATCTATCTCTCTGATAATTATTAATTTTAATGACTTGCATCCAATATTCAGCAACCTCCTCTAATCCATAGTATTTACATAAATAAACAAGATTTAAAATATCTTTTTGAAAACAAGATCCTCCAAAGCCTACGGATGCTTTTAAGAAATGTGTTCCAATTCTTGAATCCATTCCAATTGCATTTGAAACTTCGTTAATATCAGCCCCTGTTTTTTCGCAAAGAGCTGATAAACTATTTATTGAAGAGACCCTTTGAGCAAGCATTGCATTGGACGCTAATTTTGATAATTCAGAGGACCAAACATTTGTAGTTAGTATTTTATGTTCAGGTATCCAATTTTTATAAATCGAAATTAATTTCTTTACAGCTCTTTCTCCAGATTTAGTATTATCTCCTCCAATCAATACTCTATCTGATTTATACAAATCCTCTATTGCTGTTCCCTCAGCTAAAAACTCTGGATTTGAAATTACCTCAAATGAAATATTACTATTATTTTCAATTAAAACCTCCTTAATTTTCTCAGCTGTTCTTACTGGTAGAGTTGATTTTTCAACTACAATCTTATCTGAATTTGAAACCTCTGCAATTTTCCTGGCACATTTTTCAACAAATGTTAAATCAGCGGCCATTCCTTTTCCCTCTCCATAAGTTTTAGTTGGAGTATTAACCGCCATAAATATTATTTCTGCCTCTTGAATTGATTTTTCAATTTTATTTGAAAAAAAGAGATTTTTGTTTCTTGTTTTACCAATTAATTTCTTTAAACCCGGTTCAAAAACTGGAAGTTTGTCAAGATCGTTTGAATTCCATGCTTTTATTTTATCCTTATTTTCGTCAACAACAGTGACTTTAATTGTTGGACATTTCAAAGCTATAACAGCCATTGTTGGTCCTCCGACATACCCAGCACCAATACAACAAATATTACTTATTTTCATATAAAATAATTCTGTGCTGATTTTGATTTTCCTTAGAAGCTAAATAAAAACTAACTTTTCTTTCAATAATATCTTGAATCTTTTTCTCTAAACCCTCAATATATTCTGTATTTAATTGGTCACCAATTAAAATAACCTCAATATTACCTGAATCAATTCCTTTAGCATAGTCTCCAACTAGGAGTATTTTTTTTACTGATCCCATTCTCTCTAAAACTCTTTCAACAATCTCCTCTAAACCAAGGTGTTTGAATACAACCTTTTGAAGAACATCAAAAAGAGGGTGAGATATGTTAGCTTTATAAGCAACTTTATTGTTGTCTTTGTATTTATCTAAGTATCCTGCCTCAGACAAATGATTGAGCTCTTTTCTAATTGAATTAGTTGATTCTTTGAATTCAGTAGCAAGACCATTTAAATAACCTCGGTTAGCCTGACTTACAAAAAACTTTATAAGTAGACGTAACCGAGTTTTAGATGTTATTAAATTATTAAGCACTAAATGTTTATTAAATCTAGTAACAAAAGTACTTAAAAATATTTAATATTTATTACTTTTTTTTATTTTTTTTATTTGCAATATTTTTGATACTCCTGGTTATACATTCTTTTTTTCCCTTTAATCCTGAGTTTATCAAAAAGTTTACATGCTTCTTGCCTTCTGTTTAGATTTATAAGTGACAATGCCTTATATCTCATTGCTCTTAAACCATGGTCTTTAAACCTTGTTGGAATTACAAGGTTAAAAAAAGAAATTGCCTCTTCATATTTTTTTAACTCAAATAAAGAAAACCCTGCATTTAGTGGAAATACCGGATCTAACGGATCAAGATCATTAGCTTCTCTAAATTTAATAAATGCTTTATCATAAGATTTATTTTTATACAACTCAACAGCCTCTCTTCCTAATTTTTCAGCTTGAATCATTCTTGCTTGTCCATAAGTTAGGATTTTGTATAAAGTAAAAATGCTCTCATTATCTGAATAAAGGTTAAATGCGTTTGCGGCTTGCTGCATTGCATGTGGATCTCCAATACTTCTTGTATTAGCTAAAGCTTGAAGATACAATTGCCATATAACAGGATCATCACCAAAAACATCCTTAGCTCTACTAAATGCATTTTCAATTCCAGAAATATCTTTTCTATTAACTAATGTCTTCATATATAAGTCAAAATGAGGTTTATTTCTCGGAATATTATCAAATGCTATTTTACTATAAGTGTAAGCACTATCAATCTTACCCTCTTGAAAGAAAAATTGAGCTTTTAAATTTTCTGGAAAATAAATAAAGGGATTATCTTTGGATGCCTCTGAGGCATACCTATGAGCTTTATCCTTTAAATTATTTAAATAATAATATCTAGCTTTCATAGCTTTAATAGGAAGAGCAGTTTCAGTTAAGTTTGGGAAATCATGTGAAATCTGATCTAATTCTGAAATGCTCATTTTAAAGCTATTACTATTAAATTCGAATAGGAGTTTACCCTGCTTTGTTAATGAATTATATGAAATAATATGTACGATTGTTGATAAAACAATCCCAATTAGAAAAAAGAAAAAGAAAGTTCTAGCAGTAATAGTGTTAAATAATAATTTGAAATTTTTGTTTTCATTTATCAAAAACAGAGTAATACCAATTAACAAAATTAAAGATGATTGCATAAGTGGTCTAGCAACTGGAAAATTTAATGAAGCATCTAGCGAATAAACAAATAATGAGCACCCTAGTATAAAATATATTAATGAATACTCCATGGATTTACTCTTAATGAGCAAGAATAATAGATTAATAAATAAAAAAATAAAAATTGAGAGATATAATAAACCCCCTAAAATTCCGAGTTCAGAAAAAAACTGAAGAAAGTCGTTATGAGCATGATATGGTACTGTATAACCATTTATATGTCTTTTTCCATACTCAATTGATGCAATCTTCCAATTTCCTAACCCACACCCCACAAAAGGATTATCTTTTAAATGGTTGTATACGTCAAACCAATAATCAAATCTTCCATTAGAAGCTTTATTATTGAATTCAATTTTACCTACTGTATCAGTAAATGAATTTGTGTTCGCGTTTTTTGCCAAAAGTTCATTTATCGAAAATGAAAATAGAAAAGAAATAAGTCCATATGAAATAGAGACAAGTGAGGATCTTAGAGATATTTTTTTTCTTATGTAATTTACAATGAAAAAACAAACATAAAAAATGATAACAAGACTGGAGCTAAGAATTGCAGCTCTTGCGTTAACAAGAGATATTGCCAGAAAAGACAAAACCAAAATAGAAAAGGATAAAAACTTTATTAATTTATACTTTGTTACATTAATTAGATATAGTACAAAAGGAATTTTAATTGCTATTGATGCAGCAGTGATGTTCTTATTTCCACTAACTCCTTTTACTCTGGTGAGACTAAAATACTCTGTACTTGAATAAACATCAAAAAAATCATTATAATATGCAACAATTTCAATTAATAAAAAGCCACAAAAAATATAGGTTATAAATAATATTGGTTGAATTACTTTAGAAATTAATAAAAAAGAAAAAATACATGCTATGAAAACATTAAAATACCTAGGTAGATTAATTAATGTCTCAACCTTATTAATTGCATAAAAATAAGATATACCGGCCCATAGAATTAAAATAAAATAAGCCCAAAAAAAATAATTTTTAAAAATTTTAGATAAAGACTCTAAATACTTATCTGAATGTACAATCAAATAAATACCTGTGATTAGGTTGATTGATCCAAAATAAACCCACTGAGGAGCAAGAATATCAATTGAACCAAAAGCAGGTATTGATCCTGTTAAAATGTACAATATAATTAAAATATATGAAGGAAGTAAACTATAATTCAACTGAGACATGCAGATTAATTTTAGTTATAAATATAAAAAAAGCCCTCAAATTGTGAGGGCTTTTTTTTAAAGAAAAACGGTTTATTAAAATCGTTTTCTATAATATAACTGGTTATGACTTAATTAAGTCAGCTTCAGCAGCAGTACTTATATCAGCACCAGCAGTTACATTTCCTGCAGCATTGTCAGCAGTAAATGCAGCAGCATTCGTCTTAGTTACAGCATCTGAACTTGCAGTAGCCTTAAAGTTGATAACATCAATTTCAATTTCGAAAGATGATGTACCACCTGTAGAGGCAGCTACAAAATTATCTAGATATGAATCTAAGTCAAATATACCACTTGAATTTGTGATTTCTGCAGGAACAGCAGGCTTAGTTTCCGTAGCAGCTGTAGCAGCAACCATATCAGCAGTAAGTGCATTATCAGTAATTGATACTTTCAATGAAGCAGCAGTTCCATCAGGATCAGTAATAGAGTTAAAACTAATTGCAGCTAACTTAGCATTTCCAACTATGTTTAATGCTCTTACTTCAGCAAGGTTATCAGCACTTAAAGATGTAATCTTATCATTGTTATTAAATGCAAACGCAGCACCTAACATACCTTCAACGTGATCGTGACCAATTGAAGCAGTTTCTAAACCAGCAGCACCAGAGATAGAAACATCTCTAATTTCACCAGCAGTTGTTACACTTTTAAGTGTTGCAGATGGAGAAGTTGCATAAAATTCAGATAACTTACCACCAACAGTTACGCTCTCAAGAAGGGCAGCGCCAGCAACAATCAATACACCATTTTGTTGGTTAACATCAAGATCGCCATCAGCGGCAGCACCTGTTACAGATAAAGTTTTAAGAGTGTCATAATCAGCGTCAATAACTAATGAAGCAGATTTAGACTGTGCTGAAATCGTAAGAGTTTCAATAGCTGGAGCAACAAGACTTTTAGTACCAGCAGCTAAATTACCAGATGTTGACTTTAAAGCAGCTGTTTTAGCAGCAGTTAAAGTTAATGAAGTAGTTTGTGATAATTTAAGTGCTTGTAAATCAGCTACAGTAGATAAAACAGTGACACCAGCATTAGTTTCCCAAGCAGGAACATTCATTATAACTGCATCAATAGTAGCAGTTCCTAATGAAGTCATAGCATCAAGCCATAATTGAGCAGCACCTGAAACATTAGCGTCATCAATTGAAGTCGCAGATTTAATGTTTATGATAGTAGGTGACTCAACAGAAGAGATAGTAAGATTATCAAGGCTTTTAGCATCGATATCCAATGTAACTAAAACACTTGATCCTGTTACACTTAAGTCGTTTGCTGTACCTGTATTACCTAATTTGATAGATGTAGCAACATCAGCAGCTATAGAAGTAACTAACGAAGTACCCACATCAACTGAAGTAGCTTTGTTAACAACTAATACACCCGCAGATGAACCAGCAGAATAAATACTAGTAGCTGTACTACCTGATAAATCAATACTAGTAGCATCAGTTCCAACTTGAATACTTCCAGTAACAGCAACATTGTTAAACTTAACTGCACTTGAAACAGTTGCAGTAACACTACCTGTTACAGTAGTTAATTTATCCATTGTTGGGAACTTTGTTCCAGTTAAATTTAAATCAGTATCTACAAATGTTAGATTAGCAAAAGATAGATCACCAGGGCTTGTTGTAGTAGAATAAGTTCCACTTACAGCAAGTTTACCACCAGATGTAGTACCTAAGACTGTAGCAATTTTATCTGTTACAGCACTAATTCTTGCTAAATCTACACTAGCTGTATTTAAAAACGTATCGCTTAACGTAATGATAACATTACCGTTCACAATTACGTTAGGATCAGTAGGATCAGTAGAAACTAATGTCTCAGCATATTGTAGAGTTGGTAAGCTGTTAATAGTAATTGTTTGATTAATTACAGCATTAGCAGCCAATAATTCTTTAACGTCTGACTCAACAGAAGACAACTGTGTCTTAACAGCAGTTAAATCAGCAGCAGAAGCGACTGAGGCAAGAGCTGTTTCGATAGCGTCAAGATCTGCTTGAGCAGTTGCTAAACCTGATGATAAAGCATCAGTTTGAGCAGCAGTAGCAAGACCACCAACGGTAGCCTTTAAAGCAGCAACATCAGCACCAACAGTTGCTAAACCAGCAATAGAGGTCTGAAGATTTGCAATTTTCGTGTTTAGATCAGCGAACTGATCATCATAATTTTGGCAGCCAACTAACGTTAGTGCGACAGCCAAAAGACTTAATAAACCTTTTTTCATTTGTTTAAAAATTAAATTAAAATTAATAATGCTTAATATTTTAGATTAACATTTAGATGCAAATATAACTATATAATTTAAACAACAAATATTTTTTTAAAAAAAAAAACACAATTAAAATGCTGATTTTTACAATTAAAAACATCTAAAAAGAGAATTTTTCTTTAAATTTTTAATTGTAAAATGGTATTATAATATAAAAAAACCCCAGTAAAACTGGGGTTTAAAAGGTTTTTAAGGTTTTTATTGAATTAAAGCTTCAATACAGTAAATGTACTTATTTTTTACTAGATTCTTTTATTAAACTAAATGTTTTATTAACAATAATGAGAATTAATTAACTTTTTAGAGTTTTTTAGCGATTTTAAGCAAAATATTTTTGAAACTGTTATTTAAATACACAATATTTGATCTGTGATTACTTACCATCAAACTAAAAACATACTTTTTTTCTCCTTTATATATATATCCACTTAAACATCTATTATTTCTTAAGGTTCCTGTCTTAGCATAAACTAAACCTATTTCATTATAATTTGAAAAGTGAGATGGAAATAAATTAACAATTCCTTGCTTGCCTAAAATTTCATGAATTTTATTTAATACACTTAAAATAAATTCTGTGTTTAAAAGATTGTATCTAGACATTCCAGAACCATCTACCCAATAAATTTTATCATTCCAATTACTAAATTCCTTATTTTGAAAAGTTTTAATCTGCTTCTCAATATCAAATACACTTGAACCTTTTCCACTAGTCATCATAACAATTGATTCTGCAATAAGATTATCACTGTCTTGAATCAATAGCTCGTAAAGTGTTTTATCATTTGAATAAACAGTTTTAAAATTTTTGGGTAATTCTAATTTGTTAAATTCCATCCCTATTTCTTTACCTAATTCTATATTGAGTAATTTGACAAATAAACTGTCACTGGTTCGAAATGGAATTAATATTGAATCTTTATTATTTGAAAATTTAAAATCATTAACAAACTTTAATTGATTATCTAATAGCTTGTCTTCAAAATATTTTGGTACAAAATCTAATTTGTTTTTATCATTTTTTGTTTTTTTAATTTTAATTAAATTTCCAAAAATTGGAAAAATAGATCTTTCAGGTGAAAAATAATAATTTACATCATCCCATGCCCATCCAGGTCCTAATGATTCAGATTGATTTTTTTTAACTATATATATTAAGGAGTCTTTTTGACTTTTTAATAATTCTACTACAGTAGAATCATTTTTTTTTGGGTGTTTTAAAAGAGGATACCCCGTTGACCAAAAGTAAAATTTATTATTTTTTTTTGTGTAATTCAAAATTGGAAAAGAATCAAAGTTTTTTAAACCCATGAAAAGAGTTAAAAGTTTAACATTAGATCCAGGAGTCATTAATTTATCTGAATTATAGTCAACTATTCTTTTGCTATTAGACAATTGGCCAAGCGAAAATGCAACTGAAGATCCATCTAAAGATTTCTCTTTTGAAATTATTCTTGATATTTTTTTATTTGAGAATCTCTGTGAAAAAGTTTCTGTTTGATTTATTAAAAAGATAAGAAAAAGGAATATTCTAAATGTCACAATTTTTTTTCTCATATATTATTTAAATTTATAATTATTGAAATAAAAAACATACATTGTGAAATAAAATTAATCTATGCAAATTAATAAAACCATTTTAGCTAAAAAATATTGGAAAAAAAATATTCGATACTTAATAATTCTTCTTTCAATATGGGCATTGGTTTCTTTTGGCGCTGGTATTGTTTTTAAAGAAACTTTAGATCAGATATATCTTTACGGATTTCCTCTGGGATTTTGGTTTGCTCAACAGGGATCAATATACGTGTTTGTAATATTAATTTTTGTTTACGTAAGGTTAATGAACAGACTGGATGATTCAGTGAAAAAGGAATTAAAATAATTAAAAAATGAGCGTACAAATTTGGACTTACATAATTGTTGGTTTAACATTTGGTTTATATATATATATTGCAATTAAAAGTAAAGCAGCCTCTACCAAAGAATTTTATGTGGCTGGCGGAGGGGTGTCGCCCCTTGCAAATGGTATGGCAACAGCTGCTGATTGGATGTCAGCCGCCTCTTTTATA
>MDTE01178846.1_pt1 | contig 33457 bp, 33 predicted proteins | sample 811231 | NCBI WGS metagenome assembly MDTE01 (sample SAMN05326651, study PRJNA326480) | marine metagenome | isolation source: seawater | place: Indian Ocean: Red Sea | collected 2010
TTGACGAATTTCTTTATTCAGGTATTGAATGGAGGCCTTTCAATAAATTATATATCTCAGCAGAACAGGGTGAAAAAATTAATCAAATTTTAGAAAGTTTTGATGATAACGACGATGTTCAAAATGTTTTTTCTAATTTTGTTATTAAATGACAAAGGATAAAAATATGAAAATTATAGGTATTGACCCAGGATTAAATGGAGCTATTGCGATATTAGAAGATAATCAAATACTAGATATTCAAGATATGCCTGTAATGTCAGAAGGAAAGAAAAACAAAAGACAATTAAACAGTGCTCAACTGGTAAAATATATTAAAGACAATTTAGATGAAAAATCTAAAGAAATCATTGTGGTAGTCGAACAAGTTAATGCAATGCCAGGACAAGGAGTCACTAGCATGTTTAATTTTGGTCAAACTTTTGGCGCTATAAAAGGAATGTGTGCAGCTTTAGGGTTGCCTATATTTTTTGTAAGACCTGCTAAGTGGAAAAAATATTTTGGTTTAATAAATTCTTCAAAAGACGCAAGCAGGACAAAAGCTATTGAAATGTATCCCTTATTAGCTGATCAACTCTCAAAAAAGAAAGACGTTAATAAGTCTGACGCCATCTTAATCGCGAGATTTTATAGTGAAACTAGGTTTAATTTACAAGATAAATAGAGAAATAATTTATTATTAGGTCTAATATAGTATAAACGCCAAATTCATGACACATTCTAAAAGTATTGAATCGAAATGGAACAAGAAATAGCATCTCAAGTAGTTGGTTTAGGAGGAGCAAACGATTTTGGTTTGTTGCAACTTTTTTTGAGAGCTGACTTTGTAGTTAAATCTGTAATTATAATTTTATTAGCAAGCTCAATCTTTTCTTGGGCTTTAATTTTCGATAAATATAAATTATTTAAAAAAATAAATATAACCTCCTCACAATTTGAAAACAAGTTTTGGAAATCAAAATCAGCTGAAAGTTTTAGTAAAACTTTACCATCAAGATCAGACGATCCTATTACTCAAATTTTTATTGCTGCAATGAACGAAGTAATGAGAACAAGGTCAAAAACATCAGCTGTTCAAAGCGCAAGAGTGGAAAGAGTTTTAGAAATTTCATCTGATAATCAAATAAAGATGATTGAAAAAAATTTTATCTATCTTGCTACTATTGGTGCAACAGCTCCTTTTATTGGATTGTTCGGAACCGTTTGGGGTATAATGAACTCTTTTCAATCAATTGCAATTTCTAGAAATACAAGTTTAGCAATAGTCGCACCGGGTATTGCCGAAGCTCTTTTTGCTACTGCGCTTGGTTTGTTAGCTGCTATACCAGCCGTAATTGCGTATAATAAATTTAGCAGTGATGCGAGAAGATATTCTGCAAGAATCGAAAATTTCTGTAAACGATTTTTATCTATAATTTAAATTAACTATGGGATTTCAATTTAACCGTTCAAAAAATGAGCCAATGAGTGAAATCAACGTCACACCATTTGTGGATGTAATGTTAGTTTTATTAATTATTTTTATGGTAACAGCTCCTTTATTAACCGTAGGCGTTCAAGTTGATCTACCAGAGTCAGCTGCCGACTCACTTCCTGATGATCAAGAACCATTAACAATATCTATAAATTCAAAAGGTGAAATTTTTATCCAAGAGCACCAGGTTACTTTTCAAAAAATAGTTCCGAAGCTTCTAGCTATTGCAAAAAATAGAACTGATACTAGAATTTATGTAAGAGGCGATAAAACAATTAATTACGGTAGAGTTCTTGAGGTTATGGGCACGCTTTCTGGGGCTGGATTTTCTAAAGTTGCTTTAATTTCTGAGCCTTACAAAAATTAATGAACTATGACAAAAAGTTTTTTTTATTCTATTTCATTCCATATAGGTTTAATTTTAATTACTGCTCTAACACTGCCATTTATGACTAGACAAGCAATAGACTTACCGCCTATTGTGTCCGTAGAGTTAATTCAAATTTCAGATAAAACAAATATACCTTACGCTCCAAAAGCCAGAAAAGTAATTGAAAAAGTAAAAGAGGAAGAAAAAAGAGTGGTATCAGAGCAAGCACCACCTTCAGCTAAAGCTAAAGAAAAGCCAGACAGAATACCTTTACCAAATGAAAATAAAGAAAAAAAAGAAATAATTAAAAAAAAAACAGAATCCCGAAGAAATTAAACCTCAAATAAGACAGTCCTCAGAATTTGAAAAAAAAGAGTTAATTGACACAAACCAGATAGCTGCTTTAATCGACAAGGCTAAAAAACAAGAGGCTGTTACTGAAAAAAAATCTTCAAAGATTACTCAAAGTAACGTTAAAAATTCTTTTGCAACTGGACTTACTCTTTCACAAGAAGACGCACTAAGAGCTCAAATTTTTGGTTGCTGGAGTATCCCTTTAGGCTTACCATACGATGAAGATCTTTTAGTGAGAATAAAACTTAATTTAAAACAAGATGGTACGATTTTAAAGTCTGAAATTTTAGATCATGAACGAATGAATAAGCCTGGACAAAAATTCTATAAAATTCTTGCAGAAAGCGCCTTGAGAGCTGTAAGATTGTGTCAACCACTTAAAGTTCCGCCAACTGGTTATGAAAAATGGAAAGATTTGCAACTCAATTTTAATCCTACCGAAATGTTAAAAGGGTGATTTTATGAAAAAATTTATTATATATTTAGTATATTGTCTGTTTAATTTTGAAATTGCGAACGCTTTAATAAGTGTAGATATAACAAGAGGTAATTTAGATCCACTACCAATCGCAGTATCACCACTTCATGTAGATCCAAAGTCAGCTAACTATAAAGACATAAAGGTCAAACAGTTGGGAGAAAAAATTTCAAAAATTATCGAGAAAAATTTTAAAAATACTGGTTTATTTAATCCTTTAAAAAAAGAAGCATTCGTACAAAAACCGGATATCGCTCATCTTAAACCAAGATTTGAAGATTGGAGATTAATTAAAGCACAAGCTCTTGTAACGGGAAAACTACTGGTAAAAGATGATAAATTAAAAATTGAATTTAGACTCTGGGATACCACAGCGTCAAAAGAAATGATCGCGTTAGCTTTTACAACTACCCCATCAAATTGGAGAAGAGTAGCTCACATTATTTCAGATAAAATTTATGAAAGGTTAACAGGAGAAGAAGGATATTTTGATACAAGGGTGATTTATGTATCTGAAGAAGGACCAAAAGATCGAAGAATAAAAAAATTAGCAATAATGGATCAAGATGGAGCGAATACAAAATATTTGACTCTTGGAAATGAACTCGTATTAACCCCAAGGTTCAATCCAGCAAATCAATTAGTTACTTATCTTTCATATTTTAGAAATTTACCTCGAGTTTATTTATTAGATATAGAAACTGGTATGCAAGAAGTCGTGGGAAATTTTCCAGGTATGACTTTTGCACCTAGATTTTCTCCTGATGGAAAAAAGATAATTATGAGTTTTGCTAAAGATGGTAACTCAGATATTTATACAATGGATCTTGACTCTAGAGTTGTTGAGAGAATTACAGAACATTCTGCAATAGATACTTCTCCATCGTTTTCTCCCGATGGAAAATTTATTTGTTTTAACTCTGATAGAAGTGGGTTACAGCAAATTTATGTTATGAAAAGCGATGGAACAAATGTAAAAAGAATTACTTTTGGAAAAGGTTTATATGGAACTCCAGTATGGTCTCCTAGAGGAGATTTAATTGCTTTCACGAAAGTTCACAAAGGTAGGTTTTATATTGGCGTTATGAGAACCGATGGGACTGGAGAAAGACTACTTACTGAGAATTTTTATCAAGAGGCTCCATCTTGGTCTCCAAATGGAAGGGTTTTGATATTTTATAGAGAGACGAAATCAGGTGAGGGGGGTAAGGGGTTCTCAGCCAAATTATGGTCTATAGACATAACGGGTTACAATGAGAGAAGAATTCCAACAGAAACAGACGCATCTGACCCATCTTGGTCCTCTTTGCTATCAAAGTAGCCATATTTTTATTGTAAATTTAACTTGAATAATCTAATAGAATTTGAAATATTCAATTATCAATCTTAAGGGGAAAATATGAAATTTAATATGAATTTAAAAACTATACTTCTAGTGCTATTCGCATCTATAGCATTAAGTGCTTGTGCAGGAAAAAAATCTGCAGGTAATCTAGACGGAGATGTTTACACAGGAAAAGCTACAGTTGAATACTTAGCAAAAGGTGTTCCTGACAGAATATTCTTTGCTACAAACGCATCAAAGCTTACGACACGTTCTAGAGACACTTTGAGAAAGCAAGCGACTTATTTAAGAAAAAATAAAGATCTTAATGTTACTATCGAAGGCCACGCCGATGAAAGAGGAACAAGAGAATACAACTTAGCACTCGGTGAAAGAAGAGCGAATGCAGCAAAAGATTATTTAATGACTTATGGAATTTCAGGCAAGAGAATTTCTGTAATAAGCTACGGTAAAGAAAGACCGGTTAATACGGCTTCTACTCCTTTAGCATGGTCACAAAATAGAAGATCTGTAACTGTTAAAGTAAATTAATTAAAATCAATTGAAATTGACCCTTTGGCTACCAGCCAAAGGGTCTTTTTTTTGCCATTTTGTAGATTTAATAATAATTAATGAAAGTAGTAAAGATTCTATTTAAAATTTGGATAGCGTTTTGTTTTGTATTTATTCTAGTTTCAGGCAATCTAAAATCTGAAGAAAAAAATATTCAGTCGATCGTAGATCAAATTAATATAATTACAAAAGATTTAAAAACATTAGAAAAAGCAGTATATAAAAAATCTGACATAACAAATAAAATTTCTTCAAATAACTTGAACGAAGATATTTTAACAAAACATTTATTAAAATTAAATGAAATTGAAAGTCAGTTTAGAGATCTTACAAATAGATTTGAGGAAGTAAGCTTCAAACTTGATAAATTATCAAAAAGAGTTAGTAAGATACAATCTGACTCACAACTAAGGTTTAATGATTTAGAATCTGCTGCTTTAAATTTAGATGGAAATAATAATAAAAAAAATAAAAAAGATAAAAAAGAAACTAAATTAAAAGGAACAGATAAAGCCCAGGACTTCGGTTCAGCACCAGCTTACAAAACATCGGATTTACCAAAACAGCAAGAAACTCAATCAATAGAATCAGCTGCTGCAGTTATAGAGGAAAAACCAGAACTTCAAGAATCATTATTACCCGATAAGCCAGCAAATGAACAATACGATTTTGCCGTAAGTTTTATGAAAATAGGGGATTATGAAACAGCAGAATTTGCATTAAAAGAATTTATAGATAAAAATAAGGACCACGAACTAGCTGGAAGCGCACAGTATTGGTACGGAGAAACATTTAGAATAAGACAATTATATTCTGACGCTGCATCAGCTTATTTAGATGGTTATCAAAATTATCCTAAGAGCAAGAAAGCACCTGATAATCTCTTAAAGCTTGGCATTACTATGGTTCAATTGGGTGAAAAAGAACAAGGCTGCTCTATGATTAAAGGTCTAAAAAAACAATATCCAAAAGCAAGTAAGTCTGTGCTACAAAAAGCTCAGTATGAGCAAAAAAAATTCAAATGTGCTAAATCTTAAAAGCACAATAATTAAAGACAAAAAAATATTTAAAATTTACAAAGATTTTAAAAGCGAGATTTCAAAAATTACTAATAACAAACCATTTGTTGCAGCTATTTCCGGAGGTGCTGACAGTCTAGCTTTAGCGGCTTTAAGTGAGTTTTATAGGATCGAAAAAAAAATTATTATACACTTTGTCTTAATTGATCACGGTATAAGAAAAAATTCACAAAAAGAGGCAAGATCTGTTCAAAAGCTCCTTAAAAAATTTTTTATTTTTCTTATAATTAAAAAAAATAAAAATAAGTTTAAAGCAAATATACAAAAAGCAGCAAGAGATATGAGGTATAAGTTTTTAAGTGACTTTTGCAAAAAAAAAAAGATTAGATACATATTAACAGCTCATCATATGGATGACCAAATTGAAACTTTTTTAATACGTCTATCAAGAGGTAGCGGAATTCAAGGACTTTCCTCTATGAACAGGGTAAGTATGCTTAATAATAATATTAGAATAGTTAGACCTTTTCTTAATGTTAAAAAAAAAGATTTAAAATATACTTCTAAGAAAATTTTCAAAAAAGTTTTTGAAGACCCGAGTAACAAAAATAAGAAGTATTTAAGAACAAGAATAAGGACATTAAAAAACAAATTTGAAAGAAGTGGTATAAGTCATTCACAAATTATAAGATCAATTAATAATTTGGCTACTTCTAGAGATATTGTTAATAATTATTTAAGCCAGGCAATCAAACAACTTACTGAGAAAAGAAGAAATGAAATTTTAATTAAATTAAAACCTCTTCTTTTAGAAAATGAGGAAATACAGTTCAAAGTATTAAGTCAATCAATTCAAAATTTTTCAAAATCATATTACCCGCCTAGATCAAAAAAAATTTTCAATATTTTAAACAAATTAAAAGAAAGAAAAAAACTAAAATCGACACTCGCTGGGTGCGTTATAGAGAAAACCGGTTCAAATTTGTCTATCACAAGGGAGTAATGAAATGTGGTTTTTTTTGAATATTATACTGATTTTTAACAAAATTGATGCAAATTGCCATATTTACTCTTTAAATTAAGTGTTTATATACTTGAGATATTAAAAAAAATACCTATTTATTTATAATATGAACGCAAAAAATTTTTTCATGTGGATCTTAATAGTCCTATTATCAGTAGGACTGTTCAATCTATTCAAAAACCCTAATAGTAATAATTTAGCTAGTCAAAATAAACTAGCTTTTTCTAAATTTATTACAGAGGTTGAGTCTGGCAGGGTTGTTGAAGTTGAAATTCAGGGAAATACAATAACTGGAGTGATGTCTGATGGTTCGGTTTTTAATACTTACTCACCTAATTATCCCAACCTAGTAGAAAAACTAACAGAAAGAGGTGTAAGCATAGTAGCCAAACCTCTTGAAGACAAAATGCCATCTTTATTGGGAATACTTCTTTCTTGGTTTCCGATGCTCTTATTAATTGGAGTATGGATATTTTTCATGAGACAAATGCAAGGAGGCAGAGGTGGTGCAATGGGTTTTGGGAGATCAAAAGCAAAACTTTTGAATGAGGCTCAAGGAAAAATTACATTCAACGATGTAGCAGGTGTAGAAGAAGCAAAACAAGAAGTTGAAGAGATGGTTGAGTTTTTAAAAGATCCAAAGAAATTTAGTAGGCTAGGCGGAAAAATTCCTAAAGGTGCTCTTCTTATAGGTCCACCAGGAACAGGTAAAACTTTACTAGCAAGAGCAATCGCCGGAGAGGCTGGAGTGCCATTTTTTTCTATTTCTGGTTCAGATTTTGTTGAAATGTTTGTTGGAGTTGGAGCATCGAGGGTCAGAGATATGTTTGAACAAGGTAAAAAAAATGCACCGTGTATAATTTTCGTCGATGAAATTGATGCCGTAGGGAGAAGCAGAGGAGCTGGTTTGGGCGGAGGAAATGATGAAAGAGAGCAGACTTTAAATCAGTTATTAGTTGAAATGGACGGCTTCGACACCAACGAGGGTGTAATATTGATTGCCGCAACAAACAGGCCCGATGTTTTAGACCCTGCTTTATTAAGACCAGGTAGATTTGATAGACAAGTTGTAGTTCCTAATCCAGACATTATTGGAAGAGAAGCAATTTTAAAAGTGCACGTTAAAAAGATTAATACAGGACCTGATGTTAAACTTAGAACAATCGCAAGAGGAACTCCTGGATTTTCTGGAGCAGATTTAGCTAATTTAGTAAACGAGTCTGCTTTATTAGCTGCCAGAAAAAACAAAAGAGTGGTAACCATGTCAGATATTGAGGAAGCAAAAGATAAAGTAATGATGGGAGCTGAAAGAAGATCAATGGTTATGTCAGAGGATGAAAAAAAATTAACTGCTTATCACGAGGGCGGTCACGCTATAGTTGCATTAAATGAAAAAGTTTCAGATCCTATACATAAAGCGACGATAATTCCGAGAGGAAGAGCTTTAGGAATGGTAATGAGACTTCCTGAGAGAGATCAGCTTTCAGTTACTAGGGAAAAAATGTATTCAGATATAGCTGTGGCTATGGGAGGAAGAATAGCTGAGGAATTAATTTTTGGTCACGATAAAGTTACATCTGGGGCATCTTCTGATATTGATATGGCAACTAAAATGGCCAAGAATATGGTAACCAAGTATGGAATGAGTAAAGAGCTTGGGCCATTAGCTTACGGAGAAAATGAGGATGAAGTTTTTCTAGGAAGATCAATCGCAAGACAACAACACATGTCAGAGGAAACTGCAAAAAAAGTAGACGCTGAGGTTAAAAAAATCGTAGAAACTTCATACGAAAGAGCTAAGAAAGTTCTCACAGAAAAGATTGATGACTTGCACAAATTGGCCAAAGCATTACTTGTTTACGAAACATTATCGGGTGATGAGATTAGGGATTTAATATTAAAAGACATAAAGCCAACTAGGTCATTTAATGACAAAAATGAAACCGAAGATAAAGAGACCTCAGCTTTGGGATCTTTGGGCCTCAAACCCAAACCTGCAATTTAATAAGATATTTAATGAATAAATATTACACTCGTGCGTGTAATTTTTATTATGGGGCACTAGCCAGTCGATTAATAATTAGAAAATTGGCCATACCACTATGTGGTGATAAAAACATTGCTTTTGACAAAGTTGAAATTATCACAAGAAATAAAGATAAGACAAATTCAAAAATAATTAATTTAAACCAAATAAAAAAATTAGATAAAAATATTCAAAAAAAAGTTTATAAAGATTTAAAAAATATAAGATCAAAGAGAAAAAATTTTTTAAAAAATATTAATTTTAATTCACCTACAATTATGGGCGTTCTGAATTTAACACCAGATAGTTTTTCTGATGGTGGAAAATATAATGTTGGTAAGAAATCTTTTATACAAATTTTACATATGATAAAATCTGGTGCAAAAATAATTGATGTTGGCGGCGAGTCAACTAGGCCTGGATCAAAAACAATTTCATCCCAAAGCGAGTGGAATCGAATCAAACATGTTATTAAAAAATTTAAAAAAAAGCACAAGTTTTCTTGTTTGTCTATAGATACAAGAAAATCAGATGTGATGATTAAATCAATTAAATATAATGTTGATTTAATTAACGATGTATCCGGATTCACTTTTGATAAAAACGCATTAAAAAAAATTAAAATTTTTAATCTTCCAAAAGTTTTACATCACATGCAAGGAACACCAAATACTATGCAAAAAAACCCTAAATATAAAAATGTTCTACTAGATGTTTATGATTATTTTGAGAAAAACGTTAAAATACTTGATAATACAAAAATTATTTTGGACCCAGGAATTGGTTTTGGTAAAACTCTGAAACATAATTTGAGTTTAATTTCGAAGATTTCTTTGTTTCATAGTCTAGGATTTCCGATTTTGGTAGGAACATCTAGAAAAAGATTTATTGGCCAAATTTCAGGGAACAATGATAGTAGAGACAGAACAGGCGGCACAATAGCATCTGTTTTGTATTTGTTATCACAAGGAGTGCAAATTTTTAGAGTTCATAATGTCAATGAGGTGCAACAAGCGATTCTTGTTTTTAAAAAGATACTATCAAATAGATGAAAAATAAATATTTTGGTACAGATGGAATTAGAGGTACAGTTAATCAAGGTAATATAACAGGAGAGAAGTTTTTTAAATTTGGACTAGCTTCGGGCACGTATTTTAAAAATCAAAGAAAAGCAAAACAAATAGCAATTATTGCAAAGGACACTCGTCTTTCGGGGTATACTTTAGAACCTGCTTTAGTATCTGGCCTAGTTTCAGGCGGTATGCATGTTTTTACTCTTGGTCCTCTACCAACAAATGGACTTGCGATGTTAACAAAATATATGAAAGCAAATATGGGAATAATGATTACTGCATCCCATAATCCGTACTATGACAATGGACTAAAATTGTTTGGGCCTGATGGTATGAAACTTTCAGATAGAATAGAAAAAAAAATAGAAAAACTTATAGATGCAAAGAATACTAAACAACTTACAGATCCAAAATTATTAGGTCGAGTAAAAAGATTAGAAGATGGAAATGACCGATATATCAAGATACTAAAAAAAAATTTTCCAAAAAATTTTAATTTAAAAGGAACAAAAATTGTTTTAGATTGTGCCAATGGTGCATCTTACAAGGCAGCTCCAAAACTTCTTAAAGAATTAGGTGCCAAAGTAATTACTATGGGTAACAAACCTAATGGATTTAATATCAACGAACAGTGCGGATCTACCTATCCATCAAAAATTAAAAGAGCGGTTGTTAAACACAAAGCAAATGTAGGTATAGCATTTGATGGTGATGCCGATAGGGTCATTATGTGTGATGAGCGGGGTAAAATCATAAATGGTGATCAGATCATCGGTATGTTAGCAAGAAGATGGAAGCTAAAAAAAATTTTGAAGGGTGGGGTCATTGGCACTTTAATGTCTAATTTGGGATTAGAGACTTTTCTGAAAAATGAAAAAATTAAATTTTTAAGGTCAAATGTTGGTGATAGATATGTAAAGGAAATGATGAAAAAATTTAGTTTTAATCTAGGCGGCGAACAATCTGGACATATTATTCTTGGTAATTTTGCTACTACTGGTGACGGTCTTCTTGTAGCATTGGAAGTGCTATTTTCTTTGAGAAAAGGAAGAAAAGCAAGTGACTTACTAAACGTATTTAAACCAACACCACAAATTTTAGAAAATATTTCTGTTAAAAATAAAAATATAATTGACACATTTGAATGTAAAAATGCTATCAAAAAAGCAAAAAAAATATTGAGGGACAAAGGAAGACTGTTAGTTCGAAAATCAGGCACAGAACCTAAAATAAGAATTATGGCTGAGTCAAGTGATAAAAATTTAATATTAAAAAGTATAAAGATAATAAAGAATTCTATTAAATAAATTGAAACCAAAATCAAAAGTTTTAATAATAGCTGGATCAGATTCTTCAGGAGGTGCTGGAATTCAAGCTGATCTTAAAACTGTTACCGCACTAGGAGGGTATGCTATGACTGCAATAACAGCTGTTACTGCGCAAAATACGACAGGTGTACATTCAGTTGTTCCAATTAATCCTTTAGAGATAAAAAGACAAATTTTGTTTACTTGTAAAGATATTAGACCAGACGCTATCAAGATCGGAATGCTATATTCCTCAAAAGTTATATTTTCAGTAATTAAATCCTTAAGCCTTCTTAAAACAAAAAAAATAGTTATAGATCCAGTTATGGTTGCAAAAGGCGGTTTTAAATTAATTAATAGGAAAGCTATAGATACATTAAGAGAGAAAGCAATAACTAAAGCTTTTTTAATTACACCCAACATTCCTGAAGCTGAAGTTTTAACAAAAATAAAAATTAAAAATTTAGAGGATATGACTCAAGCAGCAAAAATTTTATTCAATTTGGGAGCAAAAAATGTTTTGATAAAGGGTGGTCATAACAATTCAAAAACAATTTGTGATGTCTTACTCACTAATAATAATTTAAAAATTTTTAAAAATAAAAGAATTAAGACTAAAAATACTCATGGAACAGGCTGCACTCTTTCGAGTGCTATTGCAACTTTTCTAGCATGTGGAAAAACGATAAATAAGTCCTGTGAGCTTGGAATTAAATATGTTAATCATTCTATAAGATCTAATCTCAATTTTGGAAAAGGTCATGGACCAATAAATCATTTGAGTTCTTTTAAAATAGATAGGAAATTTTATTAATGAGAAATGTAGTTGTTGTAGGATCACAGTGGGGAGACGAGGGAAAAGGAAAAATTGTAGATTGGCTTTCAAATCAAGCTGATGTAGTTATTCGTTTTCAAGGAGGTCACAACGCAGGTCACACATTAGTAATTAATGGAGTTACTTACAAACTAAGGTTATTGCCATCAGGAATAGTAAGACAAAATAAGATTTCTATAATTGGAAATGGAGTAGTTGTTGATCCATGGGCTTTATTGGATGAGATAAAAGAAATCAAAGCTAAGGGAGTGAACGTAGATGAAAAAAATCTAATTCTGTCAGAGTCCGCAAATTTAATATTACCTTTTCACAAAGAAATGGACGAGATCAGGGAAGATGCTGCAGGCAAAGCTAAAATTGGAACAACAAGGAGAGGTATCGGTCCCGCTTACGAAGATAAAATTGGAAGAAGATCAATAAGAGTAATGGATCTTCTTTCAGAAAAAAATTTAGATAATCGATTAGAAACTGTCCTTTCCCACCACAATGCTATCAGGAAAGGACTAGGAAAAAAAATTTTTAAAAAAGAACAACTTAAGAAAGATTTATTAAAGATTGCTCCTGAAATTTTAAAATTTTCGCAACCAGTTTGGAAAAAAATTTACGAATTCAAAGCTGAAAAAAAGAAAATATTATTTGAGGGTGCCCAAGGAGTTTTGCTAGATGTTGATCATGGTACCTATCCCTTCGTAACTTCTTCAAATACTGTTGCGTCAGCTGCAGCAACAGGAACTGGATGTGGATTGAATACCATTAATTATGTGTTAGGTATTACAAAAGCTTACACTACAAGGGTTGGCGAAGGTCCATTTCCAACAGAGTTAAAAGATAATACAGGAGAATTACTTGGCCAAAAAGGGAAAGAATTTGGAACTGTTACCAGTAGAAAAAGAAGATGTGGTTGGTTCGATGGGGTTTTGGTAAGACAAACTATCAAAATTTCAGGTATTAATGGAATAGCTCTGACTAAATTGGATGTTTTAGATGATTTGAAAGAAATTAAGATGTGTATAGCTTATGAAATAGATGGAAAAAAAATTGATTACTTACCAGCCGCAGTTGATGATCAAATAAAAGTTAAGCCTATATACAGAACTTTTAAAGGTTGGAAACAATCAACTAAAGGAGTCAAGAATTTTGAAAAATTACCATTAGAAGCAAAAAATTATATTAAAGAATTAGAAAAATTTATTGAGACAAAAGTGTCCAGCATTTCAACAAGTCCTGAGAGGGAAGACACTATTCTTATAGAAAATCCATTTTAAATTTATCTAGCTGGAAGAAGATTTTTTGCTTTACTCGAATTAAGCATAGCTTTTTGTAGTTTCTCAAATGCCTTTGTTTCAATTTGTCTTATTCTTTCTCTACTTATTTTATATTTCTTACTAAGTTCTTCTAAAGTTTTAGGATCTTCAGATAGCCTTCTAGCTTCTAAAATTTCTTTTTCTCTTTTGTCTAAAATTTTGATTGCATCATAAAGCAAACTTTTTTTGTCATCAAATTCTTGCTTTTGAGCTACAACTAATTCTTGATCCATACTGTCATCAGCTAACCAATCTTGCCACTCATCATTTTCACCGGATTTAATTGGTTCGTTTAGTGATTTTTCCGATCCCATCATTCGTCTATTCATATTGACAACTTCTTCTGATTTAACATCTAATCTTTTAGAGATCTCATCTACCTGCTCATCTTTAAGATCTCCATGTTGATCGGGTGCAATTTGACTCTTAATTTTTTTTAAATTAAAAAAAAGTTTTTTTTGTGCAGTTGTAGTTCCCATTTTAACTAAACTCCAAGATCGCAAAACATACTCTTGAATTGCTGCTTTTATCCACCACATTGCGTAAGTTGCTAATCTAAATCCTTTTTCTGGATCAAATTTTTTTACTGCTTGCATTAAACCAACATTCCCCTCCGATATAAGTTCATTAACTGGCAGACCATAACCTCTGTATCCCATTGCTATTTTAGCAACTAATCTAAGATGACTTGTAACGAGTTTATGAGCAGCTTTTACATTACCCCTCTCACGCCAACTTTTTGCAAGCATGTATTCTTCCTCTGCATCCAACATGGGAAATTTTTTAATTTGTGCTAAATATAAAGAAAGACCGCCCACTGATGGCGAAGGTAAATTACTCATTTCATTTTTAGTTTCCATTTATAAATCTATTTACATATTGTTAACCTAATTTTCAATTGCTTAATTTATTAAGCAAATCTAACATTTTTTTAAAATCTTTGGGCAAATCTGAGTCAAAACTCATAAATTTATTTTGTCGTGGATGAACAAATCCAATAGTCTTTGCATGCAATGCTTGACGATTTAAAAGTTTAAGAGTTTTTTCAAATTCTTTATTAATTTTCTTAAATTTAATATTTTTTTTTCCGTATTGTTTATCCCCTAAAATAGGATTTCTTTTAAAAGCCATATGGACTCTAATTTGATGTGTCCTTCCAGTCTCAAGAGTAAATTCCATGAGACTTATTTTTGGAACATCTTTTATGTTAAATGTTTTAATAGTTTTGTAGTGTGTCACTGATTTTTTTCCCCTTATGTCACTTACTGACATTAACTGGCGATTTTTTTTATTTCTGGTAATTAAAGTTTCAATTTTTCCAACAAGAGGCCTTGTTATTCCCCAAATTAAAGCAAGATATTTTCTACTTATAGAATGTTCACTAAACTGTTGAGTTAAATTAGCGTGGGTAAAATTATTTTTTGCAACAACAAGTAAACCACTTGTTTCTTTATCAATTCTGTGAACTATGCCTGGTCTAAGTTGACCGTTTATATCTGAAAGTTTATCTTTATATTTAAAGATAAGAGCATTAACTAAAGTTTTATTAAGGTTCCCAGCTCCTGGGTGCACGACCATACCTGAGGGTTTATTTATTACCAAAACATCTTTATCTTCAAAAACAATATCAAGTTTTAAATTTTGCGGTTTAATTTTCGAAACATTGTTTACAAAAAAGTTTAAGTGAACAACTTGATTTTCTTTAATTTTTTTTGAAGGTGATGAAATTATGTTGTTGTTAATTTTGACATTTTTAGACTCAATAATTTTTTTGAGGTTCGATCTAGTCAAATTTTTAATTTTTTTTGCTAGTAAAACATCTAGCCTTACTCCTTTATCCTCTTTAGTAGTTAAGAATTTTATTGTGTTATTAGTCATTTAATCTTAAATTATAATACCTGCGTTCGTAGCTCAACTGGATAGAGCGTCTGACTTCGGATCAGAAGGTTGAGGGTTCAAATCCTTCCGGACGCACCAATTTTTACACAATCCATTGTTTTAATTTATCTTTATTGTCTATAATATATTGAGGGAAAGTATTGTCTATATCTACTTTTTTTATTCGATAACCTCTCTCTAATACATCTTCGCCTCTCTCTAATTTAATCTTAATTCTATCTTCATTTGCAATATGCTCTTTATTATATTCACCGTGTGCAAATGATTTAATTTTTTTTGAAATATCATGGGGATTTTGCAAATATGCAAAATGCCAACCTCCATTATCTATTATTTGAATATTTCTTAACTTGTCTAGTCTCCAAAATGGATATTTTTTAAACTTTAAGTTTCTTAGCCATTGAGGAGATTTAAAATTTTTTTTCAAACAAATTTTTGATCCATGCCAATTATTTTCATCAATATTTAATAGATTTATCTTATACATGAACATTTTTTGTGAAAAAACTGCATAATTTTTTTTATTAAATAAATTAAGTTTTTCTAAATCAGGAATTTCATCTATATCAGATAAAATTACTAAATCATTATCGTCACAATTTTTAAGCCCTTTCAATATCGAATTTCTTTGATGTTGTTCAACTAGGGACTCCCCTCCTTCATGGGGTGTTTTTATATTTTCAGGGGTATCATCCACTACAATGTATTTTATCTTGTTTTTAAACTTAGAATAATTTTTGATATCAAAAGATAGTTCCTTAGCCTTTCCTTGGTGATTGACTGTTGACTCTACAATTACAAAATAATCAACGTATTTATCTAAAATATGAAATCTTAGTTCAGCTATATGAGCTTCATTAAAGTATTGGAAGCAATCAAAAATTTTCATTTTTTGGTAAATGTGGCTATACCAATTTTTTTCCCTTCTATGACCGATGAAGAACAATGGAGATGTGTTCTATCAAAAATTAACATAGAGCCCACTTTCCATTCGTAAATATATTCTACCTCCAATCCACGCAAATTATCAATATTTTCATGTGCTAGATATTTCTTGTGAATTTCCTTATCAAACGGCTTGTCTCCGTATAATCCAATATGCTCAGAGGACCTCATATTTTGTCCGTAGCTTAAATTCTTTTTTTTTAACTCTTCAGGATCAAGCGTAAAGCTTGTGGATTTTCCATAAAATCTGTTTTTAAAAATTACTGTACTTCCTACTGGTGTCAAAGGTATTAAACTTTGCTTATAAATTATATTTTTTAAGTCAAATCCTCCGTCAACGTGCAAACCAATTGGCGCATAACTTTCCTGAATTAATCCATAAATGTCTTTGCCATCTTCACTTTTAAGATTATCCATTTTAAAATCTCCGATCTCATTTCTCAATCTGTCGCAAAATATTTTTTCTAATTTTTTGCTATATCCTTGTAACCATCTTTTTTTTATTACATTTTGTTTTTTATTATGAACAGTGGTGGGCAAATTTTTGTAGAGTTGCATAAATTCTCTAATTTCAGCTTCATTGTAAAGATTTTTAACAACCTTGGGAGCAGATTCTGATTTTTTTATTATCTTAATTTTCTCTTGTTCTGACATTACTCTCCCATATTGATTAATGTTCCTTTATTTTTTGCACCTGAGTAAGAAGCGTAAAATATTATTATTCCTATAATAAAATATACCAAAGAAATAGAGATTGATTTAATTAATTCGACCAAATTGACGCTATCAGTCAATAAGATATTACGCATTTCTTCAAAAATGTGAACTAAGGGTAATAATTTTGCAATAATCTGAAGGCTCATTGGTAAAATTTCTATTGGATAGTAAATGCATCCTAAAGGTGCTAGGAAAAATAAACTTGCCCAAGCAATATTTTCGAAAGAAGGTCCATACCTAAGCAAACCTGATGTTACTAAAAGACCTAATGTAACTCCAAAAATATACAAACTAATTAATAAAAAAAACAAAGGGATACCTAGTTTAAAAATTGACACATCAAAAAATGGTATAGCTAAAATTGATGCTGGCACTAACCCAATTAAAGTTCTAAAAATAGCAGTCAACGTAAGTGCAGCTATGATTTCGCTCAATTTAATTGGCGCGATAAACAAATTAGTAAAATTTCTGCTCCAAATCTCCTCAAGAAACATCATGTTGTAGCTTATACTTGCTCTAAATAAAAAATCATAAAGAATTGCTGCAGTTAAAATTATACCAATAGTGTCATTATAATAAGAGGAATTAAGGGTAAAAAATTTTGAAATAAAACCCCACAAAAATATTTGAACAGTTGGCCAATAAATTAAATCAATTATTCTTGGTAATGAACTGCAAATCAAATAAACGTGTCTTAAGCTAAGAGCATAAATTTTGTTAAATTTCATTTTTACTCCTAGCAAGCTTTAAAAAAGTGTCTTCTAGATTGTCTCTACCATGTTTTTTTATAATGTCCTTACAAGTTCCTCTATCGACAATTTTTCCACTCTTCATCATTATTATGCTATCGCACAATTTTTCAACCTCAGACATATTATGCGATGCAAGTAAAATAGTTACTTTATGATTTTGTTTATATGTAAGAATATAATTTCTAATGTAATCACCTGTATCAGGATCTAAACTCGCTGTAGGTTCATCTAAAAAAAGTATTTTAGGAGAATTAATTAATGATTTTGCTAATGAAACTCTATTTTTTTGTCCCGATGAGAGTTCCCCATTTTTCCTATTTAAAAATTTTTTTAAGTCTAAATCTTCAGCTAGTTGTAGGATTTTTTCATTTAAATTTTGTACACTATATAATCTACCATAAATCTCTAAATTTTGTCTAACTGTTAACTTTTTTGGAAGTTCGACATAAGGAGAGGCAAAATTAATTAAACTTAAAATTTTTTCTCTATCAGAGTTCTCTAAATCATCGTTGCCAATTAAAATTCGGCCTTTTGTTGGTTTTATTAATCCTAACAGCATCCCAATAGAAGTGGTTTTTCCACAACCATTTGGGCCTAATAGACCAATAGTTTTGCCCTCTTCAATTTCAAAATTAATATCATTTACGGCAAAAGTGTCTTTAAATTTTTTTGTTAAATTTTTTACTTGAATCAACATTTATCTTGATGCTTTCTTTAATCTGTCATTAATTGCAATTCCTATTCCTTTATTTGGAATTTTTGAAACATTTATTTTCTTGTATTTTAGTTTTTTTATTAGTCTAAATACTTTGTATAAATTTTTTGCTGCTTCTTTCAAATTTCCTTTCGGACTTAAATTAAATAAATTTTTCATATTTTTATATTTTTTTCCAAAAACAATAAATGCGGCTTTATATTCATTCTTTTTACAATTTAATTTCATTGGAATACCTGGTGAGTAATGTTTTTTTAATAAACCAGGTGACAGGATCTTTTTATTACTTTGGGAAATACTAATTTTGCGTTTTAAAATTTTTCCAATTTCATTTGAAGAAATAAATCCAGGTCTTAGTATTTCCGCTCTTCCGATCAAGTTAATAACAGTTGACTCTAATCCAATCTTAGAAGAGCCACCATCTAAAACAAATTTAATTTTTTTACCAAAATCGTCTATAACATCTCTTGCTCTTACTGGGCTTATGCTTTCTGAAATATTTGCACTTGGAATTGCCAGAGGAAAATTGATTTCTTTAAGTATACTTCTTATCACTTTATTTTTTGGAAATCTTACAGCGATACTATTTAAGTTTGAACTTGTTAAATGACATATTTTACTATTTTTTCTTTTTTTTAAGACATAAGTTAAGGGACCGGGAGAAAACTTTTTATATAGCTTTTTAAAATTTTCATCAATATGGGCGTCTCTTTTTAAAATTTCTAAGTCATAATAGTGCACTATTAAAGGATTCTTCTTAGGTCTCTTTTTTAATTTGTATATTTTTTTTACTGACTTTTCTGAATATGCATTACCTGCCAGACCATAAACCGTTTCTGTTGGCACACCAATTAAATTATTTTTTTTTAGAACTCTGATAGCTCTATATAGGTTTTTTTTGTTAAATTTAAAAATATTTGGATAGATATTTCTCATAATGCTATTATTATATAATTAATGAAAAGCAAAAATATTCCAGCTGATATTAAAAGTAAATCAATAAAAGAGACAAAAAGTGAAATTAAAGCTATTTTAGAAAAATTTGAGCAATCAAATGTAAATTTGGAGGAATCTATGGGCGAGTATAAAAGACTTATTCTTTTAAACAAACATATTGAAGCATTATTTAAACATAAATCAAATGAAATATCTAAGATTATAAAAAAAAATAAAAAAAAAAATGTTAAAAAAACTTAAAATTAATGCAAAAAAAACTGATACTTTTCTAAAAAAATATTTTAAAAAACAAAAAAAAACTACACTTCTGGAACCTATGAAGTACGGAGTAATTTCTGGAGGAAAAAAAATTAGATCATCCGTAATATTTGCTACAGGTAAACTTTTTGACATTAATCCAAAAAAACTTTTAAATGTTTGCGCTGCCGTTGAGTGCATTCATTCTTATTCCCTTATACATGATGATTTACCATGTATGGATAATGACAATATAAGAAGAGGGAAGCCATCAACACATATCAAGTTTGGTGAGTCGACAGCTGTTTTAGCAGGAAGCTCACTTTTAACTTTAGCTTTTGAAATTCTTTCAGATAAAAATTTTTTAATTGATAAAAAAACTAAAGTAGAGCTTGTCAAAGAATTAGCTCTATGTTCTGGACATTCAGGAATAGCAGGAGGTCAGGAGGAAGATTTAAGTTTTGAAAATAAAAGAAAAAATTCAAAACAAATTTTAAATATGCAGAAAAAAAAGACTGGTAAATTATTTAATTTTTGTTGTTTGTCGACTGGAATAATTGCCAAAAAAAATAATTTTGAAAAAAAACGACTTGGAATAATAGGAGAAGAAATTGGATTATTGTTTCAGTTAGCTGATGATTTTTTAGATATTAAAGGATTGAAAAAAAAGGTGGGCAAACCTATAAAAAAAGATAAAAGAAAGGGAAAAAGTACATTAATAGGTTTATTGGGATATAATAAATCATATGATTTTGCTCAAAAATTAAAAAAAAAAATTTTGAGAAAAATTTCTAAATATGGAAAAAAAGGAGAAGATTTGATAAATATAGTTGAATTTATATTAAAAAGAGAATTTTAATGGAAAAAAAATTATTAGATAACGTAAATTATCCGGGTGACTTAAAAAAACTTAACGAAAATCAGTTAGAACAATTTTGTGATGAATTAAGGTCTGAATTAATTGAAGTTGTTTCTGAGACAGGAGGGCATTTAGGCGCAGGACTTGGAGTTGTTGAACTAACAACTGCAATACATTATGTTTTTAATACTCCTAAAGATAAACTTGTCTGGGATGTAGGCCATCAATGTTATCCACACAAAATCATAACTGGTAGACGAAATAAGATACGCAGCCTTAGAAAAGGTGGAGGTCTATCTGGTTTTACAAAAAGATCAGAAAGTGAGTACGACCCCTTCGGTGCAGCTCATAGCTCAACTTCAATATCTTCAACATTGGGCATGGCAGTAGCTAAAAATTTATCTAACGATAAAAATGAGGTTATAGCAGTGATCGGGGATGGTGCGATGAGCGCTGGAATGGCGTATGAAGCGATGAATAATGCAGGTGCATTAAAATCAAAATTAATTGTAATACTTAACGATAACGATATGTCCATAGCAAGACCTGTAGGTGCTATGAGCAAATATTTAGCTAAACTTTTATCAGGTAAGATTTATTTTAGTTTAAGAGAAACAATCAAACTTATTACCTCTGCGTTTTCGAAAAGATTTAAAGAAAAAGCAGGAAAAGCTGAAGATATTCTTAGAGGGATAGTAACTGGAGGCACTATGTTTAGTGAATTAGGTTTTTATTATATTGGCCCTATAGATGGCCACGATGTAAACAATTTAGTTAAAGTTTTAGATAATGTAAAAAATTCAAATCATAAAGGACCGATATTGATCCATGCTATTACTCAAAAAGGCAAGGGCTACAAACCAGCTGAAGACTCAGGTGACAAATATCATGGTGTTTCAAAGTTTAATGTTGTTACCGGAGAACAAATTAAAGCTAAATCAAATACACCTTCATACACAAAAATTTTTGCAGAAACACTGATAAAACATGCTCAAAATGATACTAAAATTGTTGGAATAACTGGAGCAATGCCCTCAGGAACCGGTTTAAACTTATTTCAGAAAAAATTCCCTGACAGAATGTTTGATGTAGGTATTGCCGAACAACACGCAGTTACTTTTGCTGCTGGCTTAGCTACAGAAGGATACAAACCATTTGCAGCTATATATTCTACATTTCTACAAAGAGCTTATGATCAAGTTGTTCACGACGTAGCGATACAAAGTTTACCTGTCAGATTTGCTATTGACAGAGCAGGACTGGTTGGATCAGATGGCCCAACACATGCAGGTTCTTTTGACATTACTTATCTTTCAACACTTCCTAATTTTGTTGTTATGGCAGCTAGTGATGAAGCAGAGCTTGTAAAAATGATTAATACCTCGGTAAAAATTAATGACAGACCATCAGCCTTTAGGTATCCAAGAGGAAATGGAGTAGGTGTTAAAATTCCTGAAATTAATGAAGTTTTAGAAGTTGGAAAAGGCAGAATAATAAGAGAGGGTAAACAAGTTGCTATAATTAATTTTGGTGCAAGATTACAAGAGTGTAAATTAGCCTGCGAAGAACTATTAAAAAAAGGAATAGAAGTTTCACTCATGGATGCTAGATTCTCAAAACCATTAGACACAAAATTAATTCTTGAATTAGCTACAAATCATGAATTAGTTATGACAATAGAAGAGGGATCTATTGGAGGTTTTGGATCCCACGTTTCACAGTTATTAGCTGAAAGAGGAGTTTTTGACAAAGGTTTAAAATTTAGATCAATGTTTTTGCCGGATACATTCCTTGATCAAGATACGCCGTATGAAATGTATAACAAAGCTGGGTTGAACGCCCAATCAATTGTTAACAAGATTAATGATGCTTTAAAATCTAATATTATTCTAGCTAAAGGAAAGAATAAAATTAATAGTTAACCGCATTGTGCTCTATGCATCAAAACATGATCTAGCAACACACATGAAAGCATAGCCTCTCCTATTGGAACTGCTCTAATTCCTACACAAGGATCGTGCCTACCTTTAACAGAGATTTTTGTGTTTTTACCTTTTTTATCAATTGTTTCTCTGGTGTTAAGAATAGAAGATGTTGGTTTTACTGCAAAAGAAGCTAAAATATTTTGTCCGGAAGAAATGCCTCCTAAAATCCCTCCAGCATTATTAGACTTAAATTTTATTTTTCCTGATGATTTTCTTATCTCATCTGAGTTTTCTTCACCAGTTAAAAAAGCAGAATTCATGCCAGCTCCAATGTTAACACCTTTCACAGCATTAATACTCATAAGAGAGGCAGCAATATCAGTATCTAACTTTGAATAAATAGGAGCACCAAGACCAGCAGGTATTCCCGAAGCTCTTAACTCTATTATTGCACCGCATGAAGAACCAGACTTTCTTACTGCCAAAAGATATTTCTCCCAAAGTTTAACTGATTTTTTGTCAGGACAGAAAAAAGGATTATTATTTATTTCTTTGTCATTCCAATTAGATTTATCACAAGACATCAACCCTAATTGAGTAACGGCGCCTATAACTTTAAATTTTTTACCTAATATATTTTTTAAAACAATTTTTGCTACTGCACCAGCTGCTACTCTGCAGGCTGTTTCTCTAGCAGATTGTCTGCCACCTCCTCTAAAATCTCTAATTCCGTATTTTTTAAAGTATGTGTAATCAGCATGACCTGGTCTAAATTTTTCTTTTATAGACTCATAGTCTCGAGATCTTTTATCAGTATTGTAAATAATTATAGAAATAGGGGTTCCGGTAGTTTTACCTTCAAACACGCCTGATAAAATAATTACCTTATCGGACTCTTTTCTTTGAGTGGTAAATTTAGACTGACCTGGCCTTCGTTTATCCATATCTTTTTGAATGTCTCTCTCAGATATAGCAATATTAGGAGGACATCCATCTATAATGCATCCAATAGCCGGACCATGAGATTCTCCCCAAGTTGTAAATCGAAATATTTTACCAAAAGTATTAAAAGACATAGTTAATTAATGTATAGATTATTTTAAAGAATTTATGAATCAAAAAAATGGCAAAAATTCATTAGGCTTGGATTCCTGTTTTGAAGACCAGGAAAACCCTATTAATTTGTTTAAAAAATGGTTTGATAAAGCTAAAGAGAGTGAAATTAATGACCCCAACGCATTAGCACTAGCTACTTCAAATAAATCAGGGCAGCCTAGTGTGAGAATGGTATTATTAAAAGGTTTAAGCGATAAGGGATTTGTTTTTTATACAAACTTAGAGAGTAAAAAAAGTGGTGATCTTAAGAAAAACAAAAAAGCATCAATGTGCTTCCATTGGAAAAGTTTGAGAAGACAAGTGAGAATAACTGGTTATGTGGAGAAAGTCTCCGATAAGGAGGCAGATGAATATTACAATTCAAGACCGTATAAAAATAAAATTGGTGCTTGGGCCTCATCACAATCTAAAGTTTTAGATAAAAGAGAAAACTTTTTAAAAAAAATTGAAGAATTTAAAAATAAATTTTTGAATGAAAAAAACGTACCTAGACCATCTCATTGGTCAGGATGGAGAGTCATACCTAATGAAATTGAGTTTTGGTTAGACGTCGAAGGTAGATTTCACGAAAGACTTAATTATAAAATTAAAAATGGTAAATGGCTAAGAGAACTTCTTTATCCTTAAAAAGATCTATTTAAACTAAAGCTTGTTAAATTTTGTAAAACATTTTTGTTTTGGTTTTCTTCGAAAATACTTAAAGCATCTCTCGAAAGATTAACAAAATATTCAGCTCGTTTAATACTTTCTTGAACGGCTTTATATTTATTAATCAATGCAAGTGTTTCACTAAGATCATCTTCAGTTCTTTTCTCTTTTTTAAATAATTCTAATAAAAAACTTCGCTCTTCAGGATTTGCTCTCTGAAAAATTATTATTATAGGCAATGTAGTTTTGCCTTCATAAAAATCTTTTCCAATCTCTTTTCCAAAAATTATTTCTTTCGAGTAATAATCCAAAGCATCGTCAGCTATTTGAAAAGCTAATCCAAGATTTTTTCCATAAGACTCTAAGGCGTCCTTCTCTTTTTCACTACTTTTTGAAATGCAAGCACCCGTTCGAGTTGCTGCTGAAAAAAGGGAAGCAGTTTTTAAACTTATAATTTTTAAATAAGTTTCCTCTAAAAGATCTGCTTCACTTTTATGCTGCAATTGTAAAATTTCTCCCTGAGCTATTTTTGCCGAAGTCGAAGATAAAAGTTTTAAAACTTCTAAATCTCCATCATCGACCATAATTTCAAAACATCTACTTAATAAGTAATCCCCCACTAATATTGACGATTGATTTCCCCAGATAGAATTAGCTGTTTCAAATCCTCTTCGTAGAGAGCTTTCGTCTATAACATCGTCATGAAGTAAAGTAGCTGAATGAATTAATTCAACACAGGTAGCTAAATTTACATCTCTATCTCCATCGATGTAACCTGTGAGTTTGGCAGAACCAAGAGTAAGCATCGCTCTCATTCTCTTCCCACCAGAACCAAAATGGTGATTGCTCATTTTATTTATCAGCTCAATTTTACTATGAAGTTTTAATTCAATTAAGTTTTCAACTTTTAAAAGCTTATTTGCTACCAAATTTTTTAATTCTAAATATGCTGAGTTAACAGATTTTTTTAGAGGTACAACTGATCCCATATAAGCATTGTAATTGATTTTTCGATTAATAGTTTTTTTAATTTAATCACAAGTGACGCACCTGTAATTCAACTAGGAGTAGCGTATAAAATTATTAAAATTTAATTATAGTACTGATATAAGTATATAGTTATCAAAAATTATGTTTTGGATTTTCAAAAAAAAGAAAGTAGTTCCCCATGTTAGGCTCACTGGGGTTATTGGGTCAGCTGGAAGGTTTAGACAAGGAATGGATCTTGCTGGTCAAAAAGATATTTTAAAAAAGGCTTTTTCATTTAAAAAAGCTAGCCATGTTGCAATATCAATTAATTCACCAGGAGGATCGCCTGTTCAATCTCATTTAATTTATAGTTATATAAGGCAACTTGCTGAAGAGAACAAAAAACAGGTCATATTTTTTGCAGAAGACGTAGCTGCTTCTGGAGGTTATTTTATAGCCTGCGCAGGAGATGAAATCTATGCAAATTCTAGTTCTATAATCGGTTCAATAGGTGTTATATCAGCGTCTTTTGGGTTCAAGGAGATGATAAAAAAAGTTGGTGTCGAAAGACGAATTTATACTGCAGGAAAAAATAAAAGCACACTTGATCCGTTTGTTGAAGAAAAAGAGGAAGACGTAAAAAGAATTAAAAAACTTCAATTAGAATTACATGGGCATTTTATTAAAGTTGTAGAACAAAGTAGAGGAAAAAAATTAAAAGACCCTGAAAAAAATAATATTTTTACTGGAGAGTTTTGGTCTGGTGAGACTTCACTTAAATTAGGTTTAATCGATGGCATTGGAAACGCTGATCAAGTTCTTAAAGAAAAATTTGGAAAGGATATTGTGATAAAAAGATTTGAAAAGCCAAAAGGTTTTTTAGCTAAAAAACTTTCTTCGTCCATTGAAAATCAGATAGACAGATTTGTAGATGCTTTAGAGGATAGAGCAATGTGGCAAAAATTTGGTTTATAGATGCCAAAAAGAAATAAAAAAAAAGTTAAAAACAAAAAATCTTTATCTTTCCAGGAAATAATAATGAATTTGCAAAAATACTGGGGGAATTATGGATGTGTAATTTTACAGCCTTATGATTTAGAAGTTGGAGCAGGAACTTTTCATCCAGCAACCACTTTAAGATCACTAGGACCGAAGGCCTGGAAAGCAGCTTATGTCCAACCTTCAAGGAGACCAACAGATGGGAGATATGGAAAAAATCCAAATAGACTTCAGCATTATTATCAATTTCAAGTTATAATAAAACCTTCTCCAAAGAACATAAAAAAAATTTTTTTAAAAAGTTTATCTTCTATAGGAATTGATATTAAAAATAATGACATTAGATTTATAGAGGATGACTGGGAAAGTCCAACTTTAGGTGCAGCAGGCTTAGGCTGGGAGGTTTGGTGTAATGGAATGGAGATTACTCAATTTACTTATTTTCAACAAATGACAGGAATTGAATGTAAACCTGTTTCGGTTGAGCTTACTTATGGTTTAGAAAGATTATGTATGTTTGTTCAAGGAAAGAAAAATGTTTTTGATTTGGACTGGAATAACGATGGCGTCAAATATAGAGATGTTTATTTACAATCCGAAAAAGAATTTTCAGCATATAATTTTGAGTTTGCAAACACAAAATCATTATTAGATAATTTCGATATAGCAGAGAAAGAATGTAAATCATTGTTGGAAAAAAAAATTGTTTTGCCTGCCTATGATCAATGTTTAAAAGCTAGCCATATTTTTAATCTCTTAGACGCAAGAGGTGTTGTAGGTGTAGCAGAACGAACAGGATATATAAATAGAATTAGAGATCTTGCTAAAGGTTGCGGCTCTCTTTGGCTAGAGTCAAAAAATTAATTATGGCCCAATTTTTACTCGAACTGTATAGTGAGGAAATTCCTCCTTTGCTTCAAATTAACGCTAGAGAAGAGTTAAAAAAAATCTTTGAAAAATCCATTAAAGATGAGGGCCTTACTTTTAAATCAATTGACGTCTATTCAACACCAACAAGACTCACTCTTATTGTTGAGAATCTTCCCGAGAAAATAAAAATTTTATCAAAAGAAATCAAGGGGCCAAAAGTTGGAGTTGAAGAAAATATTCTTAAAAGTTTTGTGAGTTCTAATAATGCCAATGAAGAAGATGTTTTTGAGAAAAATTTAGATAAAGGTAAATTTTATTTTATTAAAACAAAATCTAAAGAGGTTTTTACTAAGGATTTACTGATCAAAATTACACCTAAATCCTTGAAAGAAATTAATTGGAAAAAATCAATGCGATGGTCTGATAGTAGTTTAATGTGGGGTAGACCTTTGAGATCTATTGTCTCGATTTTTAACAAACAAGCCCTAATGTTTGATTTTGAACACCTAAGATCAACAGATACTATAATATCAGAGTCAGACTTGATCTCAAATTCAAAAAAAATCAAGACATTCAAAGATTATCAATCCTTTTTAAAATCTCAAAGAATTTTATTAAATCACAAAAACAGAGAGGCTAAAATCTTAGAAAAAATAAAAAAAATTTGTAATTTAAAAAAATTCAAAGAAAGTTTTGATTTAAATCTTTTAAAAGAAGTAGTTAATATAGTTGAAAATCCAAATGTTCTTCTTATAAACTTTAATAAAGAATATCTCAAAATACCTAAAGAGATAATTATTTCTACACTTCAAAAACATCAAAGATATTTTCCTCTTTTTGATAATAAAAATAAACTATCAAATTTTTTTTTAGTTGTTGCTAATAAATCTGACAATAAGAACTTTATTAAAGAGGGAAATAAAAGAGTTGTAGAAGCAAGACTAGCTGATGCTCAGTTTTTTTGGGAAAAAGATAAGTCTAAAAATCTCATTAAACAAATAGCAAAGCTAAAAGCAGTAACTTTTTATGATAAACTTGGAACTATATATGACAAAACTCAGAGATTAAGAAAACTTTCTTCTTTAATATCTGATGAATTTAATATTAATAAAGAAAAAGTAGAAATTGCAGCGTCAATATCTAAATCTGACCTTTGCTCAGATCTTGTTGGGGAGTATCCTGAACTTCAAGGCATTATGGGAAAACATTTTGCTTTAGCACAAGGATTTGAGGAGGATGTTGCAAGTTCAATAAGTGATCACTATCTTCCTACAGGTTTAGCATCTGATATTCCAAGGAAACCAATAAGCTATTCGATTTCAATAGTTGATAAACTTGACTCTTTAGTTGGATTTTTTCTGATAAATGAAAAACCTACAAGCTCAAAAGATCCTTTTGCTCTTAGACGTTCGGCGATAGGACTATTAAGAATAATTATTGAAAATAAATTAAATATAAAATTAAGGGATTTAATTAACTATTCCTCAACACTTTTTATCGATCAGGGTGTAAAACAAAAAAATGAAAATTTTGAGAACGAAATACTTAATTTTTTTAAGGAAAGAATGAGAAATATATTAAAAGAAAAAAATATACAGCAAGATATAATAGAAGCTTCAATAAGTTCACATTCAGGTGATAATTATTTAGATCTTTTTAAAAAAAGTTTTTTAATGAACAAATATATAAACAAAGATATTGGAAAAAATGTATTATATTCTTATAAAAGAGCATCAAATATATTAAACCATGAAAAAAAAGAAATATTTGGAAAACCTGATTCTGTTCTCTTTAGAAAAGATGAGGAAAAAAGTCTTTTTAAAAAGATTAATGAAATTCGAAAGGCATTCACTGTAAAAGAAGAAGACAAAAACTACGAAAATCTGCTAATACAATTATCCGAGATCAAAAGTTACACAGATAGTTTTTTTGATAATGTGGTGGTAAATGATGAGAATCATGATATTAAAAATAATCGTTTAGAGCTATTAAAAATGTTTTGTATAACTTTTAATAGTTTTATAGATTTTTCTAAATTAGGAGGAGCCTAAATGAAAAGTGTAGTTTTTAGTTTTGATGAAAGAAAAAACAAAAAAATTAAAAATATAAAAAATATCTTAGGGGGGAAAGGGGCTAATCTTGCAGAAATGGGAAGACTAGGGTTGCCTGTACCACCAGGTTTTACTATTTCGACAGAAGTATGTGAAATTTTTTATAATAATAAAAAAAAACTTCCAAATAATATTATTAGAGCCATAAATAAAGAATTAAAAAAAATTGAAAAAAATACTAAAAAAAAATTTGGTGATTTAAAAAATCCTCTATTGGTATCAGTAAGGTCGGGGGCAAGAATATCAATGCCTGGAATGATGGATACAATTTTAAATTTAGGCTTAAATGACAAAACAGTAAAAGCTCTTGCTAAAAAAACTTCTAATGGCAGATTTGCAAAAGACAGCTATAGAAGATTTATTCAAATGTATAGTAATGTTGTATTGGGAATAGGAAATCACTTATTTGAAGAAATGATTGACAATTTTAAGCTTACTAAAGGAGTACTTTCAGATACTGAACTTGAAGAAAATGACTGGGATGGGCTAATACAAAATTTTAAAGAACTTATTAAAAAGGAAAAAAAAATAGAGTTTCCGCAAGATGTCAATAAACAACTTTATGGAGCAATAAGTTCAGTTTTTTTATCATGGAATAGTAACCGGGCAAAAACTTACAGAAAGCTTAATCACATCCCTGATCATTGGGGAACAGCTGTGAATGTTCAAGCTATGGTTTTCGGAAACATGGGAGAAGATTGTTCAACAGGAGTCGCATTTACTAGAAACCCATCAACAGGGGAAAAAGCTTTTTTTGGAGAATATTTAATTAATGCACAAGGTGAAGATGTCGTAGCAGGGACGAGAACTCCTCAACACATTACAAAAAAAGCAAAAAAAGACTCTGGTTCTAAATCATTATCAATGGAAGAAGCTATGCCTAAAGTTTACCAAGAATTGAAAAAAATTTTTGTTAAATTAGAAAATCACTACAGAGATATGCAAGATATTGAGTTTACAGTTGAAAATAATAAACTTTGGATGTTGCAAACTAGGTCAGGTAAGAGAACAGCGAAAGCAGCAATTAAAATCGCAGTAGATATGGTTAAAGAAAAATTAATTTCAAAAAAAGAAGCTTTACTGAGAATCGATCCTAATTCGCTAGAAACTTTACTTCATCCGACTTTAGATGAAAAAGTAGAAAAAAAAGTTATTGCTTCTGGTTTACCCGCATCTCCTGGAGCGGCAAGCGGAAAAGTAGTATTTTCTGCAGAAGAAGCTGAAAAATTAAATGGAATGATGCAAGATACGATTTTGGTAAGAATAGAAACTTCTCCAGAAGATATTCACGGAATGCATGCTGCAAAAGGAATTTTGACTTCAAGAGGAGGTATGACGAGTCATGCGGCTGTTGTTGCTAGAGGAATGGGAAGACCTTGTGTTTCAGGATCAAGTGAGATTAGTATCGATTATGAAAATAAACGATTTAAAGCAGGAGATAAATTAATAAAAGAGGGAGAAATTATAACTATTGACGGAGGTAGTGGAAAAGTTATGCTTGGCACTGTGCCGACTGTTAAACCAGAAATCTCGGGATATTTTTCTACAATCATGAGCTGGGCCGATAAATACAGAAAATTAAAAATAAGAACAAATGCTGAGACAGTTAAAGACACTAAAACTGCAAGAGAATTTGGAGCAGAGGGAATTGGCTTATGTAGAACAGAACACATGTTTTTTGATGAAGAAAGAATTTTATCCGTTAGGCAGATGATTTTATCAAAATCTTTAGAAGACAGAAATAATGCCTTAAGTAAACTTTTGCCGCATCAAAAAAATGATTTCAAAGGTATATTTAAAGCAATGAATGGGCTTCCTGTAACCGTTAGACTTTTAGATCCTCCATTGCACGAGTTTTTACCTAAGTCTGACAAGGACATAGATGAAGTTGCCAGATCTCTCAATTTAGGCGCTAAGGAGGTTAAAGACAGAATAGCCGAACTTCATGAACAAAATCCTATGTTGGGTCATAGAGGATGTAGACTTGGTATATCTTTTCCAGAAATATATGAAATGCAATGTAAAGCAATTTTTGAAGCCTTAGTTGAGTGCAAGAAAGAAAAATCGAAATCAGCTATACCTGAAATTATGATACCTTTGGTTTCAACAGATACTGAATTGAAAATTTTAAGGGGTTTAGTCAATAAAATTGCTAAAGAAGTTCAAAAAAGAAATAAAATTAAAATTAATTATATTGTAGGAACAATGATTGAATTGCCTAGAGCAGCATTACAAGCAAAATCAATCTCAAAATATGCAGATTTTTTCAGTTTTGGTACTAATGATTTAACTCAAACTGCACTTGGCATAAGTAGAGATGATTCAGGAAAATTTTTAAACGATTATGTTGATCATAAAATTTTCGATAAAGACCCATTCGTTAGCATCGATGAAGATGGTGTGGGCGAATTAGTAGAAATTGCTTCAAGCAGAGGTAGAAAACAAAATAAAAGATTGAAGTTAGGAATTTGTGGTGAGCACGGAGGAGATCCTAAAAGTATTGAGTTTTGCTCTAAGGTTGGCTTGAATTACGTATCCTGTTCTCCTTATAGAGTTCCTGTAGCAAGACTAGCTGCTGCCCAAGCCGAGTTATCAAAAAGATAAATTAGCATCAAAAGATTTAAAGCTGTGAGTGATGGCACCAACAGATATTCTATTAACACCCATATTAGATATTCTTTTAATATTTTTTAACGTCGCATTTCCAGAATATTCTGTTTGATATCTTTTTTTGCAAAGCTTTAAACATTTTTTAATTTGGACAGTGCTCATGTTATCAAAAAGTATCCTTTTAAATTTAAGTCCAAGCACTTGATATAATTGGTTTAAATGTTCTATTTCAACCGTCACTATTTTTTTTGTTTTTATAGCTTTATTAACCAATTTTTTTAAATTATTTTCGGCCTCTATGTGATTATCTTTAATTAGTATTTCATCACTTAAATTGAAACGGTGATTATAGCCCCCGCCTTGCTTAACTGCGTATTTTTCTAATAATCTTAAATTTGGTGTTGTTTTTCTAGTGCAACATATCTTTGTTTTTTTATTTACCTTCTTGACATATTGATTTGTTAGAGTGGCTATTCCTGAAGCGTGATTGAGAAAATTTAAAGCAGTTCTTTCAGCAATTAGAATAGTTTTAGTTTTAGCTTTAATTTCAGCAATAACTTTGTTTTTTTTTATTTTTGTTCCATCTCTTACTTTACTTTTAAAAATTGTTTCTTTTCCGATTATTTTAAATGCTGCTTTGCAAAAATTTATCCCTGCAACTACACCATTTTGTTTAGATATTATTTTTGCTTTTAGTTTTTTATTTTTTAAACTAATCAAATTAGTGGTAATATCTCCCCTAGGTTTTAAATCTTCTTCCAACGCCTTTTTGACAATAGAGTTTATATATTTTTGATTTATTTTATGCACTAAAACTATCTACCAATTTCAGTCATTCTTTGTACTGATTTTCTTGCTCTAGTAGCTATATTGTGACTAATTTTAATTTCGTTGGTTTCATTTTTTAGACAGTCATATATTTTTTTTAATGTAATTTTTTTCATATACGGACAAAGATTGCAGGGTTTAACAAATTCGACATTTGGATTTTCAACTTGAATATTATCACTCATTGAGCATTCAGTAACCAAAAGCACTTTTTTTGGTTGATTACGTTTTACATAATTTACCATACCAGATGTTGATCCTGCAAAATCTGATGCACCTATAACATCTGGAGGACATTCAGGATGAGCAATAACTTTTATTCCAGGATTTTGTTTTCTAATATCCTCAACTTCTTCAGCTGTAAATTTTTCGTGAACAATACAAGTTCCTTGCCATGAAATTATTTTTACTTTTGTATTTTTTTGAACGTAATTAGCAAGATAATGGTCTGGAAGAAATATAACTTTTTCTACTCCAAGAGACTCAACTACTTTAACAGCATTTGCTGAAGTGCAACATACATCAGTCTCAGCTTTAACATCAGCAGAGGTGTTGACATAAGACACTACAGGAACACCTGGATATTTTTCTTTTAACATAACTACATCTTCTCCGGTTATAGAGGCTGACAAAGAGCAACCTGCTTGCATATCAGGTATTAAAACTTTTTTTTTCGGATTCATTAACTTTGCAGTCTCGGCCATAAAATGAACTCCGCAAAGAACAATTATATCTGCTGAAGTTTTTGCAGCTTCTTGAGCTAAAGCGAGAGAGTCCGCAGAAATATCTGCTACTCCATGATATATTTCTGGTGTTTGGTAGTTATGAGCTAAAATTACGGCGTTTTTCTCTTTTTTTAACTCATTAATTTTTTTAATTAATGGGGCATGAAATTTCCATTCAACTTCAGGAACGACTTTAGAAATTTTTTCATAAATTTCTAACGTTTCTCTGTCAAACTTTTGATGCGCAGACATACTTATTCTAGTCTATCAACTTGCACTTAAGTTGTCATTCACTTATTGTCGCAGATAATATAGCGGTCGTGCTGAAATTGGTAGACAGGCACGGTTGAGGGCCGTGTGGGTTATCCCATGAGAGTTCGAGTCTCTCCGACCGCACCAAAAACGTATAGAAAA
>MDTE01019812.1_pt1 | contig 33454 bp, 22 predicted proteins | sample 811231 | NCBI WGS metagenome assembly MDTE01 (sample SAMN05326651, study PRJNA326480) | marine metagenome | isolation source: seawater | place: Indian Ocean: Red Sea | collected 2010
CAACGACGACAACCTGACTCTCCTTTGGGAAGCCCTAGAGGCCGCCGCACGCGATGGCACCTACCAAGTCTCAGGCAGCAGAGGCGGCGTCTCGATCGTAGGGCTCAGGGACCTCCACGGCGCCGACGTCCCGTGGCTGTGGCTCGGAGGCTGTGTCGACGGCGAGTTCCCGCGAGCTCACCGCCCATCCTTTCTACTGCCCCCAGAGGCAGCCTCACACATTTCAAGGCTCGATACCGGTGACGAAGACCGGACGATCTTTCTTTCCCTGCTGCGCAACATCGGACACGGAGACCAACGCGCGGAAGCATCGTTATTCATCTCACGCCCAGGCACCGTCGGAGGCAAGGACGTCAGCGCTTCACCTCTGTTGCAAGATCTTCGGGCCCTCCGGGTCGAAGCGGACAAACCAACGGGCACCAAGCCACCGACGACCGCCGGCGAGGTATGGGACCTCCTCCAGGCCAAAGAAGAAGCCCGACTGCCGCCCGTCCTTGCCGTCCCCGAGCTGCTGGTCCACCCCGAATTTCATGCGGACAAGCCGGAGTTAGCTCAGTTCCTCTCCCCAACGTTGCGAGAACGCACTACGGCGCACAACCAATGGTGTCTAGACCTCGCAAACCCCACAGGCTTCGGCCCTCGGGATGGGATCCTGGCGCTCGGTCGGGACCACCGCGCTCAGGTCATCGGCTGGCTGCACGATGGGCTTCGTGTGGACCAACATGCCCAACGCCAGCGACTCACCCTCCCCGTAACCGGCCTCGAGTTGTGGGCCCGGTGTCCCATTCGCTTTTTCTTCAGTCGTGTCCTTCGCGCCGACGAGCCCGAAGAGTGGAGCCCCGAGCCCAGTGCACGCGACGAGGGGGTCCTTCTCCACCGGGTGCTCGAACGCCTTCTCCAAGAACGACTCCAGGCGGTGACTTCAGGCGAGCTGAACACAGCAAGCCTCGAAGGCCTAGACCACGATGAACTAGCCGGAGTCAAGAGACGTGCTGCGGAGCTTGTGCGAGAGCTCGCACCCGAAGTTCTAAGCATCCAACAGGGCCCTTATCGGGACCGGGTCTTGCGACTCCTCACTGCCGGGCTGGACGATGCCGACCATGAAGTAGCCTCCTTCCAAGGCAAGCTAGCTAGCTTCTTGGAGGAGGAGACCACCGCGTTCCTCGGATTGGAGCCCGCTCACCTAGAGTGGCCCTTTGCCGAGTTCGAACCCGCAGCGCGGGCTTCAGACCTCGACGGCTGCCCAGAGACCGCCACCGGCGACCTACTGGTACAGCTGTCCGGTACCATCGACCGCATCGATGTCAGCCGCGCTGGCTCGACAGGTCTCGGCGGCGCCCGCAAAGCAGCATTCGACTACAAGAGTGGCAAGGCACCGCTCCTGGCAAGGGTTGACGAGGGCTCCTACCTGCAACCTGCAATCTACGCAGCCGCCATCGATACGGCGGGTCCCGACCAAGGACTCGTCGGGGGCTATCTTGAGTTGTCCATGGATGGCACGACGAGCCGCCGGCGACTCACTGGTGACCCGCAGGTGCTTGAGGCTCTCCACACCGAAGGTCGTGCCAACACGAGCTTTCGACGCACGAGCCAACCGCTCAACCGGTGGCTCCTGGCGGCATGGCTTCGCCGCGTGGACTTGTACGGGCAGATGGTGGGAGCCGGCATCTTCCCGCCCACGCTTGCAGGTCCAGTAGTCGCGGGCTGCGAGCATTGTTCGTTCCGACGCGCTTGTCGATACGATTCCGTACGAACGGGGCGTGTCACGGCTCCGTCGGGCCGACTAGGAACCCTCCTGCCCGTGCCACTACCCGTGAGCAGGTTCCAACCGGAGAACGACGAGGAGACCTCGCCGTGAGCCAAGAATCGATCCTCCAGCGCGAGCCCGATGGACGCCTGATGGCTGGGCGAGCCGGATTGAGCGACGAGCAAGCCTCAGCCCTCGACCTCAGTCGCCACCTGGTCATCACTGCGGGAGCCGGCTCTGGAAAAACCCGTACCCTGGTCCGGCGATACCTGAGAGCACTCTGCGACCTGGGGAACGAGTCGCCTCGTAGTTCGGGGGCGCCGCGGGGGCCCGAGCAGATTGTGGTCTCCACCTTCACAGAGCGCGCAGCTGCCGAGTTGCGTACTCGGCTGAGAGCTGAATTGCTCGCCGCAATCCGAGAGCTCAGCGACAACCCGACGTCTCCCGAAGATCTCCAGTCGGGCGGCGTTTCGCGGAGCACCATGCTCCGCCACCTTCGCAACTGCCATGACCACTTTGACCGCGCCCGGATTGGCACCTTCCATAGCTTTTGTGCATCCATCTTGAGGGAGCACGCAGGCGAACTCGGTATCGATCCCGGCTTCGGCGTGCTCCAGGGGGCCGCAGCTAGAGGCATGCTGGATGAGGCCGTCATTTCGGCAATTGAGACGGCCGAGGGCACCTTCGAGAGCGACGGTAGCAATGCCGTACCCGACCTCAGGCCCCTCTTCCGAGCCATGTCTCGGCGTGACCTTATTCGCGTCACCACCACCTGGGTCGAAGGGCGCGAGAACCTAAGCCCGTTTCGCAGCACACTAGAGATGCACGACGACGAGGCTCTGCTGCAGCTCTGGCAAGAGCGATACGCACAAGGGCGGCTTGAGGCCCTGGAACGGAGCCTGGAGGATGGCTCACCGCTCGTGGCTGAACTGCAGGCGATTCAAACCCTGGCGGAGAGCCCCGGGGTAGACCCGAGTTCCCCTCTATTTCAGGCTTGCGCTCTTGCCTTACAAGAGATCAAAGCCAGGGCGGGTGACGATCCCATCGCGCGGTCGGACCGTGTCCGGGCGGTGTTGGGCCCATTCCGGACGCAAGAGGGAAAGGTCCGCAAGCAACTAAGCGCCGGACGACTGGGCGACAAGCAGAGCCTTCGCGACGCCAAGGAGCACTGGGCACACGCGCGGACAATGCTGATCGAACAGACCGGTGAGGCATGCGAGGCACTCGACGAGCTCCTCGGGCCAGCAGATCGAATGGCGGGCCCGGTGCTGCGAGCGCTGAGGGGGTTGGGCGATGAGGCCATACGACGCTATCAGCACGCAAAGAGCCGAGCTTATGTCCTCGACTTTGCCGATCTCCAGCTCAATGTGCTGCGGCTACTTCGGGGCAATCCAGCAGTCCTGGGGCGACTACAGTCCCGCTTCTCCCACTTCATGATTGACGAGTTCCAGGACACCAATGGGATCCAGTGGGCAATTCTCCGACTCCTTTGTGATGACTTCCGTGAAACCAAAGGCCTGTTCTTGGTGGGTGACCCAAAGCAAGCCATCTATCGTTTCCGGGGCGGAGACGTCACCCTCTTTGACCGTGCGATCCGAGAGGTGAGCGACGCCGGTGGCGCCATCATCACCTTCTCGGCCAACTATCGAAGCCAACCCAACCTGATCCGAGCATTCAATTCTCTCTTCGAGTGGTTGATGGACACCCACCGAGCTGAGAGACCAGCCTGGGAAGCACCATTTGAACACCTGACTGCTCTCAAGAAAGTAGAGCCCGGCTCCAACAGCGGTGAGGTCCAACTCCTCTGGCTCGGTGAGCCAAGCAGCCCCGAAGAGGGCACCCACGAGCTACCGGGCGACGACGTCTTGCGCTTCGTACCCCATGGAGAGGAGGCCTGGGCCGTCGCAGCCTGGCTGAGAGACCGCCACCTCAAGCTCCCGGCAAAGAACGCCGCTGTGCAGGCTGCCGTACTGGTCCGCAGGAGACAGCATCTCCCCACCTATGCAATGGCCCTCAGGCGAGCAGGTGTACCGGCCGCCGTGGTCGGCGGCCGTGGCTTCTTCGGTCGACAAGAAGTCCACGACATCACCAACCTGCTGCTCGCTCTGGCACACAATGATGATGTGGTGTCCTTGCTCGGCGCACTACGAGGTCCCTATCTGGACCTTGCAGACGAGTGGCTGCTGTGGCTCGTACGACTGGGCAGCGAAGCTGGGTCTTGGGCGCTACGCGTAGGCTGGGACCAGGTCCTACGCGAGACGCAGAGAGAGTCCACCGAAGCAACGACGGGCTGGAACCAGCTGCCGAACGCAGCTCAACTAGCCCTCCGGCGAGCTGCCCAGCGCTACCTAGGCTGGCAGCAGGCGAGAACGCTTCTGCCCGTCTCCGAGTTTGTCCGGCAAATTCTGGACGACAGCGCTGGTACTTATCTCTTCGCCAAGAACGACCCGACAGGCCAGACTCTGGCCAACGTGGAGAAACTGGTGGCCGTCGCCGCCGACTACGACAGCCTCGGCCCCAACGGAGTCGCCGATTTCGCGCTCTATCTCCGAGAGCAAGAGGAACTCGAAGCCGACGAAGGCGACGCACCACTGGATGAATTGGCTCCAGTCGTACTGATGACAATCCACCAGAGCAAGGGCCTGGAGTTCCCCACCGTCGTGCTCCCCGACCTACACCAGCCCCTCCGCAAGGGCATCTCGGAACCACTGGTACTCGGCCGCCTCGATCATCGGGTAGGTGAAGACGACCTGTGGGAGCCAGCAATGCGACTGCCGGTAGAAGCGAAGAGACGCACGATGGAGCCAACGCTCTTGCGCAAGCTCGTAGCACGCCGAGCGCAGCACGAGGACATCGCCGAATCACGACGCCTGCTGTATGTGGCGATGACAAGAGCCCAAGACAACGTGGTGTGTGTAGCGCCCGAGCCGAGGAACAAAAAACCCCGAGGTCGCCAGGGCAGCACATCCTGGGAAGAGTGGCTGCGGTCATGGCTCGCGGAGCAACAGCCAGAAGGTCTGTCCGTGTTCGAAGGGGTCGACCCCTGGAATCCCACCGAGACCAAGGCCAGCGCAGCTCACCAGCACATCAACAACAACCCCCCAACCGTAGCAACGCAACTGCACACACATGAACTCAGACACTTTCTCCAGCCCATTCTCTCTCAGACGACTCGAATCTTGAGCCCACACGCCCTGGCCGCCCCAAAGCCTGAGAAGGCAGAGACGCTCCGGCGAAGAGCTCAAACCAAGCGAGGCGCGGTAGGAGCCAAGGTCGGTCGGTTGCGGGGAACCCTCGTGCACTCCTGCTTGGAGGATGGCATCACCGAACCAGGCCGTGCACTGCGGCGCCGGGTCGACCAACAGGCGATCGCCTCCGGCCTTTGGCAACAAGAGACGCGGGACAAGCTGCTTCAAGACGTAGAAGCTCATCTGCTGGGTTTTCGTAAGGCTGCTCCACCGGAGCTATGCGATCCCGACAACCCGGATGTTCTCCGAGAAGTGCCCTTTCGCCTGCCGATTGCGAGTTCGCTCGACTCATCGACGCAACCACTCTGGATGGAGGGGGTCATCGACGTGCTGTATCGCGATGCCAAGCACCAGCTCTGGGTGGTGCTCGACTACAAAACAGACCATCGCGACCCCGACACCCTGGTTGCAGACTACTCAGATCAAGTCTTGGCGTACGCCTGGGCCGCATCTCGCATCCTTCCCGAGCTCCGAGACGGGCAGTGGCAACTCGCCGCTGAACTCCTTATGACAGCGCACGGCGAGTGCCGGCGCGTCTTTGGACCCGAGCACCCGGGGACAGTCAGTGCCCGATTCTCCAAGCTCGTCGAACAGACTCTGAACGAACCGAACGTGAATTAGGCAAGAGCGGGCTAAATCGGACCTTGACTGGCCTGGGGCCCCTCACTATTTTCACGAACCCGTACCAGAAGTAGACCGCACCAGCGTGTTCACGGAAGGACGGGTGTTGACCGGAAATCATGCCCCTCCACCAGCAGGCAGATGGGCCGGTTCCTGTATCGACAAGAGGCTAAGTTCCGATGCTATTCAGACCGGAAAACCCCCTCATTGTGCAGGGGGACGGATCACTCCTGTTGGAGGTGGACAACGAGCGTCACGAAGACGCTCGGGACTTCCTCGCGCGCTTCGCCGAACTTGAGAAGTCTCCCCAGCACATCCACACCTATCGAATCACGTCACTCTCGCTGTGGAATGCGGCCTCTGCCGGGCTTGGAGCCCACGAAGTCGTCGCCGGCCTCATCGAGTTCAGCAAGTACGACCTGCCGCCCCGAATGGTGGACGATATTCACGAGAAGGTCGCCCGCTTCGGCAAGGTCGTCCTGCTTCCTCCTAGGCCAGACGACCCCGGGACGCTGCTCCTTGACGTGCTCGAGCCAACAGTCGCCCGGAAGGTCGCCTCCAACAAGAAAGCCATTGCCGCCATGCGAGGAGCGGTTCGAGAAGGACTGTTCCGTGTGCCCCTCGTCAACCGGGGCAGCATCAAGCAGATCCTCCTCCGCATGGGGTACCCGGTAGAAGACAGAGCTGGCTTCACCGATGGAGCATCCCTCCATGTCCACCTCCGGCAAGAGACCCGTAGTGGCGACAAGTTCAGCTTGCGCAAGTATCAACATCAGGCGATAGCGGCCTGGTCGCGCAAGGGTGGTGACGACGGCGGCCATGGAGTTGTCGTGCTGCCTTGTGGCGCAGGAAAGACCATCGTCGGCCTCGCTACCATGGCCGCAAACCAGACGCAGACCCTCATTCTGGCCACCGGAGTGAGCTCCGTGCGGCAATGGATTGAAGAGATCCTAGAACGCACCAACCTGACTGAAGATCAGGTCGGGGAATACAGTGGCACCCAGAAGCAGATTCGCCCGGTGACGGTGACCACCTACCAGATTCTGACCCACCGCAAGTCCACCGAGTCTGAGTTCACCCATCTAGGCCTCTTCAGCGCGGCGGACTGGGGACTGATCATCTATGACGAGGTCCACCTACTTCCCGCACCAGTCTTCCGGATCACCGCAGACATCCAGGCTCGTAGACGACTCGGCCTCACCGCCACGCTGGTGCGCGAGGACGGCCGCGAGGCCGATGTGTTTTCGCTGATCGGCCCCAAGCGCTTCGACGTCCCCTGGCGCGAGCTGGAGCGTCGCGGTTTCGTGGCCGAGGCCCAATGCATCGAGTTGCGCGTCGGTTTGAGCACGCCCCTATCGCTCGCCTACAAGAACGCCGAGGCTCGCAAGAAGATCCGCATCGCTGCAGAGAATCCCAGGAAGCTGGAAGTGGTCGCCGAGCTGCTGAACCGTCACGTCGACGACAAGGTCCTCATCATCGGCATGTACCTGGACCAGCTCGAACAGGTCGCCAAGCTCTTCAATGCGCCTCTGATCACAGGCAAGACACCCAACCCCCAGCGCGACGAGCTCTACGGTCGCTTTCGACGCGGAGAGATCCGTGTCCTCACCGTGTCCAAGGTCGCAAATTTCAGTATCGACCTCCCCGACGCAAACGTGGCGATCCAACTATCGGGGACCTTTGGGTCACGACAGGAAGAGGCTCAGAGGCTTGGGCGGATCCTTCGCCCAAGCGGCGGAGACGCCGTCTTCTATTCAGTTGTGACGCGGAGCAGCCGCGAGCAAGAGTTCGCGCACAATCGCCAGCTGTTCTTGACGGAGCAGGGTTACAACTATCTGATCGAAGAGTGGGATCCGGCTGAAGAGGAGAGGGAAGCCTCCCAGCCGATGTTCGCATGAGGTGACAGGTCATCCTCCGGAATGAGGACGGAGGGAAGACAAGTCATGACGAGGGGGACGCGGCTCAGCGTCCAAGAAGAGGGATGAAACCGCTGTGAGCTTGAACACGTTCTTTGCGAGTCTGCCCCACGAGATTCTCGTGCAGTATCGCGATCTGTACCTGGACGGAGAGCGGGGCAGCGCGGCGCCCCCCCTGCCCGCAGGAGTCGTAACTCTCAGTGACGAGCAAGTCACCACCTATGCGACAGACCTAGCGACCCTGTTCGCGGACCCGAAGTGGGTACGACGCCGCATGCGCGGAATGTCTCGCTCCGCCCACGTCGCCCTGGTCGGGCTTCTCCACAGCCAAGGAATTGGTGGTGGGACTTGGCTCCTTCAAGAGCTCACCCAGAGCCACGGTATGTCGGAAGACCTGTGGGCGGAGGTGCTCCACTCCCTAGGCACCGAGTTGTGGGTATTTGGAAACTCCCGTCAGAGCCCTCCACTCTTTTACGTCATTCCCGCGCGCCTGGCTGAGGTGCTCCAACACCAGTTTGGCCGGCGCCTGAAGCTTCAGGGCACTCAGACGGATGAAGAAATCCGGCTCAGCCCCGACACCAACTACCGCCATCCCCTGGGCTTCTCCATCATCTCGTTTCTGACCTACCTTCGGCAGAACCGGATCCGAGTGACCCGCAAGGGAGAGATCTTCAAGAAGAACCTGGAAGAACTAAGCAGCTTCTTCAGCAGCCTCTGGGGCTCCGGCGATGAGGAGAAAATCCTCGAGTGGCACCTGGACGTGGTTCAGGAGTTGGGCCTCTGCTGCCACCGAGAAGGCTTCCTAGTCGCCGATGATCGAGCCATCGAGGGCTTTCTCGCCGCAGGACCCGATGCGCGCCGCACCCTCTACCTGAGCTACTTCCTGCATCGCGAACCATTGCTCGGGTGGCTGCTCGAGGAGCTCCACCGCTTGGAACCCGATGAATGGGTACCCCTCCAGCGCATCCGAACTCTGTACCGGCGAAGATACATGGGTGGCGTCTTTCACCGACGCTATGTACGTCAGAGCTACTATCTTCCTCCGTCGGGCTTCTACGACCCCAATCCGCCCCTAGAAGTCATCCAGCTTGCAGGCCTGCTGGAGAGCGGTCTGGGCAGCGAGGGGTCCTACGTACGACTCAGCGAGCTCGGACGCCGGTTCATCTCTGGCGAAGGCTTCCAAGAACTCGAGTCCCGCGAAGGTATCCAGTTCATGGTGCAGCCTAACTTCGAAGTACTAGCACCCGTAGGTCTCGACCTCTCTGTTCTCTGGAAGCTAGGCGAGTTGGCTAGCCTCCAACAGGTGGACCGAGCAAACACCTACACTCTGAGCAGGGAATCCGTTCGGGAAGGGCTCTCTACCGGCCTCCGCTCCGAGGAAGCCCTCACTTTTCTCAGCGACGAGTCGGCCACCGAACTACCACAAAACGTGGTGTCCACCATCACGGACTGGATTGGCTCGCACGGGGAGGGGGAGCTTCACGATGCCCTCGTGCTCTCCGCCCTACCCACCCGGGCAGCCGCTGTCCGCAAAGTGCTGGTCGCTGAGGGCGTGCAGTTCGAGAGTCTGAGCGATACGGTATTCGCCATACCCCGGGAGAAGCAGGAGACCGTACTCAAGGCACTCCAGGCAAAGGGCATGAGCCCCGCTCCAAGCGTTCGGCGACACGACCTGGCTGACGCGCTGGGCACACAGCACAAGCTACCCGGTCGCCTCGACGAACCACTGGACCGCAATGAGCCCCAACGCTCCAGCTTTCCAGTCAAGTCCCTCGTCATGCTGGGTGCTCCCGCGGCTGAGGGCGGCAAGGAAGCCATGGCACGTCGAGGCTTTCGCACCGGCAAGGTCGGGGCGAATGCGGTGGGAGCCGACCTGAGCGTCAAGCCTGCGGCGGCGGGCGCTGGCGCACTCCTCAAGCTCTCCCCTGCCAAGACCATCAGTGTCGTCAAGGCTGCGATCCGTCTGAAGCTGGATCTCGAGGTCCTGTATCCATCTACTGAAGAAAGCGATCCAGGCGGACTGAGCCGGGTCACGCCCATCGAGGTTCAAGAGGCGGGTGGGAGTTCGTTCTTCTCGGGTCATCACCATGGGCTCGACCGGGAGGTCGAGTTCAGGATCAAGCGAATTCACGGCATCCGCCTCGCTACCTGATTCAAGCTGCCTCCCTTCACCCGAAGGCTTCACCTCTGAGGTATCCTTCGCAAGCTGACGAAACGGCAGATTGCAGCGCAGCGAGCCCCGCCGCCATCCCTTATGCAACCCAAGCCTTCCGGGATCTCATGGCACCAGAAACCCAGGAGTCGAAAGAACCAACCCGCCGAGTACTGGTGGTGGATGATGACAACGACGCCCTGAAGATCCTGAGTGACTTCCTCGAAGCCAGGGGCTTTGCGGCTGTTCCAGCTCAAGATGGGCACGAGGCCATCGCGCGGTTCCACGACGACGGTCCATTCGACATCGTGATCCTCGACGTCATGATGCCCGGGCTGGATGGCCTGGAAGTCTGCCGGCGAATGAAGGCGTCACCGCACGGCCAGATCACACCGGTCCTGCTGCTGTCGGCACGCTCCGACACTCGCAGTCGGATCGCCGGGCTGTATGGGGGGGCCGACGACTACATGAGCAAGCCTGTTGACCTGCGTGAGTTGCTCGCACGCATTGACGTTCTGCTTCGGGTCCGCGGGCGCTACCGGGAGCTCGCTGAGCGGCGAGGAGACGCGCTTGCGGTCGCCATGAGCGATGGCCTAACCGGCGCAGTCAACACCGCTTATTTCAAGATACGCCTGAGCGAAGAGATCGATCGGGCCGACCGGTACAACCTTCCTCTGACCGTGATCGTCGCCGACTTGGTTGGGCTGCCCGAGCCCGAGGACACTGATTCACTGGAGCACGTAACAGAAGAGAGGTTTGCCGGACCAGTCGACAGGCTACTCCAAGCCACCGGAGAGGCGCTGCGAGGCAAGCTCCGCCGGCACGATCTGTTGGCCCGCTTTCGACGCGGTCGGTTTGCGATTCTCCTGCCACACACCGGTCGCCACGTGGTCCAACCCACCATCGAGCGTCTCCGCTCTGCGGCTGGTGAGGTGCTGCTCAATCCCGGGGACGACGACGGCCCCACGGCAGGACTGGACCTGCACGTGGGTGTTGCCGAGCTCGGACCCAAGATGGACGCCCAGACGCTCCTGGCCATGGCAGAGCCGCGATCGACCACTTGAACGTAGATGGCTTGAGTGCCTCGCCGACCTAGGCCGAGCAAGACCCCGCTCCGCGAGAGAGCCAGAACCGCACAAGAGCCCGGTGGCGCTTGCTAGCGCGGTGCTCTCTCGACCCAACGGCCCCAGGGCTTGAAAAGCAAGAGACAGACGGGGAGCAACACGAGTGCGCCGATCATGGCCGCCAGCAACGTGATCGCTCCAAGCAGGCCCATCTGGAAGATGCCTACGAAGCGAGTCGTCATCATGATCAGGAAGCCGCCCACAAGAAGCAGAGACGTAAAGATGATGGCTCGGCCAGTGGTCAACAACGTGCGACGCAGAGCCTCCTCCCGATCTCTTGTAGCCAACAGCTCTTCCCGGTAGCGGGTCAAGAAGTGAATCGTGTCGTGGACAGCCACACCCAGCGAGATGGAGAAGATCAGCGCCGTGGCTGTGCGGAGCGGAATGCCCGCCCAGCCCATGAAACCCAGAGTAACCAACAAAGGGATGACATTGGGCACCATGGCCAGCAGACCAATCCTCAGCGATCCCAACAGCACCATCATCAGCAAGGAGATCACAACAAACGCAGTAGCCAGTGACCACATCATGTCGTCCACTACCCGCGACAGCGCCCTCGCAGCCACCAGATTCCCCCCCGTCACTCGGACCTCAAGCCCGTCCTTCCGGCCATCGACCGTCCCGAAGGCCTCGTCGATGGCCGCGAGAATCGGGAGCGAAGGAGTCTCTCCGCAGCGTGCAGAGCGTGCATCACACTGACCCGAGCCGTCGTACCAGGCGAAAAAGTTCTCGGTTCCCCAGTCGCGCTGACTCGCGCTGATGCGAGCAACTCGCCGCGAACCATCCACCACCGAGTCCAGGAAGCTGGGGTCCTCGCTCATCTCGAACGTCAGCAGATACTGCGCAACCTTCTCTCGCGAATCGGGAATGCGACGTTCGCCATCCATAGCCACCGCGAGTTCTTTGACCAGATCTGCCAACGAGAAGCTATGTCCCACAAAGGCATCCGCAGCGAGGTGGCGCTGAAGTTTCTCCATGCCGCGGAGCACCTCCGGCTCCAGGACGCCTCCATCGGCCGCTGTGCGGATCGAAATCTCCGAAGGCATCACGCCAGTCAAGACCTCTTCGGTGTGATGCAGCGCTTGCGAGACCGGGTTGCCTGGCAGCAGCTCCTCGAGCAAGAAGTTGTCGGTCTTGACACGCATCGCTCCAAAAGCACAGGCGATACACAACAGCAAGGTAGCGCTCGTGATGAACATCTTGCGCTCAATCGTGACCCGACCCAACCAGACAAGTAGGGATCCAATTCGCCCCTCCGATGGATCCGCGCGGACCCCCGCCGTTGGGCAGCGAACCAGCGAGAGCACTGCGGGAAGCAAAACGAGGACTGCAACGTAGGACGCCATCAGGCCCACAGCAGCCACCTGCCCCATCGCCTTGATGATGTCGATCCTGGCAACGATGAGGCTGGCAAAGCCCACCGCGGCCGTCACCGAGGTCAGCAAACAGGCCCCACCCACCCGCACCACCATGGCGCGAATCGCTGAGTTCTTGTCACTACCTGCGCCGAGCTCCTGGTAATAGGCCGTAATGAAGTGCACCGCATCGCCCACTCCAATGACCAACAACAAGGTCGGTATGACGCAGTTGATGATGTTGAAGTAGTCGTCAGTCAGAACCATGAAGGCCACTGTCCAGGCGACTGCGACGATCACCGCGACAATCGGAAGCAAGACACTGTATGGATTGCGAAACAGCACGTAGAGGAGCAGTGCAAGCAAGACGACGGAGGCGGCGATCGTTCGAGCCATGTCACTCTGTAGCAACACGGCATACTCCCGATTCACTACCGGGAGCCCCACGAGAGTCACCTCCAGCTCATCACTTCGGAAGCTCGCCAGCAGGTCCTCGACCTGAGCAAGAACTGGCCTGCGTTCGAGTTCCTCGACGAACCCGTTGTCAAACTTGCAGAGAATCGCAGTCGCCGTGCCCTCGGGGTTGACGAAGCGTCGGAGAAACAGCGGGTTCCGGACAGTCCGTTCCCTCAAGGCCTGAGTCGCCGCCTCCCCTTCAGGGAGCTCCTCCAACAAGAGCTTCACCTGAATGCCAAGGGGACCGCGCTCAATTTCTTGGACCGTGCTCAAGCTGAACACGCTCTCGATGTGAGGTAGCCCCTCCACACGTTCGGTGAGCTCGGACACCAGCCGGAGCACCTCCGGCTGGAAGACATCCTCGGCCTCAACCAACAGCATGAACAGAGCATCTTCGTCGCCAAATTGCTCGCGATGGGCTTCGAGGAATAGGACCTCGTCATCTGTCGTCAAGAACAACGACCGCGGCGAAAAGTCGAAGCGAATGTCTATCGCGACCGAGCAAGCGACAGCGGTAGCCACCGCCAAGCCGGCAAGAAGGAGCCAGCGAAACCGCTGAATGATCGTAGCGAGGGAGTCGAACATCGTTCTGAATAGAGAGCGAGAGGCCAGCAGGAGGCACTATCGCGTAGCGCCGAACGTTAGCACAGGGCTGAAAAACCCTCCCTCGGAACCTGATTTGCACAGCCGTTGTGCCCAACTCGCCCCCTCAACCCCTACGAAAGTGCTTTGACAGGAATTCTTGCGGCTTGCTAAGACCTCGTCGCGCCTCAAGAAAGAGGCCAAGCGGGATGGCGCACACTGTCCCGTCTTTCACTGGCAAGCATCGTGTTCGAAGCCACGACAGGAGCGATTGAGCGTTCCCGGAGAAGCCCTGCGGCTGCGCTCCTGTCGATCCTGCTGCATGCGGCCATCGCCGTCGGCATTGTTTACTTCGGCGCAAAAAAGGTCATTGAGAAGCCCCCCGAGAACGTCGAGATCACCTTCTTCTCCACCGCCCCACCGCCGCCACCGCCCCCCCCTCCGGCTGCGACAAAGAAGAAGAAGAAGAAGAAGAAGAAGAAGAAAGAAAAGAAGCCCGAGATCAAACCGGAAGAACTCGTGCAACCTCAGGAGATCCCAGAAGAGATCCCAGAAGAGGAAGAGCCCGAAGAAGAGCCTGAAGAAGAGGTAGAAGACGGCGTAGTCGGCGGCGTAGAGGGTGGTGTCGCCGGGGGCAAGCTCGGCGGTGAGCTGGGCGGCGTAGAAGGAGGCGTGGTTGGCGGCGACATCGCCTCCCTCGGAGTGGGGCAGTCCCGCGGGCTATGTACCCGCAAACCGAACATCCGATATCCGGAGCAGGCGAAACAGATGGGCATCGAGGGCATCGTGAAGGTGCGGATCTTGGTGGGCATCGACGGCAAGATCGCGAAGAAGAAAGACGAGTTCTGCAAAGGCTGGCACGAAGCCGACGGCAAGACACGACGAACAAGATGGCATCCGCAGCTCTGCATTGAAGCTGTAAGTGGGCCAGAGATCCTTTACTACGAGACCCTAATTGCCTGGGGTACCGCCAAGTTCCGACCGTGGAAGTCGGGCAACGTGTTTGCGCGGTACTGGGGCAACATCACGACTGACTACAAGCTGAAATAAGCGGGGAACAACACCGTGGATTTTTCTCTATCTACTATCTTCGAGCACTTCACCTTTGCCACATGGTGCGTAGCGATCGTTCTGGTCGTGATGTCCGTCCTCTCGGTCGCCGTAGCGCTCAACCGAGCGTTTCATTTCCGACGGGCCAAGGCGCAGAGCCTCCTGTTTGCCAACACGGTAGGCGAGGAACTGAAAGCAACAAACATTGCAGCCGTACTCGAGTCGACGGAAGCCGAGGAATTCAAGTTCTCGTACCTGGCTCGAATCGTAAAGACAGGCCTCGACGACGCCCGGGGCCTCAAGAGCACCGCAGAGGGCGAGCTTCAGGACCTGAGCACCGTCGCCTCAGCCATGGAGCGCACCGTCACCGAGGAGCGCATGGCGTTGAGCCGCTGGATGACCATCCTGGCGACAGTCGCGTCGACGGCTCCCTTTGTGGGCTTGCTGGGTACCGTGTTCGGAATCATCAACTCATTCAAGGGCATGGAGGCCACCGAGAGCGCGGGCCTGTCGGCGGTTGCCGGAGGTATCGCCGAGGCGCTGGTCATGACGGGCTTCGGGCTGGTCGTCGCCATCCCAGCGGTGTGGCTCTACAACTGGGCCAATGCCCGCGTCGAGGGCTTCGCCATGGAGATGGCGAACTCTGCCTCCGAGATGCTCGACTACATCAAGAAGCAACGAGCAGCCATCTAGCCCGCAGCATCCTCACCGACCACTTCAGACTCGACTCAAGAGAGGCAAGACCAGGTTCATGGCGTTTTCCACCGGCAACAGCAAGGGACCTCAGGCTGACATCAACGTCACGCCGCTCGTGGACATTGTCCTGGTCCTGCTGATCATCTTCATGGTCATCACTCCCATGCTCCAACGGGGTGCTGAAGTGAAGCTGCCCGAAGCGCAGAACGCCGAAAGCAAAGAGGACTCCGGCGAGGCGGCCATCATCTCGGTGAAGCAGGATGGGTCCATGTACCTGGGCAAGGACCTCATCACGCCCGACCTCCTGGCACGAGAGTTAGAGAGCATCCTCCTGGCTGAACCATTTAAGTTCATCCTCATCAAGGGGGACAGTCGCGCCCGCTACGCCGACGTTCGCAAGGCGATGGAGATCTGCGAGAAGGTCGGCGCCAAGTCGGTGTCGCTTCAGACGGACGAGAAGCAGGCCGTCACCGAACCCGAGAAGGACAGGAAGGGCTAGGGCCCCATGGGCGCAAAGATCGGTGGCTCTGGAGGCCCCCAGGCAGACATCAACGTCACCCCGCTGGTCGACATTGTCCTGGTGCTGTTGATCATCTTCATGGTGATCACACCGCTGCTGGCAAAGAACATTCCCGTCGAGGTTCCCCAAAAGACCGAACTGGATGAGCCCCAGCCTGAGACCATCAAGGACCAGATGGTGCTCAAGCTATTCGCCGACGGCCACGTAGAACTCAACAAGGAGCCAATAGACCTCAGCATTCTGCCCATGTTGCTGGAAGAGAAGTACATGAGCCGCGCCGAGAAGATCCTCTTCTTCGAGGGTGAGGATGACGCCGTCTATGGGCAGGCCATCACCCTCATGGACATGGCCAAGGGAGCTGGCATCGCTACGATTGGCATCATGACGAGCGACTTCGACCCCTCGCTCCCATCAGGCCTTGCTGGAGCCGACTATGGCGCTACGTATGGTGCCGGGGCCGCCGCCGCCGCTGGCCCTCGGCTAGGCCAGGTGGGCACGGGTGCACCGACGGTCCTTGGCGGCGCAGATCCAGCAGCCCTCCAGTCTGCGATTCAGCCTTACCTAGGGGACCTCCTGGCCTGCTACGAAGCCGAGGCAGCCAAGGGCCTAGCCCTGGCAGGTCAGGTCATCACCAAGGTGGAGGTCTCGGCCTCCGGGACCCCCAGCGAGGTCAGCACCCAGTCTTCGACGTTGAACAACCCAGCTGTGGAGAGCTGCTTGGTCGGTATCTTCCGCCGCATGAACTTTCCCGCAGGCCCAGCATCCACGGTCGCGTTCCCGGTGGGCTTCCAGCCGTCGACAAGCCAATAAGCCGACATCAACTCAAGGGCAGAAGTTGGCAAAGCTCTGGCAGCCCGGTGCCGTCTGAAAGAGCCACAGGTTCGCAGACTTGGCATCAATGAAGGTGCCGTGAACTGTGGCACCAGAGCGAGCGTCTGTGGTCTCGACCTTTCGGTACCGGATCAGGTTGGCCACATAGGTCCCTTCGGACATCCCAAGCGAGGGGAAGACACTAGACGGAATGTTCATGGCCCCCGCGCTGTCGAGCGCGTGACAGATCATTCCAGGAAGGCCTGTCGCTTGACCGGTCACTGAGTCGTAGTGAGTCAGAGTCACAATCATCCCATCTACGCTCCCCGCTGCACCGCTAGTCCCAGGCGTCCAAGAGACTGTCCCGCCTTCCAAAGCTGGAAACATGGGGTCCGCATCCATGAACCAGCAGTAGGTATCTCCCCCAGGCAGCGGACAGTGGACGAGGTCTGTGGGCGGCTCAATCACACTGAGTGGGGCTGTTCCCGAGATGATGCCCGGATATTCGACCGGACAACCATCAGGATCCGTGCCACCAGTCAACGAGAAGGATCCATACGTCGGCACGTCGCTCTCCAGCAGGTCTGTGGCCAAGTACGACTGGTCTGACTGGAGCGCGAGGGACACAGAAGTGCCACCTGTTGACAGTGTCACGAAGCTACCGACACTGAAATTGGGGCGAGAGGTCGGGGTCGCCCCGCTGTACACATCGCAGGTGTCCAGCGGAGGGATCTGCGAGAGAGGCGGAGCGCTGGTCGGTGTGAAGATCTCGGCTGTAGCCGCTCCCACAACCCCACCACCAGCCGACGGCACCTCACTTCTAGAGATGCCAATCACCGCTCCATCCAGCCCGTTCGCCCAGGTCGTATAGGTGTACGACTCCACCTCCGCCGCGCCGCCCGAGATCGACACATTCACATCAACCGCTTCGGCCACGCAGTAAGGCGGAGTCTGCACCTCGATAGAATCCCCGGCCACGGAGACAACAGTCGCTGCAGCATCCCCGAAAGTCACCTGCACGTCCGCGGCGCTCAAGTCCGAGAGAGCGTTGGCGCAGGTGATCGTCACCGGCTCACCGCCCTGGGCCGAGCCATTGGCCGGGCTAAGCATCACGATGTTGCACGCACCGTCCACGTCATCATCGTCACCGTCGGTGTCATCGTCACCGTCGGTGTCGTCGTCACCATCGGTGTCATCGTCCCCCACCACGTCATCGTCATCCGCGCCAGAGCCGGCACACTCGAGGGCATCATCACAGTCGGGGTCCACGCAGTCCCAGAGCATGTCACCATCGTTGTCGATGCAGTCGTTGCAGCCACCCTCGGCCTCGTTCTCTCCCGCAGCGCAGATATCGACTCCCAATTCACAGTTGCCGCTAGGGCTGCACAGACCATTGCCAAATTCCCAGCCTCGACAGTGGCGATCCTCAGTGCACTCGTGGATCGACTGCGCCGAGGGGACGCATGTCGTGCTGTTGCACACCGGATCCGTGTTGTTGGGCTCAAGACCGAGCCGGTCACAGCCTGCGACAGCCAAAGCCGCCAGGGCAGCGAGCACGAGCAACACCAATGGGAAACGAGCCAACACCTAGGCCTCCGTAAGCCATGAGAGCTCCCAACGAACCGCTCCACAAACGTGAATGGGCCATTGAGGAGACAACTCAAAGGGTAGACTGCCCCTGGATGCAATGCCACCTCATCAGGCCCCCCGCCATGCTGGCCGGACTGCTGGCCGCCCTCTCTGGTGGATGCCTTACTGCGCCGGGCGCAGACACTGTCAGCGAGAACATGGGAGGAGATACTTCGCTTGCAATCGTTGGAGGCGATGCCACCGACGCGTTTGCCGAAGTCGCCGCGGTGTACTGGTCCGATGTATTCCAGTGCTCGGCCGTCGTCGTGGAGCCCGACCTTCTCATCACCGCTGCGCACTGTCTGGAGGCCTTTCCTGACGAAGGGGGACTCGAGGTGCGCTTTGGCACGCATCCTCGAACGTCCACGGACCGCATACCGGTAGCGAGTATTCACATCCACCCGGACTTTCGCTCCGATGCGAGCGTCGATATCGGCCTGTTGCGCCTCACATCGACGGCACCTGTCAGTCCAGTGCCGTGGAACGAAGAAGAACTCTCGGACCTCCAAGTGGGAGACCTGGTGACGCTGGTGGGCTTCGGGCACAGCCATTCAGGCGATGAGGGTCCTCCCATCCGACGTCAGGTCAGCGTCTCGCTCGCTGAGGTGCGCCCCACTAGCTTGAGCTGGGCCGACCCGGACCGCGGCCTCTGCGAGGGAGACAGCGGGGGCCCCGCCTATCTCAGCATGGGTTCGGGCCTAGTTGTGGCGGGTGTGCTCCGCGAGGGTGAGCCGGACTGCAGCGGATGGGGCGCCGCTACCCGAACCGACCCCTTCGCCACCTGGCTGGCCGAGCCAGACGAATCTGAGGTGCCAGAGGACGCATTCGACGACAGCGAAGACGAAGCCCTGCCAGCGACCCACGGCTGCGCCTGCGCCCTTCCTGGTCAGCGGGGGGCCAAACCCATGAGCCCATGGCTCGCGTTGATGATGGGAATCGGGGCGGTCTTCCGCCGCCAGAGGCTCACTTAGTCTCGGCCGCAGCTTCCTCAGCGAGCCGCTGGTCTTCTTCGGCCTTGAGCCGGCTGTAGTCGGCAGGCATGAGCGCCTTGGCGCCCCAAATCTTCACCTCAGCGCGGGTGTCTGAGTCCCAGTCGATGTCGATGTCGATGCCATCCAGATGGACCTCCCCGGGGCTCCCCATCGTGTCGGCCGGCGCCACGAGTCGGGGAACCTCGAAGTTACGGGTCTCGATCAGACGATCCTGGCCATCGAAGAACTTGATCTCCAACACGACCCCCGCCATTCCGTATTCGGTTGGATTGATCAGGTGGAACATCATGTTCGTTCGTGTCTCAGGCTCCTTCGGATCCCCGCTCGGGGTCCAGGAATAGTTGATGAGCTTGAGGTACGAGTCGGGATTGAATCGGGGGGCATACTTGGCCCGCACATCACTGTCGAACATGTAGGCCGGAATGACCTGCGTGGTTCCCACCCAACCGGTCGTTCCACCGTCCGTCTTCACCTCGTAAAAGTCGCCCTGCTTTTGAATGAGCTCAACGACAGCGTCCTTCTTGACGTCGCCGGTGGGCTTCCCAGCGCTCCCAGCCTCGGACAACAACGTGGCGTGCTGAGTGACCAGAGCCTCCAGAGGCCGGAGAGCTCCGCTGTGGTCGCCCACAAGAGCCGTCTCCTTGATGTCTGGCGGATTCTTCCACATGTAGGCCAAGCCGCCGAAGCCGCCAATCACCAGGAGGAATGCAGTCAAGAGGAGCAGAGGCCGAAGAGCTCGGGCTCCTTTTACCTCCTTTTGCAGGACCAGATCATCGAGCCCCGGCTGAGCCTTGAGGAGCCCGTCCAGTTCGGTGACCTCCATGGCATAGAGCCAGTCGGTTCGACCCGGCGGCTGGACGAGATCGCCTGGGTAGATCTTGCCACCCACCGCCATGAGCTTGAGTTCAGCGACATCCTTGGCCGCAAATTGCTGTTCACCACGGGTGATGCGCCAGGAAGTGCTCATGGTCTCTCCTCCATCCGGGGAAGAGCTACACGAGCCCCCGGAAAACGTCCACGCAGTCCTACTACAGCCCGCATCAGTCGAGCAAGGCGAACACGGCCCAGGGCTCCTGACGCGAATGCACAGTCAGACAAGATAATGGGCCCCAAGCCCACCGAACCCACTCACCCATCCGTCGCTAAGAGCGTTGTACTGAAACAGCCGCGCACACCGACCAAGACCGTCGCCGGGGTCAGGGGCCCTGCATACCACTGCACCACCCCATGGAAGTTCCCCGAGGTCTGGGACCCTGGGCTCGGGAGCGTGTCGAAGAAGACCTGGCCGCCCACTGTGGGGTGGGGGTCAACGGCTGTCATTCCATAGGCCACAGCCAGAGCAGGATCCGACGCACCAATCTCTGCGGCGCCCACGAACGCCTGCAACACAGCATTGCCAGGGGTCTCGGCGGGCACTAGGAACTCAATGGGGGATTGCTCGGGCATCGCTGGCCCGGTCGCTCCCATTCCCGCTCCGGTGTTCCCCGTAATCGCTGCCCACAAGGTGGGGGTTCCCAACTGAATCTTGAATTGGCCGGTGTTGTTGGCGAACGACGAAGAATCCACGCCGTCAATCGGCCCCAGAACTGTGCCGTCACCCAACATGAACTTCACCTGATTGAGGGCCGGGTCACAGTCAAACTCGGGGGCCGTTGCTTCCAGATAGTCCGCCGGACCGTCGTCATCATCATCGCCGGTATCGTCGCCAGCGGTATCGTCGTCCCCCGTGTCGTCATCGGCGGTGTCATCGTCGCCCGTGTCGTCGTCCCCTGCAGAGTCATCGTCGCCCGCTGGATCGCCCTCGCCGCCGGCCCACTCATCGTCTTCGCAAGACGATAGGAATGTCAGAGACAGAACCGTCAGGCACAAGAGCAGACTGAGAACGCGAATCGACATCGTCTCCACCTCGACAGCGCGGCTGGAATCAAAACAGGGTGTAGATGAACGGGAGCACCGCAGCCTTCTCGCCAACCAGGATAAGGACGACAAGCAGCAACAAGACCAAGATGATCGGCGTCATCCACCAGGCCTTGCGCTCTTTGAGGAAAAACCAAAAATCCTGAATCAGTTCGATGAACCACATGATTAGGGAAATCCTATCAGAGTGGCCCCGAGAATCACCGCGGGCAAAGCCAGATGTCCAACCTTCATCAATCCAATGGGAATGCCGTACGGGCATCCTCGATGTCCGCATACTCCCGCTGTTCTTGCTTCGCCAGAATGTAGGGCCCTATCACCAGCACATCCATGTGCGTCCGGATGAAACACTGAAAGGCGTCCTCTGGCGTACAGACGATCGGCTCCCCACGGACATTGAAGCTCGTGTTGATGACGAGGGGGCAGCCTGTCAACGTCTCGAAAGCGGAGAGCAAGCGATGGTAGAGCGGGCAGTCTTCGCGCTCTACCGTCTGAATGCGTGCACTGCCGTCCACGTGCGTAACAGCTGGAACAGAGCGCTTTTCGGGAAGAACATCGGCCACCAGCTGCATGAATGGGCTGGGGTGTCCGCGCAGATCAAACCACTCATCGGCTCGTTCCGCGAGGATCGAAGGAGCAAAGGGACGAAAACCCTCCCGAAACTTAATCTTGAGGTTGATTCGGTCGCGCATGTCGACCACTCGCGGGTCACCGAGGATGCTGCGGCTGCCCAAGGCGCGTGGACCGAACTCCATTCGCCCCTGAAACCAGCCGACTACCTTGCCGTCTGCGATGTGTTGAGCCGTCGCCCGAACCAGCGCGTCGTCACTCTCGGCTCGCTCGAAGGCTGCCCCGTAGTGCTGGAGGACACTCTCCACCTGCTCAGGATCAAATGCAGGCCCCCAGTCCGCGGAATCCATCCGCCAGACCCGCGGGTTGCCCAACACCATGCAGTGAATCCATAGGGCGACTCCCAGAGCACCCCCAGCATCGCCGGCAGCGGGCTGGATGAACAGCCTCTCAAAGGGCGTCTCTCTCAAGATGTGTCCATTGGCCACGCAGTTGAGCGCGACCCCACCAGCCATGCAGAGGTTCGAGAGCCCTGTCTCCTCGTGGAGCGCATTGGCCTGTCGAACCATCACATCATTCAGGACCTCCTGCAGGGAACGGGCGATGTCCTTGTGGAAGTCCTCCATGGGTCCTTCTGGATCCCGGGGCGGGCGGCCGAACAACTCGAAGAACTTTTCGTTGGCCATGCGCATGCCGAAGTCGAAGTCGAAGTAGGACATGTCGAGCCGAAAGGACCCATCCTCAGCGATGTCGATGAGCTTGCGGACCTCGTCGACGTAGCGGGGCTCGCCATAGGGAGCCAGCCCCATGACCTTGTACTCACCCGAGTTGACCTTAAAGCCCAGATAGCCCGTAAAGGTGCTGTACAGCAGACCTAGGGAGTGGGGAAACAAGATCTCCGAGTGGAGCTCCATCTGGTTTCCTCGGCCCACACCGCGGGTCGCAGTTGCCCACTCGCCGACTCCATCTACCGTGAGGATCGCAGCTTCCTCAAAAGGGCTGGCAAAGAAGGTCGAGGCGCCATGGCTCACGTGATGCTCCGCAAACCAAATGGGCCCAGACCAATTCAACTCCTTCTGCACGACCCGACGCACAGGTAGCTTCTGCTTCATCCAGTGGGGAATCCCAGCGATGAACTGCTCCTTACTCTCCGGAAAGTGTTGAAGGTGAGACAGCAGTAGACGCTCCAGCTTGAGCATGGGCTTGTCGTAGAAGCCCAGGTGGTCCACATCCTCAATCCCGATGCCCGCTACCCCGAGGCAATAGGAAATCGCCCGCACTGGGAAGTCGGGGTCATGCTTGATGCGGGTGAACCGCTCCTCCGATGCAGCTGCCACCAGCACCCCATCTCGAAGCAGCGCGGCCGCCGCATCGTGATAGAAGCACGAGATACCGAGAACCCAGGTAGGCATGCGCTTCTCGCCTCAGACCGGTCGTCGGATCCGATCGGGATCCACATGAATAGGCTGTTCTCGAACACGCCAGCCGGTCTCACCCACGGGGCGGGTTGCCCGGTCCAGCCGATCCATGTTCTTCTTTCGCATCATCCAAGCCACTGGCCCCAGGCCCACGTAGAAGGCCATCCAGGCAAAGACCCTATTCTGCTTCGCGCCGATCACCACGGCCTTGGTCAGCCACCAACGCCACCAGCGCTTGTAGAGAGGCGGGTCTGGCAACACAGGTGGGTCCGGAACACGGGCCGGGACCCCACCGCTCAGAGATGGCTTGGGGCGAGCCGGCCTCTCCCCGGAGCCAGCATCATTCGTCGTCGTCGGCATCCCGCTCCGCCTCCGGCGTAATGCCGTGCACCGGCTTGATGTCTGGCTTGCTCAACACCTGCTCGTCCGTGACAGCGTCATTGAGGCGCTCGATCATCCGTCGGAGCCGACCCAGGTGACGCTGGTCGAAATGCAAGCGCAGTCGGAACAAGTCATCGGCAGGTTCATCGTCTTCCACCGAGTGTCGATCAACCTCCTCGATCTTCCCACTCTCAACGATGTCCTGGAACTCATCGTTGAGCATCTCGACCGTCCCCGCCGCGGGGGGGTGCTTGAGCCGTATCACTAGACGGTTCTCGATGTAACGGATGCTGTGGAAGTTGCGGTAGAAGTGCGACACATGGCGAATCGCCGCTGCCGAGTCATTGACGACCTCATAGAGCTCTAGGTCGTCCTCCGAGATCAAACCTCGCTCCAACAACGCCGTCCGAATGTAGCGGTCCCACTCTTCCCAGTAGGTGCTTCCCGGCTGCTCAATCATGACCACTGGACGCGGGTCCGTCTTTCCCGTCTGAATCAAGGTCAGCGTCTCGAAGCCCTCGTCCTGCGTCCCGAAGCCTCCGGGGAACAAGATCACCCCGTCCGTCTCTTTGACGAACACGACCTTCCGGGTGAAGAAGTACTTGAAGTTGACCAGCTTCGGATCATCGATGATGTAGTCGTTGGCTTGGGCCTCAAACGGCAACAGGATGTTCACCCCGAAGGAGTTGTCCCGGCCGGCCCCTCGGTTGGCCGCCTCCATGATCCCCGGCCCCGCCCCAGTGACCACCATGAAGCCCGCATCCACGAGCCCCTTCGCGCACTCTACAGCCATGCTGTAGTGGGCGTCGTCCTCCGCTGTTCGGGCGCTTCCGAAGACAGCAATCTTCCTGTAGTCGCTCCAAGGCGCAAACGTATTGAAGCCGCGCCGCAGCTCACGCAAAGACCGGTTCATGATCTTCAGGTTGAGCGTTCCCGGCTGATCCTGGGCAACCAAGACCGCCGTGTAGAGCAGCTGGCGCATGTGCCGCCGGTCCGTAGGGTCGGCCTCTGGACAGACCTGGTCCAGCAATTGATCGAACACCTCGTAGGCGGCGTGCTTGTCTATGCGCTTGATACGGTTCATCGTCGTCCGATGCTACTCCCAGGGCCGATCGGCGGACCAGTCTAACCGGAACCGATCTCCACGTCCCGACGAGCAATCCTCCCCAGTCCTTCGTTGGGGCGGGCAGCCCGTTCACTTCGCTGGTAGGATTCGCCCCCGCCGGCGGACGGACAGATGCCGCCGCTGCTCCCATCTCACGAGGACACCATGGCCAACAAGAACAGCCCCGAAGAAGAGTATTTCGCACGCATCGAGGCGGAAAAAAGAGAACGGCTTGCCCGGCAACTGGACAACGAACGAGCCCGTGAAGAGGCGGATGCGCTCAAGGCTGCCCACTACATGCACTGCGGCAAGTGCGGCCAGAAGATGATGACGACGGTCTTCAAGGGGGTCGAAATCGAAGTCTGTCCAGGCTGCGGAGCCGTCCTGCTTGATCCCGGCGAGTTGGAGCAGCTCGCCGGAGACGACCAGAGTTCGCTCTTCCACAACCTGGCCGAGTTGTTCGGGATGAGTGAGGACCAAGAGGCACCATGACAGCCCCCGACCCCTCAGCCGTCGCCCATGTCGCCGGGCTCGCTCGGCTGAAGTTCTCGGACGAGGAACTGCGACTGTTTCAACAAGAGTTCGCCGCCATTCTGGAGATGGTCGAGGTGCTTGAAGAACTGCCCGCGGTGGAAGGCGTCGATACGGACTCGTCGGCCCCCACCCCCATGCGGCCAGATGCAGTGACCAACGCCAACTTGCCGGACGCGATGCTGGCCAACGCGCCGGACCGCGAGGGCTATCACTTCCGTGTACCCGCCGTCCTCGGTGGCGAGGACTAGGCCACAGCCAGCGATGGGCAACGAGATGGACACACCCCAAACACTGGACGAGATGGCCGCGGCCCTGCGCTCTGGACAATGCAGTGCCGCCCAGCTCATCGACCAGGCCCTGGGTCGAGCTCAAGAGCATCGACACCTAAACGCATTTCTCAGTCTCGACCCGGAAGGAGCCCAACAAGCGGCGGCTAAGGCCGACGAAGAGCTAGCATCCGGCCACGACCGGGGGCCACTCCACGGAGTGCCGGTGGCCATCAAGGACAACATCTGCACCCAGGGGATGCCCACCACCTGCGCAAGCCAATTCCTGGACAACTTCGCCCCCCCTTACGATGCAACTGCAGTCCAGCGTCTTCGCGATGCGGGAGCCGTGATCATCGGCAAGACCAACCTGGATGAGTTCGCCATGGGCTCGTCCAACGAGAACTCCTCCTACGGCCCTGTGCTCAACCCCCTAGATACAAGCCGTGTACCCGGTGGAAGCAGCGGGGGCTCGGCAGCCGCAGTAGCAGCGGGCATCGTCCCCCTGTCCCTTGGGAGCGATACGGGCGGCTCGGTACGGCAGCCCGCGGCACTCTGCGGCGTCGTCGGCGTCAAGCCCACCTACGGCCGCGTGAGCCGCAATGGCTTGGTGGCCTTCGGCAGCAGCCTGGACCAGATTGGCCCCTTCGCTACCACCGTCAAGGGTGCCGCCGGCGTCCTTCAGGCCATCGCCGGTGGCGACCCCATGGACGCCACCTGCCCCGACCAACCCATGGACAACTGGGCAGCCGAGTGCGAGAAGCCCGTCGGACCCATCCGGGTTGGGCTTCCGGTGGAATACACAGCCGACTTGACGGACGAAGCGCGAGCAGCACTGCTAGGGCCACTCGAGGCCATGGATGACGTAGAGCTCGTCGAGGTTGCTTTGCCTCACACGCGCTTTGCTATCGCCGCTTACTACGTGCTCGCCAGCGCCGAGGCCTCGGCCAACCTGGCTCGATTCGACGGTATTCGCTACGGCGTTCGGGTTGCTGAACCCGAGTCGGACCTCCAAGACGTCTATGTGGCCTCCCGGACCGCGGGCTTCGGGCCCGAGGTGAAGCGCCGCATTATGCTCGGGACCTTCGCCTTATCCGCTGGCTACTACGAGGCTTACTACGGAAAGGCTCAACAAGCTCGCGCCGCCATCGGGTCTGACTTCGACAAGGCCTTCGAGCAGGTGGATGTGATCGCCAGCCTGACGTCACCGACCACCGCCTTTGAGCTGGACGCTCGGACGCAGGACCCGCTGGAGATGTATCTCAGCGACATCTTCACTGTACCCAGCAGTCTGGCCGGCCTGCCCGCTATCTCTGTGCCCGCGGGCGCCGATGGGAAAGGCCTACCCTGGGGCATCCAGGTCATCGCGCCCCATTGGGAAGAAGGCAGCATGTTCCAGTTCGCCACACGAATCGAGAGCCACGTGGCTTCAGCCGGGAGCCTGCCATGACCATCTGGACAGGTGCCAGTGGCACTGAGTACGAACCGGTAATCGGACTAGAGGTTCATGCTCAGCTCCGGACCGCCAGTAAGCTGTTCTGCGCCTGTCCCACCGTGTTCGGTGCCGAACCCAATCACCACTGCTGCCCCGTGTGCACAGGGATGCCGGGAACGCTGCCCGTCATCAATCGGCGCGCTGTCGAGCTAGCAATCCGCCTCTGCACCGCTGTCGGGGGAACGGTGCACAGCGGTTCAGTGTTCTCACGGAAGAACTACTTCTATCCCGACTTGCCCAATGGCTATCAGATCAGCCAGTTTGACAAGCCACTGTGTACTGGCGGGGGCGTGTGGATCGACACCGAAGAGACCGGACGTAAGTTCATACGGCTGACAAGGATCCACATGGAGAACGATGCCGGGAAGTCGTCTCACAGTGGCGACGGGCACTCTTTGGTGGACCTCAATCGCTCTGGAATGCCCCTGTGTGAGATCGTGAGCGAAGCCGACATGCGAAGCCCCCAAGAGGCCATGGCCTACATGAAGGCCCTCCGTAGCATCCTCCGATACACCGAAGTGTCCGACGGCAACATGGAAGAGGGCTCGTTCCGATGCGATGCCAACATCTCCGTGCGGGTCATGGGGACCGAGCCCTTTGGTACCAAGAGTGAGCTGAAGAACATCAATAGCTTCCGATTTGTGGGGCAGGCGCTCGAGTACGAGATTCGACGGCACATCGACGTGGTCGATAGCGGCGGCAGCCTGGAGCAAGACACTCGCCTGTGGGACTCGAAGAAGCACGTGACGATGTTCATGAGGGGCAAGGAAGATGCCCACGATTACCGCTACTTCCCCGAGCCGGACCTACTGCCTCTGGACCTCGACCCCTCGTGGGTGGCGGAGATCGCCGAGACAGTCCCCGAGCTCGCTGATGAGCGCTCCCAGCGCTTCCAGGCCGACCTCGGCCTGCCGAGCTATGACGCAGGAGTCCTCACGGCAGAACGCGAGCTGGCCGACTATTTCGAGGAGGCCGCTGGCATGGTCTCGACACCGGACGAGTGGAAGGCCCTCTCCAACTGGATCATGGGCGACGTTCTGCGACGACTCAAAGAAGAGAACCTGGACACCACGGCCATTCCCATCCGGCCCCAACGACTGGTCCAGTTGCTGGCGCTCATCACCGATGGGGTGATCTCTGGAAAGATCGCAAAGAAGGTCTTCGACGAGCTCTGGGAACACGACGTAGACCCTGCCACCATCGTCGAAGACCGCGGCTGGAAGCAAGTGTCGGACACCGCTGCAATCGACACGATTATTCAGAGCATCCTGGCGGACAACCCCAACGAGGTCGAAGAATACCGAGCAGGCAAGACAAAGCTCCGTGGCTTCTTCGTCGGCCAGGTGATGCGGGCCATGCGCGGTCAAGGCAACCCACAAGTGGTGAATCAGCGGTTGTCAGCGCTGCTAGACAACACGAACTGATTGAAGCGCCTGCCTCCTTGGGGGGACTCGTTCAAAATGGGGCTCGCATGCACATCTAGCGTAGGCCCGTTCTCTTGGACGGGTGCTCAACTGGACTGTAAAGTTGAGGAGTATGAGAAGTCTTGCCCGCCACCGCGGGAACAGCTTCCACTGTTGGATTATCGAGAGGCTCACCATGGCCCAGGCTCTGACTGCATCGCGGATTCGCTCCCAGATCGTCGGCTGCCTCGCTGTGGCCCTGGCCCTGGGCAGTTGCTCGACCTACGACAATCAGACCACTGTAAATCAAGAGCCGATCGCACGGATCTTTGCTCCCGTCGATGGCATCAGCCTGGGGCCAGGTGACGCTGTCCGCCTCACGGGCTCCTGCGTCGACCCCGACGGAGATGAGCCCAGGGTACTCGCGCTCTGGTCATCCGACCTGGACGGCGACTTGGCGGAGATGGAGCCCGATGTACAGGGCAACATCACAGGTGAGGTCGACCCGCTTTCAGAAGGCGATCACCAGGTCACACTGACCTGCTTGGACGAAGACGACGACACGGGTTCTGCCTCCATCGAACTCTCAGTGACCGGCAATGAGGGCCCAGAGGTCATCATTGAAGAGCCGGACAACGGAGACAGCTTCTCGACCGACGAGGCCGTCATGCTCAAGGCCTCCCTTCGTGACGATGTCGACTCCCCGGGGTCGCTCGTGATCTCGCTCACCAGCTCTCTGACCGGCCCCATCACCCACGACCTACCCGGAAGTGCCGACGGCAACCTCGTCACCCAGTTCCACCTGGAGGCCGGGGAGCACACCATCGAGGTGACCGCCACCGACACCGTGGGAGCCGAGGGAACGGCGAGCGTCACCGTCGTTGTAGTGAGTGACCACGGTCCGCCACAATGCGAAATTCTGGGGCCTCTGGACAGCGGGGTCACCAGCGGCACGGCGCTGACCTTCGAGGCACAGGTCTCCGACCCAGACGTCACCCCTGAAGAGTTGTCGGTAGCGTGGGCTAGCGATCTGGACGGCGAGTTCCTCACCGGAAGTCCCGACAGCGCTGGCCTCATGCAGGCCACTTACGACGGGCTCTCTGTAGGAGAACACCTGGTCACGCTCACCGTCATCGATGAAGAAGACTTCGAGTGCGAAGACGAGACAACCCTCTTGATCTGTGAAGTGGGGGAACCGCCCTCCATCACACTGACCGAGCCCGCGACCTCCTTACTTCTGCTGGGCGACCCCGTTCTCTTTGAGGCTGAGGTTGCCGACGACAGCACCCCACCGGAATTCCTCCATACAGTCTGGGAGTCGGACCGAGACGGCGTGTTCCACAACGGACCAGCCGATGCAGACGGCGCCGTGGCTTTCACATTTGATGGTCTCAGCCTCGGCGAGCACCAACTCACGGTCTCTGTGGATGATGGCTGCGGCAATGTGACCACAGTAGTCCTCGACGTGATCCTGCTGACCGACGGGGACGGGGACGGGCATGTGGCGAGCCCGCTGGGAGAGGACTGTGACGACGGCGACAGCGGCGTCAGTCCCGCGATGATCGAGGTGCCCTACGACGGTATCGACCAAGATTGTGATGGGGAAGACCTGAGCGACATCGACGGGGACGGCTATTCGGGGAACCCCAGCACAGGTTCGGACTGCGACGACAATGACGCTTCCCGCAATCCGGGCGAGACCGACATTCCCGATGACGGCATCGATCAGGACTGCAACGGCGCCGACACCGTCTCGTGCTTCACCGACGCAGACTTCGATGGCTACGGAACGACGGTTCCATTGCTCGGGCTCGACGGCGACTGCGACGATCCCGGCGAGTCGTTGATCGCCACGGACTGCGACGACAGCAACTCTTTCCGCTACCCATCAGCCGCAGAGACCCCGGACGACGGCATCGACCAGGACTGCAACGGCTTCGACACGGTCACCTGTTACCTCGACGCAGACTTCGATGGATTTGGTTCGCTCACGGAAACGGTGTTGGCCGATGACGGAGAGTGTGAAGACCAGGGCGAGTCGAGCAACGCGACCGACTGTCATGATGGCAATGCGACGGTCTACCCGGGCGCTGTGGAGGTGCCGGACGACGGCATTGACCAGGACTGCAATGGTCTGGGGGCCGTGCACTGCTACGAAGATAGCGACGGAGACGGCATCGGATCCTCCGTCCAGCTGATGTCCACAGATGGTGACTGCAACGATGCTGGTGAATCCATCTCGTCCTTTGACTGTGACGATACGGATCCCAATCGGTTCCCAGGCAACCCAGAGGTCCCCTACAACGGAATCGACGACGACTGCCTCAATGGCGATCTTGTGGATGTCGACGGCGATGGCAGCCCCGGGGATCTGGACCCCACCGACCCACTATTCGATTGCAATGACAACAACATCCTGATCCATCCAGGAGCCGCAGAGGTCCCCTACAACGGGATCGATGAAGACTGTCAAGATGGCGACTTGGTCGACGTAGACAACGACTCGTTCACCGGTGAGGCCGCAGGCGGCGACGACTGCAACGACAACAATCCGGCCATCTATCCAGGCGCGCCCGAATTCCCCAACAACAGCACGGACGAGAACTGCGATGGCTCCGACTCGACCCTCTGTTTCGAGGATGCAGATCTCGACGGCAGCGGAAGCTCGGAAGTCATCCAGTCCGTGGACAACGACTGCAGTGACAGTGGTGAATCGCCCGACACCGGCGACTGCGACGACTCGGACGACACACGGTTTCCCGGCAACACGGAGATCTGCTTCGACGGGGAGGATCAAGACTGCGCCACCGGCGCGCCACCTGTAGCTGACGCCGGGGCTGACATTAGCCGAGCTATGACCGCCAATTGCACTATCATCCTTTACAGCAGCCCCTCCTGTAATGCTTGTAACTTCAGCAGTCAGGCGCTCAACGGCAGCCTGTCTTCGGATCCCGACGACTCGGGGAGCGCGCTCAGCTACTCGTGGTCCATTCTGAGCGGGCCTGGAACGCTGACCAACGCTGAAACGTCCACCCCTTCCCTTGAGGGCGTTTCGATCACCCCAACCGGGTTTGTCTCGGCCTCGCAGACAACAACCATTGAGCTCGCGGTCGAAGACTGTGATGGATCGATCTCCACCACACAGCAAGCGGTTGAATTCACCTGCCAAGGGATCTGAGACCGTGTTCTCGCAATACCCGTCGCTACCGAACTCTCGGTGCGGCCCGCAGCGGCTACGCTCATCGCATCGTGTTGATTGAATCCACCCACAAACCCCTCCACCCACGACCTTGAGCCACCGGTTGTGTTGAACTGAGCAATCGTAAGTTCTCTCTGTCCCACCCCTCAGCCTTGCCAATGCTAGCTCGCCAAACATCCCCAGCATCCTGGACCGAGCCTCGGGCTCTATACGGAGTCGTCCTCTTGTTCTGGGTGGCGCTACTCGCCATGACCACGAGCTGCAGCAGCGTCGAGGACAAGGTAGAGCTGGCAATCGCTGAGGGCGATCACGACCGAGCAATTCAGTTGCTCTGGGCCGCAGCCGTAGACAGCCAGTGCCCGGAGCGAGGTCTACACCTGATACGGAGAGCTGAGGTGCAACAAGTCGTCGCTAGAGACGATGAGGCCATAGAGTCCGTAACCAAGGCTGTCACAGCCTGTCCCAACCTGATCCAAGCCTATTGGACCCGCGCCCAACTGCACGCCAAAGCCGGTCGTCGGCAAGACGCCATCAATGATGCAAGAGAGGCCGCTCCTGCGGTCCCACAAGCAACCCTCCTGCAACACCAGCTAGAGGACGAACTCGCAGCCGAGGCTGCTGCTCAGAAGAAGGCTCAAGACCTGGTCGAGAGCCTTGGAGGGCAGCTGGATCTCGACGCAGAGCCCATGGCTCTTGAGGACTCAAGCCCGGCGCAGTTGGCGCGACAAGTCCCCCTGCCCATGCACCTTGATTACGGAGTCACTCAATCGGTCAAGAGCCCCATATCGTTCGAAATGTCCTGGGTCGAGCTCCTGTCGTTTCGGGGCCATGCGACCAGCGAAAGTTACAGCCTGGTTCGAAAACTCGAGGTTCCGAAGATGGACCGAGCGTTGCCCCTCTACTACCGGCTCCTGATGAGCAACCAACGTCTGCCCATGCGCTTCCTGGTGAATCGACGGGGCGACGTGCTGACAGCTGAGTGGCACCGAGACGGACCGGACCGGGGCATGCGGCCCCAGATGCTGGGGCCAGAGATCCAGGGGATGCTGAAGAGAAAACGGGTGTATGACCCGGGGAGCCAGGGGGTCCGAAGTCCGGGGGAGTCTTGGAACGGTGAAGATGTGCGAATCGTCGACGGTCGGCCCATAGCCATCCAGTATTCGAGCACTGCACAGGGGTGGGAACTTCTTCACGGAATTCGGGTCCTCCGCGTGAAGAGCAGGTTGACTGGTAACGGCTACACCGGGACCGAGGAGGCCTGGATGCATCCCACCACTTCGGTCGCGGTTCGATGGTCACGCCGGGTGGCCTATGAGGTCACCAGAGCCCGAGTCACCGAAGCCTGGCAGGAAGAGACCGTCGGCACACTCCTATCGGTCCATGGCCTTCAATAAGAGCGAAACGACGTGCTGCATGCCAATGAGGCACGGCAGTACCGGTTGACAATAGGGGCTGCTGCTGAGATGGTGCGCGCCAGACTCGGCATGACGGACTGCACGTCACGTCACAGCCGTTCGGAGGATTCCCGTGTTGCACCAACGGCTCATGTATTTCCTGCTTCTCACCTTGATGGGAGCAGTGCTCGCATTCACCACTGGCTGCCCGCCAGTCGCAGACGACGACGACGACGACACCGCGGACGACGACGACGACGATGACGACGACGACGACGGCGACGACGACGACTCCGTCCCCGCAGACGACGATGACACCACTGGGCTCCCTGCCTGCGCCGGAGGCACGACGTCGTTCGTCGAGGTGGAGCCCAATGATGATGGGGACACCGTCAATGTGATCGAGGCAACTGACGGGGATGTCATCATCACCGGTACCGCGTCCCTGTGCGACAACGATGAAGACCAGTGGTCTGGTGACACGGACCTCTTCAGTGTGGACTTCGGATGCGGCGGCCAGGCTACGTTCACGTTGACCTGGAACGGCACCGAGACCGACATGGACTATCGGGTTTACGCACCGATGATCAGTGAGAAGAACCCGGTCTCCGTGGGCTACGAGTTCAGCACCGATCCACCGGAGACCGAAACGGTCGAAGCTGGCGGACCACTCGACATCGCAGTGCTCTGCTGGGAAGGACCAGCCACTGACTGGACGTTCACTATCGACTGGGCGGGCGCTCAGGGCGACGACGACGACTCAGGCGATGATGACGACGACGACTCCGCGGGCGACGATGACGATTCCGGCGATGACGACGACGACTCCGCGGGCGACGACGACGACTCCGCGGCCGACGACGACGACTCCGCG